>JAABUQ010001506.1_pt1 | contig 49749 bp, 54 predicted proteins | sample 5560001 | NCBI WGS metagenome assembly JAABUQ01 (sample SAMN10711888, study PRJNA513371) | rock metagenome | isolation source: Antarctica rocks | place: Antarctica: Victoria Land, Finger Mt nord | collected 2015-12-18
CCACAATTATTCAAACCCCACCCCCCCAAACAATCACCATCACACAGACCCCCAGCATCATAATCTCCACGATCGTCAAATCCGCTCCGCCCGTTGCGACTCCGGTATCTCCCTCAGCATCTGTAACACCCGTGACAGAGGCCCCAGAAGGTCAGCCTGAGGTACCCGCTAGCGTGGCACCAGTAGTACCGCCAGTCGTCACCAAGCCCGCACCGGTCTTCACTAGCACCCCTCTCTCTGCCGTTTCCGCTTCACCAGTGGTACTGCCAGTCACCACCAAGCCTGCACCAGTCGTCACCAGCACCCCTCGTTCTGCAGTTCCCGCTACCAGCTTTGCGCCAGCACCAAGTAGCAAGCCTGTTGCTAGCCCTCCTTTGCCCTTCACTGGCGCCGCAGCAACTAGGAAGCCGGCTTTTGCGGCGTTGATGGCGATTGCTTTCGTGGCCTTGATGTTGTGAAATGAGGCTTGGGATGTCGCTTAATACCGGAGTTGATATCTAATACGGTTCGTTTGATATTTGCACACATGTGCTGGGAAGAGTTACTTTCTTTATGCTGGTATGAGACGGTATGATTGACGACTCCAATGGCATACGCATGGGGTGGAGTCCACACTCTCTTGATCTTCAAAGCACCGGTGAAAGGATGGGCAACTCATTTTCGAGGTGTACATATTATACCCATACATCGACGCAGATCGAATATAATAAGGGTTACATATTGGCTCCCGCTGCTCCTCAGAGACACAAAGCTATTGGGGTAGATCTTGTCTTTGAAGGTTCAGCAAATTTCTTGATCCGTACCATTCTCACACTTACTCTTCCAAAACGCCGATTCAATTCTGAAGGACGTAGATTTTTATCAATACAAGATTGTAGCCGCGGACCTCGGTCTAAGCGAAGCGAAGAGAAGCGAAAAATCAAACGTCAAGTCCGCAGACTGCCGTCTTCGCATACATACATATGATACATATGTACGTCCATACATATATGTCATGTCCATTGAAATATGTCAACAGCCAAAAGACGTCGAGGGCAATCTCTTCATCTGGAATTACCCAACGGACATGAAGATTTACCCCAAATCGCTGCGGCTTTCCTCATTTTATTTGACGTGAAAGCTGGGTAAGCATTTCCACAATCTGGCATCCATTCGGAAATTAAGACAATTCGAATAGATACACAATCGCTTGGAAGCGTGCAATACCAGGATGTACGCCGATTGCACCATTCCCAAAATCTGTATGTCCAGTGGTTGACGATTGGTGCAGTGGAGCTTGACGAGAGCGTCGAGTTCAAATCCCTACCATCAGGCCTACACAATGTCCAAGAAGATATCATGTATGACATGCGCGCAGGGAACGCGGACGAAGGCTGACATCTTGAAGATACTTCCTCCACGATGACACCTATGCGGGCATCAGCGCCTTCGTTAACGCACCCGGAGAAGAGACGGACCGCAATGCAATCATGCTGGCGGTTGGAGCGCTGCTGCCAAGTCATGGACGCTTGGGCAAGAGCTGGAAACATGCTGAAGGGCTGATAGAGCTGGCGCGGTGAGCCTGCAGAATCTGTCGAGGCAGAATGGTGGCTTATCAGGACAGGGCTCTCTCCCAAGATCCAGAGAACAAACAACCACTTGAGGAATTCTGGATAGCACACCAGATCCATGAAGAGCAGTCACGTGAGGAGGCTCTGATTATCGACTCTCTGTCCGTTGACAAGGCCAAACGCAAGCAAGGTCGAGCCTCCAATGGACATGCTCGTGCACGAGATCGGGCCGCTTCTACTGTTTCTGCAATGGCAACCCCTGGGCAATCGCTCACACCCCATCATCCCGCTCGCTCTTTACCCATATTCCTAGATACCTTCGGTCCTCTTATCTTCCCCTTGTACAAAGCTGCGTTACTACGAAGAAGAATACTGCTAATTGGGCATACACCAGTAGAACTGGCATGCAATTTTGGTAAGCCCTCGTCCTCGAAACTCCTCGCGATTGTCTGACCATCCCAGTCTACGACATATCCCTGCTTTCCGGCATCCCCTCCTCAGTCTCCGACCTACTCCCCCTCGAACCCCTCCCTACTCGCCTCCAACCCCTCTTCTCCGTGGGTATCCATGACATGAGCACCCTCTCCCACGGCGGCCGCCCCTCAAACGACTCAGGCTACGGCTGGGTCGCCTGCACCACCGACGACATCCTCTCCCACAAATCAAGCCTCTACGACACTCTAATCACCCTTCCCCCGGCGCATAGCGCCCTCGCCGCTGAGAAAGTCTGGCCCAACATATCCCACAAAAAATCCTCCCCCGAGATAAAAGCGACCCAGCGCGACCTCCGCCGCTACCGCACCCTCCGTCGCGAACTCCACCGCTTTCCAGCGCCAAATCCTCATACTGCTCATTCATCCAAACCCCCCACCACCCCCGCAACCCGCGACGACCAAACCTCACTCGAAACCCAAGAAAACGACAATGACAACGCCAACGAAGATGACGCCTCAGCTCTCGGCACCGACCTAGCTGAACCCTCTTCCTGGTCCGCCCTCGCCTACAACAGCTTCATGTGGTGGGCCTCCGCCGGCGAGAAACGCACCGACCTAGACGAAGAGGAGGAATACGACGCCGCGCTCCTCCGCCCCTTTGAGCACTGCACCGACTCCGGCGGCAGCCCCAGCGCATCCCGCAAAAGCCCAGGCCGCTCACCAGGAATGTCGCCAGGCATGCGGGAGTTTTCGGAGGAAGGCGGCTGGGAGCTCGGCGTCATCGCCTACTTCCACCGGTTCACGGGACTGATACTCAAGACGCTGGCGGACGTGGTCGACGACGCCGACGTCGACAACGACGAAGGCGGCATCGACGGGCTTATCCCGACGGAAACCAGCGGGGAGGAGCGGGCGCGCTTGGTGCAAAGCCGTGATGAGGGTGAAGACGCTAGACCGGTGGTCGTGGTCGAAAGCGAGGATATGAATCGCATGGGCCTCGATGTGTGGAGTGCCAGCGACCGGGATTTCGTCAAGGAGTTGGTGGCGTTTTATTGGGGGAGGGAGGCGGAGGTTGGGGCGGGGAGGGTGGAGTGTTGTGGTGTGAGGGTTTTTTAGGGAGGGCGAGGGATGTGTATATGAGTGGGTCTTTGATGGTGAGGGGGCGCTGGATCGCGTGGATGTTTATACGGGGGGTATGTACGATATTTGACTCGTGTTTCGATCTTGCCGGTCGCATATCGAGCTTGTGGTGAGTGCGTTTTATTAGAAGAACAAAGTGGCGGATCTGAGCGAGGATGAAGAAGGAATCGCTTTTCCGCTCGGCTGGATCACTGGTTCTGAATCGCGTGCATCATACACACCGTATACCTCCCCTTCATTTGCATCATCAACAACATCCGACCTTTATACATATTCCACATGAAGCGAAGCTTGAACGATTGGGGACAACGATCACGTATGATAGCAATCCATTGATAATCTCCAAGGCTAGCCTATTCGACGTGGATCTACGTCACAACTTTGAAGCAACAACGTAGATATGTACACCCTCCGCTGTCCCTCTTCCTGAGCGCCCTTTCCCCCAGACCGGGCGCAAGCAAGACGTAGAGAGCCCAGTCTGCATTCCAACGCATCGGACTCTCCTTTCCTCCCACGTATGAACCTTGCACTCCAGACAAGTCAATATGCTACAACCTTGACCTTCCCCAACAGTTCCGCCGGTAGATCTTCCTCCTTCGTGATGCCCAGTTGCAGCACATCGCCCCAGAAAAACATGGCTCTTTCCTGGGCATACCCCAGGTAATCAAACTCATCCTCGCCGTCCTCCTGCGCACCCTCCTCCTCCACTGGCCGCTTGTTGTGCGCATCCAGCGCCAATTCCTTCATTTCAGGACTCAGCGGGTCGGAATGGAGCTGGGCGTGCGAGGAGTGCAGGGGAGGCGAATCCAGGTCGGACGGCTCCGTGGGCCTGGGCGTCCCGCTTTTCTTCGCCTCCAATGCCTCGTTCATGCCCGGCACTTTCGCCTGCACGATTCCCCATGCTACCCACTGCGCCGAATTCGCTACACGCCACATTCGGGTCTCGTGCCTCAGACGCTCGATTTCGTTTTCAGCTAGCTTCTCCCTTCGGGCTTCGTCCTCAGCGTATTGGGCTGGTGGGGCGCGGGAGTCGAGCACAAAAGAGGAGATGGAGCTGGTAGGTCCCGGAGTGCTGGAGGTGACGGGGGAAGCCGAGATGGAGGGTGGGAGTGGGGCGTGATGTTGGACGTAGGCTTTGAGGAACCGGTATTGTTCTTCTACGGTTGGGTAGCGGTTTGCTCGCAAAGCGTATGGTTTGGAGGCGTCGTGGTAGTCGTAGCACCATTCGGTGAAATGGTTGGCAAATTCCAGGCCGGGAACGTTGGCTGAAGCGTATTCGAAGTCGATGACGACCAATTGCTTGTGCGAATTCTCCGGTAAGAGTAAAGGTGACTCCCCACTCGGCTCGAGTCGAAGGAGGTTGCCATACTGCGTGTCATTGTGAGCAAACACCAGTCGTTGCCTGATACCTGCTGGGCCGCGGTGCTGATCATACAGCCACTTGCGATATCTGTTGACGGTCTTTCTGAATATTGGCCATTCAACACCGCAGATTAAGCCTCGCTGCTTCCACTCCTCTGCTCGAGACCTGACAGGGCCTTGCTTATTTTCCAGGATCTGACGGTCAAGCCAACAGATGACCTCTTCACATCTGTCCACCCACTTGTCCCAGTTCCTCCAGATAAAGGCGCCTCCATCTCGTTCCTCTTCGAGAAGCTCAATACCTTCGTGAAGCTCACGCATACGCTTGGCAATCTGCTTTGATGTATCGGGTATTCTGAGATCCTTAGCAGTCAAGGTGCGCGCATGGAAGAACTGTTCAAATCTGCCGTTCGTAAACGTTCCTAGAAGCCGCGGACCGATCTTCTTTCGACCTAAGCGCCTTAGTACTTGTAGTTCGCTCTCCCGGTCGATAAGATGCTCGACCTGAGGTCCATAGATTCGAAGTAGTAGTTTCCTATTGAAGTTTTAGCGGGACATTAAAGACTTTTGGGATATTGCATACTTTGGCTGCTTCCTTGGTACTAAAGATGTCGTCGTACCTGTTGAGACCGCTGGAGTTTCCGGTAGACCTTTAGGGGGAGATACAACATAGACGGCATTCGTCAAGGCTCCGCTTAGTCGCTCCACGTCGAGTTCGCACCCCTGTTCAATAGGCACACGCCTCCAGCCAGAGATCTTCAGGGTATGTGTCAGCCGCACAATTTCGCTCTTGAACGTCTGCCAGGCGTCCTTTTCCCGAGCAGCCCGTTTGGTGGTGCTACCAAGATCCAGTTCCGAATTTGCAGCTCCACCCGAATAGCCTAACGTTTTCGAGTTGTCTAGGATGACTTCCGCCGAAGGCACCAGAATTTCGCCTTCTGGTTGGTCACTGTCGGATATCGCTGACGTAGATTTCTTCTTGAGGAGGTTCCTGGAATTTTTGCGAACGGCCTTGCGGCGAGGAAAATAGGATCCTTCCTTGTCTTCTGTCGGCGTCTTGAGACCATCCCCATCGTTATGCATACTTGCAGACAAAATTCGCTCCAGCTTCTCCAATGCCAGGTTGCCATCGGAGAGATCAGACGAACTTCTCCTGGGACGACCAGAGAGATGTTTTAAATTATCGCCATGTAACTGATGGGCCAATGCCTTTGTTGCATCGGCTGCCTGCACAGGTTTTGTCTGACCCGTCTGCCTCAGCGACCTGTGGACAGTCCTCCTGGCTTTCTCTTGTTGAAGCCATTCTGCAACTTGTGAGATGATGTGGCTCGCATGGTCGGGATGTCGTACATGAAGGTGATGCTTGTCTTTGGGGCCCCAACTCCCCTCTCCAGGCGTGCCCTGGTATACATTGGACCCAGCGCTGCTTATGCTTGAGATAGACTGTAGAGACGGCGTCGTGCCATGATTTGGCGGAGCTCGTCCTAAGAGACGTCTCGATGAACTTGTACAATGCTGCTTGGGGGAGCTTGAGAAGCTGGTGGCATGTTCTGCTGGAGCTGGTGCTATTGCGGGACTTGGGTCTGGCGATATGCTCTCTGGCTCTGCGATCAGAAGGGCTTCGACTGATTAGCAACAAGTCCTAGAGCAAGACGCAGCATTTTACATTTGGATGTGACTGGTTTCAAGTCCGGACCGTCGGGCATTTCGTTGAGGCAAGTCATTTGGGTACTCGATTCAGGCCAAGTACGAACATTGGGGTATGTGTAAACAATATTGTTTACGTGAAGAATAAACGTTGGCAGCAAGCATGAGTACAATCGCAAATTCCTTGGTCGACCGCTGCGCATCAATAAGGTATAAATGATCATAGCGATAGATAACTACCCGCCTTCTGGGCCAATGAGAACGGAAAGAGCAAAAGGTGTGCCTTCAAAATGTATGGGATATTATGGACATCTAACGGAGATGCAGAGCTTTGGGTTTATCTAAAGCATGCTCTAGTCAGGTCGTCTTTGCCAGCCTGAGTGTCTGACACTTTTCCTTGCTGCTACTTCAGCTATTCCGCCAACAGCCTCCACGAGTAGAGCAATCTGAATCCAGCCCTTCCCAGGGGTCTCTAGTAGAAAAATCCGATAATCTTGCCCGCAACGTGCTTCCGTCTTGCTTCCTCGTGATCCATGATGCCGGACGAAGTGGTAAGGACGATGTAACCGAATTGACGAGATGGCAGTAGCTTGACGACCCATTTCTCACTACGCAGCAATTCAGGGTTAGAATGGAGATTCCTTGCAACTTTTGAGGAAGGTTGGAGCACGTACAAATCGCTTATGCGGACGTTGTATCGGGGAGAGATGACACCGGTTTTGTTGATGCGACCATTAAGCTGTATAACAATCTTGCCTGAGCGGTGATCATCAACCTCTTCGAATTCTCCAATGTAGCCTTTCCCACAGGGTCAGCGCTGTCGCGATCGATTAAACGTTAAACGTCAGACATGAAATCAGAGCACGTGTAAGATGTTCGCAAATCAATGTATCGGACACTTAAAGGGCGCAGGTCGTTGGTTCTCGATGAGATTGAAACCATTGCCTAGTTGTCAGCCCGAAGATGGTGGGCTAAAGACTCGTACTAAGTCTTCCACAGACAAACGCCACTGTAGAGAAATGCACTGTAGAGGAAGGCTGGCATACCGTGCTTTTGCATGCAGTTCAAGAATTTGACGATGACCTTGGAGCTTGGTCGGATGAGGACTTGACGCTTTCCAGCCTTTTCTGCGTTGTTGATGGCATTGAGCGCATCGTTGAGGACACTGGTTTTGACCATGATGGCGACGTGAGATTCTCAGCTCGATGGTGGGAGGTGAGGTATCTGCAGGCAGAAAAGGAGGTCCATATTAGCCAACTGGTTCTGGAAACGCAAAGGGAGTCCAGCCATCGATGGCTCTTGCGGCAAAGCGCACGTAGCCCTGAGAGGCAGTCGATGGACTATGTTTCAGTACATTGTTGGCCACGTACCTCGAGCGCTGCGTGTCGTGGTGATTAATGTGGTGCTGGTCTGGTGAGTTTGCTCCAAAATATTCAATCAAATCTTGTGCGTAGCGCTAGTTAAAAAATGGAATAGCTACTTTTGCTATCGATAAGGCATATCAAACTCGTCATTGTTTGGATTGAACTCCCTTGTTTCTCGACAGAGTTCTTGCGTTATTTGTACGCTTCCTGTTTTGTTTCCGAGTGCGTCCTGATTCTTGTTGGTCCTTTGTGAGTTCATGATGAACGACGAAGCATGCTGTACTTGCGCAAGGCTGCTGGCTTCTATTGCGCCGCAATATGATGAGAAGACAGAGAAGGCCTTAGGGCAAGACCGGCGGCTGGATTGCTGTAATCGTGTAATTTGTGGACAGTGTATGACTGTATGCCCTGCTGAATTTAAGGAACCTTGCAAGACTGAAGCTCATGATTCGGCAGAACAACCGTCGATTTGCGACCTACTGTAGGTCTCAATGCTCGTGTCTTACACTCGAGAGGCGGAATACTTATGAACACGATCAGGCCCATTCTGTCAGATTTCGACAGGTCCCACTACCCTTCCCCAAGGTCTTCGTGATCCACCAGTATACTCCCCGCCTCCATCCCCACAGCCGAATCATGCGACCTTGCCTTCGCCACCTGACAGTGACCCACCTCCAGCCTACTCTGCCGTAAACACTTTGACTCCACCCAGAGAGAAAGGCTCCTCAGAGATCCCAGTGGAAGACGTACTACATTTTCTTGATCCCTCCTTAGATACCATACCTTCTCTTTCGATACGATATGGGGTCCCTCAAAATGCTTTAAGACGAACCAACGTTCTGTTCGCAGACCACTTGTTAGCTGCTCGGAAGACAGTTCTAATACCCGGAGAATACTACAAGGGGGGCATCAGTCTAAGCCCTCAACCATTGCAAAGCGAGGAGGAAGAGATTCGCAAGGCAAAAGTCCGGCGGTGGATGGTTGCGTGCAAAGTTGCTGAGTGAGTCCAGCTCAGAGATACTCCTAGGCAATGTCTCTCTATTACAGTCGAAGCTGATCATTTGTCGAGTGTTTCAATGCACCTCAGATATGATGTAGCTTTATTGTACTTGCAACAATCCGATTATGACCTTGATGCGGCTGTCGAAACATATCTCGCAGATGAGAGGTGGGAGAAAGAACACCCGATGCAAGAATCATCGAAAGGAAAGACAGCACAGCGCTCTGGACGACGCAAATTTGGAACGATGGGTGGTTTGACAGGGCAGATTTGACGCGGTAGTTGACGCGATAGAGAAGGGCAAATATCTCGAGCATTGCATTGGCGGACCCTCGGCATATACAACACAGAATGAGAATGGCCCGGGGCCCTATTAGGTGAAAGAGTACCTACTATCCGCATTCATATCTGCATTGTATCTCGTAAGGAGCCTACACTGGAATTATGCGCATTCAACGTAGCCGGCTTTAATCCGGGGATAAACTTGGACCTCGGCTCTCCGCTTTTTCCAGACTTAGACTTGCATCTTGTGAAAAACATGTTCTGTGGACCTGAACCCATTGACTTTCACTCTTCACCTCACCAATATCAAACATGGCCGCCACTGAAGCAAAAGCTCAGACAGAGCTGAAAGATTTCAATACCCTCTTCTCTCTCGATGGCAAAGTAGTCGTCGTAACGGGCGGTTCGCGAGGGCTGGGTCTCCATGCTGCATCTGCGTAAACTCTCCCTGCTCGCCAAGAACCCTGAAATGTAGACTCCTAATCATACTCCGGCAGCTTCCTCCAAGCCGGCTGCTCAAAAGTCTACATTACCTCCCGCAAAGCCTCCGCCTGCGACTCCGCCTGCGCCGCCCTGAACGCCCTCAAGAACAAACGTCCGTGCGCCCAAGCCATTTCCCTCCCAGCAGATAGCGCCAAGGTATCTGACGTCGAGGGCCTGGTCGCCAAGGTGAAGGAGACGACAGATCATGTGGATATACTATTTGCAAATGCGGGAGCGACGTGGGGAGAGAAATTCGATACGCATCCTGATAGAGCCTTTGCTAAGGTGATGGATCTGAACGTCAAGAGTGTTTTCAATACGATTCGATTGTGGGTCCCTTCCCAATCTCTCCTTGCACGTTCTCGTCTTGCCCCTGTTCCTTATCCCTTGGCTGACTTCTACCTACCCACTAGGTTCGCCCCTCTGCTTCAAAAGAATGCAACAACAGAAGACCCGTCCCGCGTCATCGTCACCGCCTCTATTGCCGGTCTCGGTGTCGGTTCTCTAGGGGAGAACGCCACATTTGGCTATTCGGCCTCCAAAGGTACAACTTCGCCCCCCCCTCCTAGTCACATCTACTAACACCATCTCCCACAGCGGCCGTAATCCACCTCACTCGCAACCTGGCTGTCGAGCTTGGCCCCAGGCATATCCTCTGCAATAGCATTGCACCTGGTTTCTTCCCCTCGAAGATGGCCTCAGGGTTGATGGAGTCACAAGGTGGGGAGAAGAAGATGGCGGGAATGAACCCCAATGGGAGGTTAGGGCGACCGGAGGATATTGCCGGGGCCGTGGTGTACCTGTCCAGTCGTGCGAGCTCACACGTTAATGGGGCTTGTATCACACTGGATGGGGGAGCGCTGTGGGGAAAGGGGAGGCTTTAGGTGGGAAGGGGGGTGGGAACCGGGGTGGGAAGGGGGGAAGTAAGTTGAAAAAAACATTCATATTTGTAAACCTTGCAACCTGTGTTGATATTTGTGTATCTGGATATGGAGAAATGTATGATGGCTGGAATGGCAATGTCTTGATGAAAGCAGCACTGCACCGCGTCCTTGGGTCCGAGACTGACACAACTACGTGTCAAAGAGGACATCATTTTTGATACAAGTCCAATGAAAAAGGGCACCAAGACCTACTCCACGGAGAGGACCACTCCATTCCACGCTTTACCATTTGGTGGGAGCTGCTGACAAGAATGGCCACGACCCTGCACCATCCTTCCCTACTTACATCGCTCCAATCCTGAGCCATGTTGAGGGATACTCGGAACCTCCAAATCACCTTGATGCAGAGCCCCCTTTCATGCTGTTTCTCCAAGACTCAACAAAAAACGCCTTCTTGTTCCATGGCGTCTCCTCAGCCAAAAGCACCGCACGGTCCTCAATCTACCAAATCAACTCTTGCCCCTCCCCCTTCCCAGCAAGCCTCCACATCCCAATCAAACATCTTCATGAGAAGCAAAAAAGGAAGTGATAACACGCCTCGGCCTGGACTCGAACCAGGAGCCTTCAGATACGACAATGCTGGTAAAGACAAAGCGGGCAAAGACCACCGCTGGCCACTGCTCGGACACAATCATGAGGACCTGGTTTATTTTTCTCCTTTTCACCTTTTTTTTTTATCTTTTTTTAAACATTTCTCTAACGCTCTACCATTGAGCTACCGAGGCAAATGTGTATCATTAGTGAAGGATGGGAGGCGGTATTGTTGCACTTGTATGCAAATGGAGAAACGGAGTGCTTTTGTTGTGGCCCCGGGGTCTTTCTGGATTGCTGGTTCGGGTTGAGGAGGAAGGAATACTGGTAAATGGGAGAGGACAGTGTGATGTAAATGCCAGGGATCTTGTGCATGCTTGGGAAAATATTCAGGTATTTTGGAACGCCTTGCTCAGCAGGGGAGGTTTGTGTGTTTGAACCGGCAACGGCAAGTCTACCCGGACATTCGGAGAGTTGTAGAACGAGTGAACGACTATCATTGATCTCATGCTTCTTCTCACAAAGGCAATATCAAAGAAGTATCTGAAGGTGACCGCACCCCTTGGCCTGCCTGTTAAACGGCATCCACTCTGAAAGGACACCCCAATCCATGCTCGCAACCCGCCCCTTCTCGGATAACCCGCAGCATCTCCTCCCCCTTAGGAGCCTTGGTCAGATTTTTGTAGCCATCTTTCGTGATCAATATATCGTCCTCGATCCTCACGCCACCAACCCGAATGTACTTTTCCAGAACCTCCATATTAATCAACTTCCGCCATTGCGGGGACTTGAGATACAGATGCGACAGAGCGTAGCGGTTGAAGTATAGCCCCGGCTCTACCGTGATTACCATTCCTGGCTCCAGGAGCGCTGAGTCGGCGGTGCAAGGAGCCTTGAGGTCGAGCATTTTGGTCCATTCTGCAATTAAGGTCGGTTCAAATAGAGCATATCTTAAAACCGCTTCAGAAAGTTCTTTGGGTGATGCGCTCAGGATCGGCTTGGAGCTCACATCGTGCACATCAAGACCCATATGATGCCCAAGCCCGTGCGGAAAGAAGGGGAATATAGCACTGGTTCCCACCAGCCAATCGATATTTTCTGGTGTGTCGGGGATATTAATGAGACCGAGCCTTATGAGACCTTTCGCCGCAATGTATTGGGCGCGTACGTATACATTGCGATATCTGACTCCCGGACCGAGCATCTTGATGCAATCTTCTTGCATTTCTTCCACTAAAGCGTAAAGGTCTGCCGCCTCCTTGCTCGGCCAACCATCTGCACTGAGGGGAAATGTTCGAGTGATGTCGCTGGCGTAGCAGCTCCATTCGCAACCAGCATCGAGACAGAGAAGCTCTTTGCTTTGAAGGCTTTCGTCATTATTCGAGTAGTGGAGAATGGAAGCATTTGTGCCCGATGCTACGATTGGCGGGTAGGCTTGCAATTTCGCGCCTTGGGAAATACACATGCTGAGGAAAAGGGCATGGACTTGGGCTTCGGATTTGAGGGATGTGATACGGTGGAGTATGGTGCGGTGAGCGAGGGATGAGATATCGATCGCTTTTTGGATGAGGGCGACTTCGTCGGGATCTTTGGCTACTCGAGATGCGTTCATTGCAGGGAGCAAGGAGTCTGAATCGTAATGAGGCACCACCCTCGCGGGGTCAAGTCCGTGTATCACTTGAGATGGATGCAGGATATAAATCGTCTGATTAGGGTTTTGTTGGAGCCATGCTTTGATTTGATGGCACATTGATGGACAGTACCCTGATTCTGTCGAAGTCATATCTACCGAGATGAGCAATATTGATATGCTCGTGGTTAGAAAAATACACACCTGTCGCGGGCTTCTTCGATGTTGGAACCCCGACCAAACCATACGACCTGACGTCCAGCGTTTAGCATTCAGGCAAGCATAGAAAGGCATGAAAATTGTTCAGAAAGGGTTGTACCTTCTGAGGTGTGATCCGGGGGAGATAAAGCGTAGAATGGTCTTTCTCAATGTCGTAGGTAAAATAGCAATCACTCTCGTTAACACCGCTCACGTAGTAGAAATATCTCGTATACTCGTTATGAAATGCGTGAAAAAAGAACTTGAAAGACAAATTTTACCGTCTTTGCTCGAAAGGATAGCCCATATCAGAGTCCTCGATAAGGAGAACGTGCTGGCCTGCCCAACAGCGAAACCATCAGCATTCTCATTGTGACCGGTCTCGGTTCATTCTCCTGCAGACTTACCCGGGAGATATATCAGTCCCTTGGAGACACCTAAGTGGCATGCTACATTGCGGGCATGCGTTTTTGCTGTGTATAATCGTCAAGGTTTCATCAAGACTAGAGGTAGGCTGAGGATCACCTGGGTATTTATCGAAACCGGAACCAGAGATGTTGACTCTAAGACGGGGGCCTGTGCACAGTGGCTTACCAGAGTCCGTTAGCCATTCCATGGCCGAGAAGATTGGATGACACTGGTTTCAAAGTTTTTGGTTGAGCAGTGGTTGGGGATGCTTGGACTCGGTATTGGGATGGGAAATCCATACTGAGTATAGATAATTACCGCAGATCAGTACTACGAGAGCGAGGTCCCCCAAACCACTTCCATGTTAGTTAAATTTCATGGCTACTGGACCCAAGTGACAATGTTTGGATTTTCACTTCTTTCATCTATGCTATCCTGTCTTGATCTTTCACTAAGGGATACGCTCCCTGCAGATCTATCTATTGCTAAAGTGCTGACAGGCCGCCAGATCGAATAGAAGACATGGTTGTGGTGCACACATGACTTCACTAAAAAGCAGGCAGACGGGCAAGCGGGCAGGTGAAAGCTCAGGGTATCCATCCCAAGCTCCAATTCTAGATCTCGAGGATGCTGTGTGCATGCAGGTGCTTCTCGGTGCTTCTCGGTGCTCGGGAGTGCTATATACATATGGCATGGTGGTAGGGCGAGGGGCTTCGGGGTTTTGTGGGTAGGGTGACGTGGTTCAGTGGGTACGGAAATCGGGATGATGGTGCTCTGTCGGTGTATTGCTGTGCTGGGGGTGTGCAATGGGGAATTGAGCCATCGGTGGAGCCATCCTGGTCGGTCGCTGGCGCGTCCACTCCGACGTCGACTTAACCAGTCAGAGGCCTAGCGACGTTGGACCATGTCTGTCGGGGCAAGCTTGGCCCGACGCTGGGTTAGACGGTAGATGGCCGAACAGATAGGAAGTTCGGCTCCGTCCGACGGTAATGATGGCAGGCAAAGGGCGCTCTCTAGGGCACCTGTCAAGCCCCCTAAGAGGTCGCCATTTGTCGCTTGACCTGCTCGCGGGCCCATCGAGCAGTCTCAATGGTGCGCCCTTGAAAGTCGCGGTTAGTTTTTGTGTCTTTGATCAGTTGTGTGAGCCATTCGGCACGGTAGTATTGGGCATATTGGCCGTTCGGGAAGGTGTCTGCCAGATCGCTGGGGACGTGCATTAGCATTGCATGTTTGGGACGTTGCCAGAATTTGGTGTGTGACTTACCCAATAACACCCATGGCAGAGCGTAAGAGAGCCTCACTACGGTTGGGATCTTGTGCAATAATATTGAGTATTGAGAATATCGATTCAACATAAGGAGTCAATAGTTGAGCTGAGTGACGTTAGCAGAATCCTAATGGCGGAGGACAATAACGTACCTTTGCTCTGCTTCATTGCGAGTATTGCGCCAGACCATGCATCCATGATGCCTTCTCGGAGCGAGATAATGTAATCAAGCATCTCGAAAGCAGTGTTTTCTGTCATTGTAACATTGGCCGCCGCTTGTAAGACCTGAGCTACCACCGACAGATATGTTTCAAAGTGAGGGCCTATCGCTTGAGCGATATCGCCAAAGGTCTGAAGGATAGCCGGTCTGAATTGATTGCTGATGGACTTGTCCTAGGTAGAGTCAGTAGATTTCCAAACTTCGTGTTGTGAGCACTCACATTCAGATTGCTCAAGAGGTAATTCATGAAGGTGTCACAATATGGTTGAGACATCTCCCCAAGGGATCGTGTGATATCGCTGACCAGTCCAATGGCCATAGCACAGAGCCCAGGCTCTTCACGGTTGCCAAGAGCATTGTACAGGAAGGGCGTGAACGACGTCATGTACTTGCTGAAGTCTTCTTCCAAGGCGTTGGATAGAGCACCGATGGCAGCGAAGACAGTATCTGGCACGCTGGACTTGGCGCCAACGGAACTCAACATCTGGAGGAGGACATTCATGATACGATCTGCGGCAGGCTTGATCTGTCCTTCCAAGCGCTGAATGATAGCAAGCAACACGCTCGTGAGGCTTGTTTGAGCCTCCTCAAGGGTGATCCGATCCTCCACACTCACGATCTGCTGTTGCATTGGGATAGTATCCTCGAGGCGCTTCAGAATGATATCGGTCAATTTTGCAACGATTGGCAGGCTATCGTTCGCGGCGTTTGTAACAAACGCGTTGAGCACTTCGTATGCAGCCATACGAAGTTGGTTGTCGGCGCCAGAACCTTCGGTCACAGCAAGCAAACGGGTGATGCTCTCTTGGAAATGCGGAGAGAGCGGGTTCTCTTGGCAACCTGGCTCCCCTGCAAATCGCTCGGCAAGATTCATCAGTGCCCAACAACATGAGCCTGCCATCTTGGGACTGCTGGAGAGACCCGCAAACAGCGCTCCTATGAGTGGGCGAAGGTGCTCTGACGCGTCGATTGACTCCGACACGTTCTCGCAAATCCGGCCCAGAGCGAACGCAGCGGAGTCTTTGACCTGCACAACTGGGTCATCCATCATGCCAATGAGCACAGGAAGTCCTTGCTTGATCAGTGGTTGCAGGATCTTCTCATCAGGGCCTTCCATGATTGCACCAAAAGCAGACACTGCAGCATCCCGGTAGTGCCAGTCTGCATGTCGGAGATTCAGCTCTACAAAGCCCAGAACCGTCTGGACTAGCTCTCCTCCAACAGTCTGAGCGTAGAGCTGCAGACATTGGTAAGCTGCTCTTGAAATGTTGTAGTCTTCATCGGCGGCGTCTTCGTCCTGTTGCGTAAGCAATTGTAGTAATACTGGTACGACTTCTCGAGATGCGATTCTAGCGAATGAGAAGAATTCTCTTGGTGCTGTCTGCTCTGCTGCTGCCTAGAAGATAGTTTAGCATCACTCGATTTGTAAGACCACGTCACTCACTATCATGTTGTCGTCCTCAATGGCAATCTCCTCTTCACAGACAGTGCACCAGAACTCAATTGCGAGCTTTGCCACGTCTTCCTCTTGGTTCTTCATGCCCATTATGGTCAGGCCGAAGAGAGCCTTCTCCATGTAGAATTTCATCTTATCGTAGTATAGGCCCATGATTCTATTGAGACAGCCATAGGAGCTCGCTTCGATGCGAGTGTCGCCGGATTGTGTGGCTTCGCAGATGACCTGCATGATGTAATTTCGTTCTCCCTCGTTCTCAAAGTTTGTACGTACAAACTCCAAGGAGTCTGACAATGACATGATGGCCGCAAGACGAACGTCCATGTTGGACTCCTCCTTTCGCGCGCCCTGAACGACCGCTGTGAGAATCGCATTGGAGTGTTGAACAAGGCTGTCACGCAGGTCCTGGTCCTCTGTTTCACAGATGTAACCGATCGTCTGTAGAGATGCTTGCTTCAGATGGTCTACGCCTTCGCCGACATTCTCCACCAAAGCCGGCATCAATTCCTGCCATTGATTTCGGGGTAGGTCGATCGCAGCGATAGACGCAATGAACTGCGCCGAAGCCTGGCCCGCCCGTGTGTCTTTTGAAGCCAGTGTCTCGAGCGCCAACTGCCTCACGGATGTTTTGGCGGTGGGCTCGACGGATTGTAGCCATCGTGATTGTATCTCTCTCAACCGGGCGTACTCACGCGCTGAGAAGGCGTTCTTGAGAGCGATACCGGCCGCTTGACGGATAGCAGGTTGTGCCTTGTCGTTGGCGAGCTCTTGAGCAAGTGTAGTGAGGTATGTTGACTAAATTGAGATGTTAGTCGAGGCTTGGCCATAGAGCTCGTGCTGGTGGAGCATTCTTTCGCGTGCAGGAAGGTGGTCTTACAAAGTTGACTTCAGCAGCTTGTGAGAGCTGCTGCTCCGCATTTTGACGTGCGGTTGCATCTAGGCATCATATGTCAGCTTCCAGGAAGTCTGTGACCCAGCAGGACGCGATGCACTCACCTGCCGAGAAGGTATTCGCGAGCACCTGGTTGACGTCCATATTCCACAAGGGGGAGCAAGCAGGTCACGCTACCCAGAAGATATCTGGATGGAAGGGTTGGAACAGGCTGGGAGTGATGATATCAACGAGGGTGACCGGAGAAGAAGAACGCCGTAGAAGAAAAGAGAGGGACTGCTTCTGGTGAATGTGTGAGGTGAGTGTTGTGGCTGCAGGGTTTGTGTTTGTTGCCAGACGAGCCAGAGTGGGTGAAGGAAGGAAGGCGGGCCGAGGGGGCGCCTGGAAAGGAAGCGAGCTGCCCTCCAGTCGGTCTGACTGATTCAATCACAAACAATCTCACAATCAAACATTCATAAGCTGGCTTCAGGCAACCCAGCCTTCAATTCTAGATCTTATCTATCACTCTATGTGGAGCATTCAAGCATGTTCTACATCCCGAGACCTTTTCAGCTTCTGCAGTATACAGGCACTTGGCAAGGCACAACACGCCCTTTCTTTCATGACACGACCTCGTCACTGGGATCAGAATCAACTTCGAGGCTCTCCTCATCTTCAGGGTGCCCGTCCAGATCATAAATTCGATAGTGGAACAGGTCTTGGGCGAGTACACAAGCCGCCCTTCTCCCCTTCCTGCCATTGGCTTCCACCTTTTCCGGGCCCCATGAGACGCCTGAGGGGAACTCGTGCCAAGAGTGCTCGAGGATTCTCGTGACACCTTTGTCGTCCCTGTTACTCTTAGCCGCAACCGTTTGGCTATACTTAAGTCCATCTCCTTCCCCTGGATCTCTCCTCTTGCGGAAAGGGATCCGAACGAGGTGAGAAGTAGCTGGTCAAGAGTATTAGCCTGTATCCGTGCTGTCCCTTTTTCTACTTACCAGTTTTTGATACGGCCAACATCAGTTCCTCATCATCAATGAATGTCAAATCTTTCAGCTCCCACCCACTCAGCGGAATCGACACTTGCTCAATAGGTGCAGTGGAGCTCATGCCATTTTCGATTGTGATCTCGATTCTGTAGATGCATACTATTTGTGTGGTTAACATTATGGCGTAGAAGAAGCTTTGCAACCCACCTTCGGAATGCTCAGATCTAGGGCCCACCGCCGTATACAGGACGAAAATGTTGATATCCTCTGGATGCTAGAGAGCGACATATTAAGTAAATGTCGCCAACACTTGGCAAAGTTTCTATGCATCCCTTACCTCTAGTAGCATCCGCGTATCCAGACAGTGCGGGACCCCAATGCCCAATGATACTGGGGGACCAAGCCTCACATTTCTTCGTTGTGTCTCTGATATCCTGGCGTGGATAGCATTACATTGAGTATCAAGGTGTTTGATCAACGCATCAAGGGCTGGCAGCCGTTTTCCAGAGTTTGGCCCCATAGTCTTCTTTTTCAGCTCCTTTTTGTACAGGTCGAATAACGATCGTCCCTCCGCAGCTAGATTCTTCTCCGGCTCTGGACTATCCTGAGCTTGTATATCAAGGAAACAGGTCAGTCGGCTTTTGGTCATGGCACCCTGAATGTACTCGAGGGTGCTGGCATGATCAATGTTTGGGTCTTTTTCCAAGGTTTCCAATGTGCTCACATCACTGGCTTGGACGTCAATTTCCTGGCGAAGCCACATTGAGAACGCCTGGAATTGTCGGAGTTCTTGACCGGACGCAATAAGGATCTCGTGTGCCACCAGCTGGAGACAGCTCACGGTGTCAAGGATGTCGTCTATTTCTTGTGTCGACAGCCCAAGGGCAACGTTAGAGACTTGGAATCTTGATAAGCCACGAAGCCGGCTGGCCAAGACAGTAAACCTCTCCAGCGCTGGCAGCAAATGCTCGTGAGCCATTCGCCGTACACTCTCATAGCCCGAAACAGTAGCCTTCTCCCACCTTTTATGCCCCTGGCATTTAAGTCAGCCAAGCTTCTTGTATGGAAACCCCAACATGATTGAACATACTCTCTCACCTAGCTGGTCCACAAGCCACTCTTTAATTTCCGGATTGCAATCTCCGGTGACGACGAGGTGGTACGCAGCTTGAGCCCAGGTTAGATCATGATGCTCTTGTAAGGCTTCCTGGACAGTCGCAATGAACCTTTCGGGCAGATCAAGTGAAGCTTTGAAGTCGCTGTACATTTGTTGTTGCACTTGTCGAATGTAGCGTAATATGTTGCGGAGTTGGTTGGACTTCGAGGCCAAAGAAGATAGATATCTTCCTGCATTAGATAACAAGCGAAGATCAAGAGGCACAACATGCAGCTCTTCGGTATGAAATAGAACGTTCGATGTCAGCAAGCAATGAGTTGTTGAAAGGGGGTGATAGCAATGCAACAAAGGTCTGCAGTTCCGAAGTCCTTCCGTAACACGCTGTATGTTGAAGCTGCCAATCTCGAAAAAATCGTAGATGCTCAAATGGATTGTGCCATCCTCAAAGCCTACAACGAGAACGTCTGCCGAATCGGTGGAGCCTGCGGTCGGCGAGTGAAACAAGATGTCTAGTGATGCCCGAGTGCTGAAAATATCATCGCTATGTCGAATTAGCCAGCATGCTTTGAAGCCACAAAGAGACACGCTCACTCAATACCTCCAGAAGACAGGAGGCTTAGTTTGGGTAACGTTCCTTCGACGTCCAGGAATGCAAGATCCGTAGGCAGATCTCGCGGTGGCTGTAGGCTTTTTGCTTGGGGATTTTGAGCTACCATGTCGTCCAATGTCAATTTGCCGTGCAACTTATCAAGCTCTTTGTTCAACGTAACGCTGTTTGTAAATGTCAGGCCCCAGCCCAGACAGCATATTGGAGAATGTGAGTGTTTGGAGCAATCAATCTGATGCACCATCTTTCCGGTATGGGAGTTGATCAGGCACAAAGTTTGGCTGCCAAATGCAACAGCGAGTGATTGGCCTTGGACATTGTCAGTGACAATTTTCTCGCGAAGAGGAGAAGATGGCTATAGGATCGATGGGAGTACCATTAGGTTTCCATTTGATCTGGTTTATTTTGCCAAAGTCTCCCTTGTTAGTGACGCCAAAGACTTCTTGCCCGTTCAGCCTATAGACATGAATCTGGTCATCGATTGTCGCCAATGCAATAAGATCCATGGTCGGGCAGTATGCGAGATGTCTTGGATTGACTGCAGGCTGAACCAGCTTCTCTGCCAGTGGTTCGGCCATGATACCTTGTGATAATCATGCTGCTACACAAACAAATTACAGGGTCGAAGTATGATTGGTTCAGAACGTGATGAAGTACACAGGTGGTTGAGGCGTTGATCTGAAGATTGTTAATCTACCTAGCATCCGAGGCCAATACAAGAAAGTCAAATTAGGATATCATCACTAGGTAGAAGCCGACCACAACCTACAGCTTTTCAATTTACTGCTACTGAGGGTTGGCCGCTAGTAGAAACTTGGGTAGGTAGTATCTATCGACGCCTAAAGAGCTAACTTTGCCATGCCAATCGTCGAGGGACTTGCCGGTCGCTCTTTGACCAGAAGTACACCTATTCTATCGAGTAAGAATCCGCAACAGACTTGATGTCTTTCGTGAATGAGACGTCTTCCTCCATATCCACCAGCCTGACTGATGAGACCTGTTGAGAGTACATTAGTACGAGACCGAGAGGTGATCAAGTACAACTTACATCGACATCCACGAACGGTTTACTCTTAGAAAAGCGAATATTCATGGGGAAGAACTCCGACTCGTCTTCCGCTTGTGCTTCGAATTCGAAAGCTCCACTCGCATTTGACTCATCGACTGTACCAATCGTCCATTCGAGAGTGTCTCCAGATATCTCGTACTGGGCGTCGAAGCTAGATACTGCAGGTTCACTAGTGCTATAAGGGATTGTAACTACAACGTCTCGTAAAGTGTCCGATCCAGTCATCTCATATTCGACTGTAAGAGTGTAGGTGTCCTCGGAGGCCTTGTTGACCCATACGGTGAAGGCAATTGGAGCAATACCGGTGGCTTCGGCTGGAGCAGTTGCAGTCCATCGTAGTACCCCAACAGGTGTGTTTGCAGGAAACCCTTTCGATGTGTCTTTCAACTGAATGACTTTCGAAGAGATGAATTGTGCCTTGTCAACGTTCGGGTGAGTCTTGAACTGCGCGTTCTGCGTCGGATTGGCTACAAGGTCGAGCTTAACCTTAGTCAGGGTCGAGTCAGAGATACGGAGCTGCAGGTCGCCTTTGACACTAAAAGATTTGAGACTGCCCTCCTTGGTGAGCTTCGCCGAAATGGCCTCGGAGACAACAACGTGGATTGCGTCGCGATCTGCCGAGGTAGAGACACGAGCAGAAGACGTCTTTTCTGCTGTGTTGACTGGCTGAGAGTTGGATACAAGAGGAGCTGAGTCTTCGGCCTGCGCTCCAAGATCACCCCGTACTCGCTCAAACATGTCCGTAGTTTTCGACTTCTTGCCCAATTGCATACCTTTACCTTTGGGTGCGGTTGTCTTGAAAGACTTGTTCTTTTCCGCTTCATAGCTGTCGTAGGTACTTGGCCCAGCACTTCGCGGGGGCGGAGTATAAGTGGAATAGGATGGTGCACGGGGCACCGCACCACGACCACTTCTCGACATCTCCTTTCGTTGGAGCTCGAGTTGCTTTGCTTTTCGCTTGCGTTCTTCGGTAGCTTCGAGTTCTTTGTTCTGGCCCTTCGTCAGCATAAAAAGACCAGCGATAGGGGCAGGATGGAGTTTGTAACCCGCGAAATGATCTCCTGTATCCTTTCCTCATGACTTTCCATTTCCAAGAAAGTCTTGATCTGGCTTAAGGATAGATTCTCCCTGTAACCGAGCGTGACCACTTCATCGAAAGCACTAAGAAGCTCGTAGGCATTCCGGAGGATCTCTCTTTCGTCCAAGCTCTTGCAAATACTGCTCACCACCTGGGCAAAGAGATGTAGAGAGTCAATGTCTTGGAGAATGTTTGATTGCCGATTCGTGATGAGCACCATGTAGAGCTCATCCAGCGGCTGATAGACGTAGCGAACATTATCTTGCTCTACAGTGGTATGCTGAGTTCCCGAGTCGGCCAGCTTGGGAAAGGATGCAAGAAGCCCTTCGATCCTGGAGCGTGCTACCTCACGAAACTGGCGAGAAAGGACCGCCTTTCCTCCGCGAGTACATATTGAAGCTGCAAGGACGACCTGATCTCCATTAGCAGGAAAATTTGCATTTGAATGGCAGCTTGAGCTACCATTATGAAATGTGGGTGACGCCTTTAGAACAAATCAATTCTCAATGATCTTGCACTCAGGATTCTATCGCCCTCACACACTCTCGGTAAAGATACCTTTCATCCAGATTCACTTGGAGGCGTGGATCGTAGTCACTTCGACTTCGAGACACCTTATGCTTAGCTCTCAGTGTAAGAAGTCGCGGTTCGATTCAATGACTTTGTTGGAGGACTCGTTCTTACGGTGAGGACACACGCTAGGCCCGACGTGATCCTTGATCGCAATCCGCGTCCCGTCCTTTGGATCTCGACCGCTCGCATCATTTCACGCTCTTTCATCACTATCACCTTCGGACCACTTGTCCCCTGCTCCTTCTTCTCAACTCTTTCTCTATATCGGTCCTGGTTCTCGCACGAGACCTCAGCTCTTTCCCTCTCTTAGACCCCCACGGTGACCTCCGAGCATCGCAGCCCTCCAGCTCGTTAAAATCTTAGTCAGAGCTCTGTGACTCAAATCCAGGAGCATCTCAACACACCCCTATCACCAAGGAGACTCCATCTTCCCAAAATACCAGATCGTCTTTCACATCCACTTCTGCTAAAATGAAACCCGACTCAACAACTCACGTGCTAGCATCATGACTACTTCGCAAATGCACCCTGTCTCACAGCTTGAACCACCAGGTACAGGCGACGCGATGGAGCTCTCCCCGGATGCGGACCGACGCTTGACTCAGGATGAAGACATTGACCTTGACCTTGACTTGACAGAAGAACGAAATCAGGATGTGGACGATGAAAATATGGTGGAAGATTCCGACAGCCCTGAGGCAGATGGAAATGCCAGGCTCGATGATCTTATGGCGGAAGATGGCGATCTCGAGAATGACTTCCCCGAGGACACCTCGATTTACGATGAAGAAATCTTCGACGCCGAGTTTACAGCTCCTGATGTTGACGAGGACACTGTCGTAGAGAGCTTCGCGGATAATCCCGCAGATTTACAGCAAGACATAATCAGTAACCTGCAAGAGCCTCTCGTTGATCCCGCGGAAGAGCAGCGACGTGTACCTAGGAGTGCAGAGAATCCTTCAGTTGCTCCAACCGAAGTATATCAAGGGGCACTGGTCGTTCCGCCTCAAGATTCCGAAATTCCCGATGAACACAGCAGCAGCTATGATGAGCATCCAGCTCTTGCTGATCCCGGCCCTGAAGAGGAAGGACACGCGGAAGCAGAGGGAGAGTTGAGCCAAGTAGAGAGTGGCGAACCTTCAGCCGGAACCTATGACCGTGTCGAACTTGCTGGAGACGAATCTCATAGAAATGAGGCCCCTATGCAACAGCAGAACACTGCTGGACACGTCACCAAAGATCTGCCTGAAGACCAACCTGCCATACCGGAGGCCGATCTACCCCGAGATCAACCTGATTCCTCGCTGCAGAGGACTGACGAAGCTATTCCACAAGGTACTTCGGCTTTGAATGAGGAAATTTCTGCAAAGAGTTCCGACCACCTGCACACTGTTATTGTCATTTACCAAGATAGCGAAATGTCTTTGTTTCCCCCTGTTCATCAGGATCAGGAGGACACTCAAACCTTCCTACTAGAAGACGAGGAGATCGCCTTTGATACTCTGGAAAATCTACTAAGAGCTTGTAGAATTGTTCTTGGAGACAGCATAGGAGAGCAAGACGAATTGGAGATCGCTATTGATGACTTAGATCTCCACATTAGCGAGGTAAGCGATGCGTCGGTGTTGAGGAAGGAGGCTTTAGCTAATGCGTTCCAGTTCTCTACAGAATTGCCAAGTACCTCACTCGCAGGATTGATTGGCATTTACGTGCAATTACAGCACCAAGACGGTGTTGAAGTTCCTCCACCTCTGTACATCAACTTGTATACTAAAGCTAGATTGTCTTACCATCTGAACTACTTAGTCAACGCCGTTAACGAAGGAAAAGGACTTTCGCAAATAAAGCTAACCAACAGTCTCGAGGCCCAAGGCCCAGAAGAAGGCTTAGACCGCGACGTGCAAGGTGATGCTACCGACACTGACTTCGCCACAATCCTCGCGCCAGGTTTGCTCGAAAAATCGGCGTTGATACACGATCACAATGGCGCACCGCCGATCAATCAAAATGACGACAGCCACCTACCAGATTATTTAGAAAGGCCTATCGACGACGAGACCGCATTAGCTGTGCTGGATGACCCTGTAAGCACAGATATCGAGAAGCCGAGGGATGGAACAGAGCAATGGGATGAACTTCACGTTACAAATGCACACACTAATAAACAGAGTCCGAACGACGTAAAGCCAGGTACCGATGATAGTCCTGAGGAACCTGAAGTGTCAACTGTATCTGCAGACAACTATCTCCAAGCGCAGGAGCAGATCGTTGGTGAGGATGAGGGTTTCCTCGACGAAGAAGAGGACCAAGCTGTTCAGGGATCATCATCTGGGTCGTCAACGGTACAAGAAGATCTTGCCGAGAGGGCTAAAAGTCCACCCCAGGCGGGTTCTATTTCAAAAGCCAAAACAGATCCTGAAGATGCTATGGACACTCAAGTGACAGCCAGCACCAGCGCTGCCAAAGATTCAAACGATAAAGCAGGTAGTGACGGCAACAACGGTGCTAAGACATTTGAAGAATATCCTCCCCTTGCTTCTCGAGCAGACAACAATGATGCTCAGCAAGGCGGCGAATCTGAAGCAGAGGCCAATCAAGATGCCAGGGAGCTGGACGGTGATGACAACTTCAATCAGGCTGATGTCACACAAATTACAGATGAAGCCAACGAAGATAGAGAGGAGGCGTTTCTGGGCTCAATGGACCATACAAGCCACGACCTCGAGACATCATATGAAAGCGAGAATGAGGCAAACGTTGAAGATGGCTTTACGCTTAATGTACTATCTGATCACACCACCGCAGAGGCCCCGCGAGACATTGTCTCTACCGTATATCCACAGCAGAACGACACCAACGACCTCTTTGATGGGGAAGACCAGGACGCGACAAACGATCTCTATGATGACAGCTTCGGTGGAAATGCGACTACGGACGTCTACTATGGAGATGACCGTACTGCGAACAACGTTCTAGCGCTGCCAAAACTCGAAGACCCCACAGATTTCTTTCAAGTGGACGAGGAAATTTCTTTTGAAGACGAGGGAGGTAATTTGCATTCTCTGCAGACAAGTGTCTCAGAACAGAAAAACACTCTTAACCCAGGATCACTCAAACGTCGTCGGACCCAAGAGAACGAGGACGGAGACGATGCACCAGAGACTGAAGCTCAAGGTGAGCATAGCCTTTTTGCTGTATACTCGAGAAAGGAGGAAACGCTAATGCATGAACGAGCAGAGTCCAAGCGTGCCCGCTCATGATGGCCAACCACTCCGAATTTCTCCAATCGTCAGACTTGTCATACCGTCTGACTCGACGACCGTCCTATGGCTCTTCATTCTACTGGCTTCTGTGCAGCTTCCTCTTCTTCGACCACCATATCGAATGGCATACTGAATGTCTCCTTTGCAAGGCTTGCGAAAACACCTATGAGGGCATCGTCCGGAACCATTGCCGCTTGCAATAGACTACCCACAGGGTAGGGGGACGCTGAACGACTTCGCTCATATCCTCACTTTGAATCAAGGTAGGTCCGGATGGTAAGCTAACCACAGGTCTCCGCGTGCCAGCATTCCCCCCCCCCCTGAAACCCCTCTTTTCCTTTACCCACTCTTCTCGCATATCCCTTCACATCTTTACCCTCTCAGACGCCTTTCACATTGTTGTACGCCGGCTGCAGAGTTGGCATGCTGACTCCCTTTCCCTTTATCCCACGGAATACTCTGGCAATCGCAATGGGCAGCTGGATGGTGATCGTCTGGTTGGCTTTTCATCGCTGGCTCGGACAGCTGGAGGGACGTCTTCTTCGGACAGGTATTCGGGTGATCTTGAGTCCAGGATGGTGGCTGCACAGAGACCAAGAGCCCACGGCGTGGTAGAGGCGGAGAACGTACTACTAATTGCGTAGTCCTAAATTTTCACCAAATGCAAGACTTTGCTCTCATCATGAATCACGCACGCTGGTTCGACCAGTATTATCTTTGACTTCGTTGGCCATGGTTTACGTAGATCCACAGCTGTATTCTGGTCTTAGAGAATTGGTAGGTATAATACGAAAATTACGAAAATTACGAAATGATCATCCCGCTAAATAGTAGCTCAGGGCACCCGAAAGCTTATTCAGAGTTGAGATCAAAGCCACTTCATTGAACAATGACCTTTCACACGCACCATACAAAGAATGCTCTTGATCTCGAAGCCAGCACACATCAGACCTTTCCCACATTTGCTGATGAGATTGATCCTTCAGCCGCATCACCGCACAATCCATTCCCTCGGCCGCCTCGTATAACCATATCTAGCCCTACACCTCCATTGGAAACGCCAACATAAAAGAGGCCCCCCATATTGCTGCATCCGCTATCTCCCTGAGGCAGCCATATTGCGCACCACAGCGGATCGGACACTTTGTGGTCCTCGCGCTGATGCATGTTTCGGGTTGATAGAGGAAAGGGACGTCGCGCTGGCGCTTGGTGACCTCCAGGGTGTTATTGGGAATACGAGGTCGGGCTCGGAGACATCTGTCTCTGCATTGGCCTTGCTTCCCCAAAAAAGATGGTTCCGGATAAATATGTCGGTCTAGCCTTGGCTATACTATCGACCATGGCAATTGGGACCAGCTTCGTCATCACGAAAAAGGGACTCCTCGAAGCAAGCGAACGCCATGGTTTCGAAGGAGATGGATTCGCCTACCTCAAAAGCCCAGTGTGGTGGGGAGGCATCATTACTATGGTGCTCGGTGAGGTTGCCAACTTTGCGGCCTATGCATTTGCGCCCGCCATACTGGTGACTCCTTTAGGAGCCTTGAGCGTCTTGATAGGAGCTGTCCTAGGTGCATACTTTTTGAAAGAGGTTCTGGGCACTTTGGGAAAACTCGGATGCGCCATGTGCCTTATCGGTTCTGTCATAATAGTGTTACATGCCCCACCAGACAAGGACATAAAGACGGTGGATGAAATTTTAGATTATGCGATACATCCGGGTAATGACTTGTTGTCTACCTTCAAGAGACTGGACGCTGACTTTTACTTCTCGCAGGCTTTCTATTCTATTGCATAGCGGTAGCAGTCTTCGCCTTTGTCATGATATACAAGATCGCACCAAAGTACGGAAAGAACAACCCCCTAATCTTTATCTCCATATGTTCGACAGTCGGCTCCGTATCTGTAATGTCGGTAAAAGCATTTGGGATCGCTTTAAAATTGACGCTAAACGGGCACAACCAATTTACGCACCCCTCAACATACGCCTTCGCTATTGTCACCATTGTCTGCATATTGACGCAGATGAATTACTTCAATAAAGCTCTCGCCCAATTCCCCACATCTATGTAAGTGAATCTATAGATTTCACTTGACATGCACTGATGCTGCAAAGTGTAAACCCTTTATATTACGTGACATTCACAACCGCTACATTATGCGCCTCCTTCATCCTGTTTCGAGGATTCAATACGACAGATGCAGTAAACACGATTTCGCTCCTTTGTGGATTCCTTGTCATATTTACAGGTGTTTACCTTCTCAACCTCTCGCGGGGGGATCCTGACGGGCACAAACTCCTCAATGGCCACGTTACAGACGGCGTGCCAACGGACGGCATCACAGGCTTACAAACACGACACAGCATGCAGACGAGGCGAAGTGGGGAGAATGGCCGTGCGAGCATTGGCAGCTCTGGATATAGCAGATCAGGCGAACGCGGGGTTCTCATGCATTCATTCGAGGAACAGCATGTTGGTCTCGGCCTCGAAGACTTTACAGCGGAGAGTGAGGAGGAACATGGACGTCCAAATGGTAATGCCAACTATAATGGCACACACCAGCCTCTAAAGAGCGATGATCGGTGACAAAGGCGGATATGGCTCTAGCCATCGGGAATCGAGCCGGTTGAGAGTTCTGGTATCTGGGGACTTCCCCTCCGGATCATGGGTGCATGATCCTGCTCCTCACTCGGAGCAACGGCACGCGACCCAGGAGGCGACAAATCTTGCAACGGTACATTGATGGGATGTGCCGATGCTGGGGAGATAGAAGGGGCAGCATCAAGGCATAGGGCGGCGTTCTATATCTACCATTTGTACGACATGGTTGGGGGCAAACGTTCTGCTTTTACGAATACCCAAGTCCGTCATGTGGTCTATATCCCAAGGCGGGTCCATGCTGGATGTACTGAGTGTAATTACTTCTCGGGCGTCCGATGTCCCGAGTCTTCGACGCCGATCTCTTACTTTGTGTGTAACATCGCTGTCTACCTTGAATACTGGCGTTATGGTACCTGTAGAAGTCTTCCTGTCCGATTGAGATTCTGATATGTCGATGTGGTCATCTGTTTTACCACCAGTCAGGCCTCGGCATCACGACGTCATGTTTACTTAGAGACTGGTGATAGACTTCAAGTAGCAAATCACCAAAACACCAAACATACACACTCGACAGTCTGCAGTCCCCTTGCGTTCCCTTCATTCCCACAATTTTCTGTCATGTGCCAGTAATGCCGGGTCCCGTCCGGAAATTGGTGGTTCTGGCAGCTACTGATGGACTCATTCTCCAACCCGTCCATCAGCGTAATCAGCGAGCTATTCAGATTGCGTACAGATCCCACCAAATTGCACCTGCCGGCACCGGTGCTGCGATCAACAAAGACAGCGAGTCAATTGACTGCCATGGCATTGTTGGTAGTCGTCTTCCAGATGCATACTCAAGATTCCCTACTAAGTGTATCTCGTCTAGGCCTTCTCACGGTAGCTCCGATCTCCTACCTCGTTTCCATTACAGCACGTCAGCAGGTGGCCCAGATCCGCGATGCACCAATATATGTTGTTACAGATGTCGCTCTGATACCACTCTCCTCCCAAAAGGAGGCTTCCACCGCCATCAAGCAAGTGAAAACGAGCCTGAAAAAGGGAACGGCGGGACAGGGAACAGCGAGTTCGGACACTGATACTGACGGCGAAGAACACGATGAGGACAAATATACTGCAGATGATGGACATGCCTCGCCCGTCAGCACAGATTCACCAGCCGAGGATAATGGTTCGCGGCCAGTAGGACCACAAAGAAGCTCAGGTAACATGGCCGAGGACGTTATTGGAAGGAAAGGCCAGTACGGTCGCTTCGCTGAGCGGTGGTTCTCCAGAGCAGGATGGAGTACCGAGAGAAGAAGAGCGCAAGGAATGAGCTCAGCGGACGCTGGAAAGCTTGAACCTGGGACTATCGAATCCGACGGTGACCAGCTCACAAACGAAGACTCCGAAACCGAAAAGCCAGCGACAGATGGAGTGAAGGAAAGCCACCAGGCTCTCAATTCGGCCGAAGAGCAGTTCAAGAAGGACAATGGTTCAGAAAGTCATGGTTCCAGCACAAACACTTATACACTCTTGCCAAAACTTCTTCGAACAACGAGAATATTACTCATATCTCGGAGCTTTTTCTTCTCTTACGATTTGGACATTACGAGGAGACTAGGTACTCTAGGCCCTAAAGGCTCTGACCTACCCTTGCATAAATGCGTAGACCAACTGGTCAGTCATACAGCTTCCTCCCCGAAAAAGTTCGCAGATCTGAATTCGTTCTACAGTTCTTCTGGAATAGCCATCTAAGCGCACCCTTGGTGGAAGGCGGACATCATGCCTTTGTTCTCCCATTGATGCAAGGCTTCGTCGGTCAGAGAGCCTTCACCATCGATAAGAAGGCTGAGCATTCTTCCGAGGCTATCTCAAATGCCGAACAAGATGTGCAGAAAATTGTCGAAACACAAAAAAAAGCCGAGGAAGGTGAACATGATTCAAGCTTCCTGATCACGTTGATCTCTCGCAGGTCGATCAAAAGGCCAGGTCTCCGTTATCTACGCCGCGGCGTCGATGAAGAAGGTAACACAGCAAATACTGTGGAGACGGAGCAAATTTTCTCAAAAGCTTTGTGGGCTGACAAAACCTACTCCTTCACTCAAATGCGTGGCTCAATACCCCTTTTCTTCTCACAGTCTCCCTACGCATTCAAGCCTGTTCCTGTCTTGCAACATTCCCCAGAGGCAAATCAGGAAGCATTCAAACGTCATTTCGCCAGCGTCAAAAGCAAATATGGTCGAGTACAGATCGTACTCTTGGTCGATAAGACTGGAGGCGAGAAAGAAATTGGCGAGAGATACGAAGCTAGTACGGAGCAGCTGAATCAAGAGCAGACCGTCGGAGCAGGAAAACTCGGATTCGAGTGGTTCGACTTCCACAATATTTGTCGAGGCATGAAATTCGAGAACGTTAGTCTCCTGACAGTTGCCCTCGGTGGAATGCTGGACAACTTTGGGGAGACTGTCCAAGTCGACGGCAATGTTACCAAGAGACAATCCGGCGTAGTGCGGACTAATTGTATGGACTGCCTTGATAGGACTAATGTTGTCCAATCTGCATTTGGTCAAAGAACTCTGGAGCAGCAGTTGAAGGCGGAAGGCGTTGAAATGGATTTGCGGACTGATATCACAACACAGTGGTTCAATACATTATGGGCTGACAATGGCGACGCCATCTCAAAACAATATTCAAGCACCGCTGCACTCAAGGGGGATTATACTCGGACCCGACAGCGCAACTACAGGGGAGCTATCAACGATATGGGTCTCACCCTGACGAGGTACTTCAACAACATCGTCAATGATTACTTTTCGCAAATGACTATCGACTATCTCCTTGGGATAGTCAGTGACAAAGTCTTTGAAGATTTTGAAGAGAACATGATGAGTGGAGACCCAGGAATGTCCATGCAAAAGGTACGGGAGAATGCCGTCACTACATCATCAAAGATCGTTGTAGAAGATCCCAATGAGGAGTTCGTTGGTGGTTGGACACTTTTGAGTCCTCCGGAGCCTAACACCGTGCGGACCTTCCCGCTTGAAGAAGCGGTTCTTCTCCTCACGGATGCGGCATTATATAGAGTCTGCTTCGACTGGAACACCGAAAAAGTGGTCTCGTCGCAGAGGGTTGATCTACGAAGTATCACTGGTGTGATGAAGGGAGTCTACATTACATCAATCCTCACAGCCTCTCAAATGGACGAGCAGAGGAACGTCGGCTTTGTTGTCAAGTACCGTCCGGGAATGGGAGACATCGCCCGTGTGAACACACGATCGTTGAGCAGCGCGGTGGGTGTGTCGGATGACGTAGGTGGGGACTCCGAGAATAGTATCGCTGCTCCAGGGAGGAACGAGAGGGCATCGGACGTCAAACTCATGGCTTTCAAAGCACTTCCAGCTCGATCCAGTATTGCCAACAGTGGACAAGAGCGGCAAACAATTAGCGAGCACGAGCTTGTCGGGAATATCTGCAGTGAGATCCAGAGGGCGGCGTCAGATGGGCCCAGTGGCGCGACAGGCTTTGTGGAGAGTCAAGCCATTGTGTCTTTACAGGAAGCGAGGAAGAGCACGGGCTTGGTCGAGCAATGGGGTCACTCGCTGAAGCGTATGGTGTGGGGATGAGGAGGACACTCTATCTCTGCAAATGGATTACAGGCGATGTAGATAGAAAAGCCGATACGATCAGACGATTCTATGGAATATATGCGATGAGGCAGTCTTTACAGTACACCATTTTTCCCTCACACCACGATCGTCCACTAACTTGGCGGCAGTCCTGAAACCAAAGACTGAAACCGAGTAATTACCTTGATTATCGTAAATTACGTTAGTAAAGACAAAGGCGTGGAACTGCAGACCTTTCCTATTTCTTTCTATCCGCAATTGAAGCGGAAGAAGGAGAAGAAGAGGAAGAAGAAGAAGAAGAAGAGAGGACGAAGAAAGAAGAACAACATTTCATTGACCAGACACAAGCTGTCTCCAGTCAAGGCTTGAGACCCCGATCCGGTAACATATCGGTAGGTAACATATCTAAACAATGCTTTTCCCACTCCATCCACGCAGCCTCCCCTGTCGACCCGACCGAGCTCGACCGACTATTCGCATTGCATAGCGCGTCGACTGTTTCGCGAAGGCTGATCGAACACCGCAGAACAATTGATTGCACTTGGCGAAGCCAGACCATCAACCCGGTGGGTCATTGAAAAGCGGGACATTGCTTGCGCCCAAACAATTTCGCTGTTTGGACTTTCCACGGCTCCACCCTCTGCGGAGATCCGCATATCGAAGACAGAACGTTAGGGAAACATTCGATGAGACCGGATGGTGTCGAGTCAACAAATGCTGGTGGTGAGAAGCAGTCCAAGCCACCAGCATTTCAGATCATAGTCCTGGTCAGTAGCATGCTTCTTGTTTGTCATAGCTTGGCAGTCACGGAATGGTAAGGAAGACGGAAGCACTGCATCGTCATGTAGAGACTGCTGCAACTCAACATCGCTCGCAATACACGACCGCGTCGCTTTGAGGCCCACAAGGTCTCGGAGCGATTCGATGTTGCAGCCAATCCCGGCAACATGCATGCAACGTTCCATCACTTCTTTGTTGTTTGTCTCGGTTACTTTCAGCTGACAGGACTTCTTCCAGGGCGCTGGAGGTGGTCCAATTGAAGATAATGTGACCGGCCTTTTGGTCCGGTCAACGGCTACGAATTGGGCAAAAGGATCCGTACTTGCTGTAGATGCTGGGACACACCTAGCTGCCGTCATCAACATCATCAAAGAGCATCTGCCTGACGCCAGTACCAAAAAGCCCGAGGAATCCCAAAGGAATATTCCGCCTTCGGTTTTTTCTCCCCCTTCTTCCCACGCCCACAGTCGCAATGTTTCCGTCTCCGAGACGAATGGGAACAGCACCGACATTCCGACAAATCAAGTCAATAGCACCAGCCCTCAGCTTGTCCTCTCCACAGGCCCTCTCGCCGGTTTCGAGCTTCCCCACGTCACGGCAAAGGCCAACGCCGCCTATTTTGTTCGGAATCTCATTACAACCTACCTGATCACTCACTCTCATCTCGACCATATCTCAGGATTTGTCATAAACACAGCCGGATTCCAGCACACATCGCGGCCGAAAAGATTGGCTGGCCTACCATCCACAATCGATGCTTTCAAGTCCCACATCTTCAACGATATAATATGGCCAAATCTATCCGACGAAGACGGAGGCGTTGGCTTGGTGTCCTACATGCGGCTTGCTGAAGGCGGAAACCTAGCAATAGGAGAAGGAGGGGGCAGAGGCTACATCGAGGTATGTGATGGCCTGGCAGTGAAGAGCTGGAGCGTAAGCCACGGCAAATGCATGCACAACCACGCCCGTCACGGAAGCGGCAGTGGGCACAATCTTCAAGACTTCAACGAGTCCTTACAAAGGCGAGCATCTCAGAGCGCCATGACACCCACAAGCCTCCAGCACTCCTCTTCGCACATGTACACACCCGGACCCTGTGTGACCGACAGTTCCGCCTTTTTCCTCCGCGATGACCACACCGGCCACGAGATCCTCATCTTCGGTGACGTCGAACCAGACTCCCTCTCCATCTCCCCCCGTACAGCCCAAGTCTGGAGCGACGCCGCTCCCAAAATAGCCGCCGGCTTGCTCAAAGGCATCCTCATCGAATGCTCCTACGACGAATCGCAGTCGGACGACACTCTCTTCGGACATCTCGCCCCACGGCATGTAACCGCCGAGCTGCACGTCCTAGCGGAGAAAGTCAAAGCGCACAAACTAGGCGAGACGGAGATCTCCCCCCTGAAGCGGAAACGAATGAGCAATGGCCTCAACATCCACGAAGAGTCTACCATGCTTCACAGAAGAGGCAGAAGCGCACAGCAACCCAAGCGTAAAAGTCTCAAATCCAATCAATCTTCCGCAAGCACAGCCACAGCAGAAGGTCCCACCAACCGCGGCGCCATGGACGTAGGCCTGAAGATTGATGTCCCTACCTCGCGACTTGAGGCCCCGCCGGGCGGCCCAGAGGGCAAGCCGTTGGAAGGATTACAGGTCATCATCATTCATGTCAAGGATCATTTGAGGGATGATCCCGACGCTGGGCAGACTATTCTGACGCAGTTGAGGGAGCTGGACACCGAGGCGGGCTTGGGGTGTGAATTTGCTGTTAGTAGGGCAGGGACGAGTATTTGGTTATGATTCGGGTGGGGAGAGTTGGGATGGGGAAGGGGCTTGGGATATCTCTGTGGAATTGAAGGATGTTTCCGAGCAGTGGCACTGGAGGCGGGATGTCTTGTTTACGTGCAATTTTGAGCAATGGCAGCGAATTTGGTTATTGCATCCTGAACACCTTGCGGAGATAGGAGTCGCTTGTGGGAATTCGATGGGAATGGATGAATCAAGAAGCAAAGCTCCCAAAGCTGCTGTGAAGGAAAGGTCATTTGGCAGCCATCGAAAGACGGCCGAGTTGAGGTGCGATGACCAGGAAAACGTCCATATGCAATCGACATGTATTGTATAGTACTATTCGTCCCAAGAGTGGTATAGCCCAATGCACTCGCTCGCTAACGGACCAAACAGCTTTTCGAGTTTCGACCGTCACTTGCACCCACGTTGATGTACATACCCCCCAACCCCATGCTATCCCTTTCTAAAGACAGTAGACACCCTCCTGCTTCCAATGCCTTGGTCCATGCAGCCGAGGAACGCCGTAGATGCTGGATGCACGTTTACGGTATAACAAAATCATTGCTCATAATCGGGTATATTCGTCTCTTCATCTCCGCTCACGCCCTTCCATCGCAGCATCATAACTCGGCACCTCCCCTCCTGGCTCGCCTCGGATCAACGGCCTATCCTCCCCCCCATCTCCACTATCATCACTACTCCTCCTGCTCCTCTCAATGCTCCCCTCCGGACTTGTATACTCCGGCGGCGGGGCCGAGAAATCGCTAGGATTGTGCGAGCTTATCCCCAATCCATCCGAGATAGGCGCTGTATTCACTGCACTCCTGCTCGTGCCTTCGCCGACATCTTCGTGGGAGGGGATATGCGCTAGCTGCGCGAGGGAGATTTCGGTGGGTGAGCGCTGCGGCCCTGGACTCATTGGAGTTGGTGCTATTCGCATATTCATGTTCCTTCTACCGTGGCTGGATGGCACGAATGGATCTTGGTTTCGAGATCCATCGCGGCCGGCTTCGAGCAGTATACTCCCCTGCTCACTCCCGTACGGAGGCGGCGGAGCCAGGCTCCCAGTCATCGGCGCTAGACCCCATTTCTTAACATTTGCCTCGATAAACACGAAGCCGCTCTGGCCAAAATTGATATGCACAGTACACGGGCCATTTGCGCCAACAGTGGGGAAGAAGTTTTGCGATTTGAGCCCGTGGGCTACGTCTTCGAGTTTCTTGCCGTTGCGGGTGAAGAAGACGGTGCCGGTCCGTGGGCGGTAGCCGACACCTATCACGTCGCCTTGGACGTATTCCGGGCCGTAGGGGGTCGGGTGGAAGGGTTGGTTGTAGCGGCGTGGGCCAGGGGAAGTGTAAGAGATTGAAGATTTATGCCAGCCTAGCATTTCCTCGTTAGTGAGTCGGTACCGTGAGCCATGCAGGGGTTTTTCACCTGGTAACCTGAATAGAGGATATGGTTTGGTGGAGACGCCAATACTGATCAGCGAGGACTCGGGTTTATCGTATATTTTTGCTTCCCAGTAGTAAACTTCGTTCTGTTTCGGTATGGGTAGGTTGCTCTGGACGCTGCACTCGGAGTCGAAGAACTCGATTTCAGTCCGAGCTTCGACGAAGCAGTTTGCAATTTCTAGCTCCGGTTCGAATTCCCATGCCGAGACACCTTTCTCTTGTATGGCAAGGAATTGGGAGAGGGAGATGTCGGTAGGAAGAGTTTCGGGGGGGTTTGCTTGTATGAATGCTGCAAGTAAATTCTCAGTCCCATATCCTCGTCAGGGTAGGCACCAACGCACCTTTTGCTCTCAGATATTCCACCCTCTGCAAGTCGTCCATCTCCTCCAACGCGTCGGCCTCCTCCCTGGCCAGGGCCTGCTCATCATCATACTCACCCGGTCTGCCTATCCGATCGAGGAAGATCTTGCCTCGACTAGTGTATCTGAAAAAGTAGAAGATGGCGAAGACCAGGACAACGAAGGCGGCCGATCCAAAGGCGGAGAGCATGCCGATGAGGATGCCCTTGCCGGTGGACCCATCGTTGCTACTGATGTTTATGACAATGTTGGTGCTGTCATGAGGCGGTTCTCGCCAGGGGGCGCGAGAGTCTGTGGGTGATGGGGTGGATTTGAGGTATGACGTGGAAACGGTGGTCGAGGGTGGGTGGAGGAGCGGATGCATTATCGTGGTAGGATGCTATCGCGACATGGAGAAAGGGTGTGGAATGGTGTCGAGAAGGATACAGTGGATGTATGGAGGAATGGTAGCGACAAGTTCAATTTCTAGTTGCGCAAGTATGTAGCAGCGGAAGTAGAGTGAGTGGTAGTGTGTGAGTGATGGGATGTTCTATTTAGTTTGCGGCTGACTGGCGAAACTGGCTACGCTTGGGGCCCAAGAGCCATGAGGCAAAACGCGGGGATATCGGGATATAAATTGATAAATCTACCGTTGGCCAATAATTGCTATCACTAGAACTCTTGAAATCAAATAGGTATGGATAGGAACACGAGATAATCAAGTGTAAGAGAGCACAGCAGTCAATGAATGATCAGCTGGGCAGGCAGTCATCTTGCAAGATATGTGGCTAAAAATACATCTCTTAGTTTCCTGCGATATGACGATGATAGTCACTCTCTTCTTCAGTCTTGGTACCCACGAGGACCCTCCATCTCAACAAGACAATATATAAGTCATCAGAAAACCTTGTCCAAAGGGCTGTGTGCTCTAACATGCAATCATTCCGGAAAAGGTGGGACGGTAGTGTATATCTTCAGCTTTGCTTAACCTAGCTTTCACATGCTTGCCTTCTAATCGTAACATTCCGCGGACCTGATCCCTCACTCCGTTTCCTTCCTTCAGGCGTACAGAGAAACACGATGTAGGATGACTTCTCGCCGTCTTCGACCTATCATTCCCGTATCGCTCTTATCGAGACGAAGCCGCGCACAATACGCGGCATGTATATGTGGCTGATCACTCCGCAGCCCAAGCAGTTGTCCCTTTGACTTGGTCCCCAGTCATGTCTCGATTCAAATGTATTGCTGCGCAGCCGATCAGGTTTTCGTCGGTACAACGGCGCCAGTCTGCAGTCCGAACGGTAAGGTCGAAGACATCCGTGCAATTTGACTCAGACTTTCTTACCTGTATAATTGAGAGGCACTGATTAGTACAATGTTGGTGCACATTTCCCACAGGGCTGACTAGGCCAAGTGCGTGCAAATCACGATTCTCTATTGAGAGACGCTGCTAAGGTAATGTGTTAGACGTTCAATGCGCAGATGTCTCCCAGCAGCGTTGTGTATAGGTATACGATTTCTGTCTTCAGGATTGGACATGATGGAGCGAGCGCATTTTCGTCCGCATCAACAATGTAGGAGGCTACAGGAATGGCACCGAAGTTCAATGCTCGTCCTCTAGCGATGCACTCATAGGTGAACAGAGTGAAGCGCCTCCTTTCTCCGGAGGGATCACGCCCAGTTCGAATGCAGTCCAGTCATCGACAACGCCGAGCTCAACTCTGGCAGCCGCCTCGACCTCTACATCTCCTCGGTACAGTACGTCCTCTTCCCAGCCCCGAAGTCAAATCAGCCTGCAATTTCATCGTCAACATCGAACCCCAATGATATTGAAGGGTTGATAAAAATCATGGCATCATCTCAGTCTGCCGCCTCCTTAGCATCACCACCACCGGCAGATCTTATCACCCTTGCCAAATTCGGCGTCGGCGTTGGGCTTCCTACAGGCATCTTAGCACTAGCAGTTGTCGCAGTCCTTGCCCTACGGATCCGGCGCGCTCATGGATCCGGTGATCCTGGGAGCCCTTGTGGGGGCAGATACCTTGACAAGGAGGACCTTTTAGCGAAAGCTCGGATGGCTGAGGCGGATGGGACTGAGGTAGGGCCGGAGCTTTTGCTGGTGCCAGAGATAAGGCGAGGAATTTACTGTGACTCGTAGGGACGAACGCCCTGGGATAGGAAAATGGTCTTAGCAGCCGGTTTTGAATGCCAAGTATTCAATTGGGCTGGCCTTGTTGCCGAATATGATCGTACCGGGTGGTTTCTCTGCACAGACATCAATATGCCGAGAGCACTCCAACAGCACGCCTTGCCGACGGCCAATGCAAGATTGAAGTAGCATGCATTCAATGATGTCTCCTCGGCAGCCAACTCTCGTGCATTGAATCCTTCCATCAACCAGAATATCCCTGCAGGAACATTGCCCTTCTCCACTTCGTAACCCCAAACACCATCACCCGTCCACATCATCCTTCTTCTTCTTCGTCTTCTCCTCCTCAACCCTTGCCTTTGTCTTTCCCTTGGCCTCCTCGATCCATTTCCCATACTCGACCCCTCCTTTCAATTTCTCAGCCGTAACCCCCTTTAACACCTCCCCAATGAACCCAATAAAATTGTGCCGTCTCAACGCATTTTCCCACATCCATCCACTCCTTTTCCCTTCCTCCCTCTCCAACCAGTCCTGATCTCCAATCTCCTGTGCTCTTATTCTTAGATCCCTCACCATGGCCAGCAGATTGAATCGAATCTCATTCGCTGGGTAACGCTCAATCCGCCGTTGCAGGACGGGGATGACTTTGTCAGGGAACTCGTCGAACGAACAGGCACCGTGGGAGATTGGCGCTGCTTGTAGCCCATCGAGCTCGTAGAGAACGCCGTGGATGGGGGTGTAGGCGACGAAGTGATACACATCATCGTCCTCGGTAGCCATTTTTGTGGCTTCGTCAACGAAGGGGGAGGAGCGCGCGAAGGAGTTGTGAACGTCGCGGATGAGCTCCGAGTTGGAGAGGGCTTCGCCTCGTAGCTATCCACCGTATCAGCGAACGTCCACCGGTCCTCGGTATGGAGGGGGCCGCACCTCGGACGGAAAGGCACTGGTGAATTCTTTGAAGTCCGTCAGCTGCGGCCCAATCTCCACCTGGGGCTCCTTGTTCAGCAGCACCGAGAGCAGAGCCTGGGTGCCGCAGGCATTCTGAATAGTCTGCACGGCGAAGAAGAGGTTCTCCGCGGCCTGAAAGTCGAAGGTGCCGTCGTTGGGGGTATCGGAGGGTTTCTCGCCGGTGGGATATTTGAAGAGGAAGATCACCCCGTAGACTGGACTGGGGCGGGGTCAGCTTCTGTGCGAGGATGTGAGGTGATAGTGGGGAGGTGGGAGAAGCACCTCTGTTGCCTCAGGTATTCCGCATCGAGAGCGATAAGCTCTTCGAATTCGACATCCTTGACCCCGAGGTTGTTGACGAGGAAGGTGAAGACTCCCTGAGAAGGTTAGCTTTGCCTTCTCGATGACGATTTAGATAATTGAATCACGCACGGCGTCAGACTCGATGGTGTTCCATCCTGCTGACATCTCTGAAGTTGCAAAGGGGTTTGGGGAAAGTTTAAGGGAAGGGTCATCACAAAGCTAGTCTACGAGAAGGGAAAGTGGTTGCTTGACGTATACCTATTTGGCCATCATACCTAGCTTTTGGAGTAGTCTTCTAGTGTCGACCAGTAAGCATCTGCTACAACATCTCCTCTCACTACCGAGAACCTCAATCGAGTGTTGTCAAGTACTTGGATTACTATTATTATATCAAAGCATGTAAACATCAAGGCATACTCGGAAACACCATCGCTAGAGCACGAGCAGATAGGGATATGTTCACAACATTGCAAAGCAGATCCAAACTCCTTCCAATGTATGTCCACGCTATGCCACGTCCTCTAGCGATCCCTGATCGCCTAGAAAGGAACAAATCAGCACGATTGAAATGAGAGAGGAGTCTCTTTATCCCAGCGAGATCCCCGGCGGTTCGCTAGCACCGTTGCCATTAAGTCGTAAGGAATGTTCGTCGTCGTAGATTAGATGCTCTCGACGGTGCATTATACATCAACTATAGGCACGGATGTTGAGATATCGCCAATCTTGCTACATCATCCGCTGCTGCTGATTTTGCTGATTCTGCTGATTTTGTTGTTGACTTTGCTGGGAAGACCCTGTGTAGTGAAACATAGCGTGACGCACATCCTCGATTCTGTTGGCTTCATCGCTACGAAGTGGGTCAAAATCCACGTTATTGGACACGTAAGGTGGAAAGAAGCCCGGCGAGTCCGGCCCAAAGTCCCACGTATCCTCATCCGGCAGCTCTGGCAGAAAGACAGGAGAGTACGCGGCTGGGGAATATGCCGGGGAATCCCCTTGGTGACTAAAGCCGGATTGTGATCGGTTATCGAATGAATGTTCGCTCGGCATGGGGGAAGATGCGATCAATGCTGAGTGGCGACGAGACGCTGGATGCTCGTATTGCAGGAATGGAGAGGGAGGGTGGCTGAGGTCTTCGAAGCTTGAGTTGCCCAGCATCGAATATTGTGGCATCCCAGGGCTCCCGGGAGGTGGATAATTGGGAGTTCCGGGTTGAGACCCGGCACTGAGACGATGGAAATTGTATGGGCTTCCTTGTCGTTCGCCTTGTGGGCGAAGCGTGTCTGGATTGATCAACTCGACGAGTTGATTCTTGGCGAACATCAAGCGAGGAAAGTGCATCAGATTCTCCAGCTCAGAGGGCTGCATTTCTCCAGGCGTGATGATAGTGACTTTGGACTTCAGTTTGCAGTCGAGTTGATTGATTGCTTGCCCGGTCAACGAGCCAAGTGCCGCACCGCCGAGTTCTGGGATTGAGGCGTCGATAGACAGGGCCAGTGTATACATTTGGGCAAGGAGCACCATAGCCGAGCTGCTCATATCACTGGCCTTTACCAAAGAAACGGGAAGCCAGAAAAGCCAGCTTCGAAAAGCCTGCAGCATTTCGAACAGCCGTTCACTTTGCATAGAGTGGCTGCAGGATCGGAATTCATGGGCGAAGCCCAGAATGTTGTGCAGTCGATGGGCGAGCGGATGTACATTCGGAAGCCGTGCAGAGAGCTGACGTAGTGCGTCGGTGGCCATGAGAATGGATTGATCATCGATTGGAATCGAAGACGATTTGGCCGAGAAGAACGATGGATGATCATCGATGAATGATCTGAAGCGAGACGAGTGCTTCCACGAGTCCATGGAACCTGTGACCTAGATGAAATGAGCCAACGCGAACAGGGCTTTGGATCGTGTACTTACCGTCGAGGTTCCTTGCATCAACGACGTCCAGCTTGCCCTGCAGGCGACTTTTAGCTCGAGTTATACCAAGACTACAGGGAGTCACCCACCAATCAGAGGCTTGCCATGATAGCAGGATAGAGGCCGCGAGAACAGCGTCGGAGTTTGCTTGGGAGAAATTGCCAATGGCATCTATGAGGCCTTTGCGGGCGATGTCACGATGATAATGAGCGAGATTGTTGGTCTCCACCGATTGGGTCAGCCAGGCCATGTGCGTCGCCGAGAAAGCTAGTATGGAGCTCATGACAAAGCCATATCCATATGCAGCATCAAGAAAGCTTGTAGCATGTTGTCAGTCTGAGATCAGTAACGAGACGATAGGGAGCCTACCTGGGTATTTGTTGGACCCAGAGAGTGCATCCCATAAAGTCTGCAAGTCTCATGTCCATGTAAATGCTTGATAAATGGTGTATTAGACGCAAGTCCATCGGTGCAAGACCATGGAATTGTTGTGGAAACTGCAGATTCATCTGAGGGAACGGAAAGACGCCGGTAGATCGCCACATGCCAATGGCACGCTCGATCTGGGGGGTCGAGAGTACATTTGGCTCCCTGGACCTGGATTGTTCATCTGCTGGCGGGGGACTTTCAGCGTAGTCACAGATGACATTATGTTTCGTGCAATTTTTGCTATACATACGGTCAATTGCGCATTGCACGAATTTCAGGTTAAAGAGCGACCTACCACTGCCGGGGGGTTTCGTCACAGCGGATATGGCGTTTTTTGCAGGTTCTACACCCTCGTCGTGACTTGGTATGGCTCTTCCGCGTGGGACCGCTAACGTGTGGGGCCATCTCTGTTAAAGCTTTCGGGCTGCATCAATATACTTGAAATCGTCAGACCTTGCGAATGTTCGTGGCTTACGCAGTCAGGGACCTACGTGTAATCGGATAGTAATGGGTTTCGAGGGCGCCGGCCAGCCTCCTTTATGAAAGGCCAAGCGGTCAGCGGTCAGCGGTGATGAGAAAGCAAGTGGTAGTATGAGTGACGAGCAGGGATATGAACGTTTCACGGAGCAAGAGAACAGAGAGCACAGACAACGAGTGTATGAAAGCCGAGGACAGAGAACGAGAGGGGAGAGAGGCCGCTAAACGAACGTGGGTCGGTGACAGCGTAGGGTATGACTGTAAAAGGGAAGGATAGAGAATGATATACTTGGAGCGGGCGGGGGCAGGTTTCTAGATTCCGGGCATGTTGGGTTGGGGGGGGGGATGGTTAAAGATGCAGGTGCATGAGCAGGCGGGGGGGCGAAGTGGGAGTCAAGGTACCAATGGATAAGGTAGGATGCGATATGGCCGAGAGTGGATTGGAGGCAGTCTCTGCTTCTGCAATGGACGGTATTGGGCGAATGAAGCGGTCAAAATGGTAGATGGTCGTTGCGGTTGTCCTCAAGTCAGGCAGCGCTGGAAATAGAAATAGAAAATCGTATCATACCTTATACTTAAATCGAAAACTGCGCTGCTCCGCCCTCCCAGAAAGGCTCTGATGACGCTGAGCGCCTACCAGCCTCGGCCTCCCTAGATGGACGGTACGGATTACTCTAGGTACTTTACCGCAATACACACTGCACACAATCCACTCCTACCCGAGACTACTGCTCCTCGACCTGCTCTTCAATGTAACATCAAATTGGGCAGAAAATCTGGGGTTGCTCCCACTACCCCGTACCACCAACTGCTACTCCTCCTACTACTTTATCGCTGTTCTCAGCAGCAGCGATTGACTAATCGTGAGGATTCTAACTCCACTTTCTTTAGGGAGCGGTCAGATCGTGTGCTTTTGCCTTATGACGTTTCTTGTCGCACGCCATCTATCCCTACTCCGACTGTAGAGCCTCAAGGGCGTAGCGGGCAGGACTGTGTTCCAGTGTCTAGATATTCAAATCTCTCTGATTCGATTTGGGCAATGCAGCTGAAGACCCAGGGGAGGTTGCTGTCTGCCCCAGAAAGCTGCAAACATCCTTGGTTCTTGATTGGCCTGTCGCATACTGACTCTGCTTCACGACGGGCAGGAAGCATCACTCATCAAGAATGATTTCAAGGTCAATGAATAGTGTCATAACGGTCGCTGGTCCCTTCCATCACGTTGACGACCGTTGTGAGGGATAGTGGCTGGACGCGGGCAGTGCTGACTGACTGCTGGAGGCTGCGGTGTTAGTGCAGGCTGACATGGCACTCATGGTAAGGTAAGGTAAGGTAGTGATTATTAATAGTAAGCCGGGCGCTAGTCCCGTATCGAGGCGTGCGAGGATCCAATGTCCCTTAGGTACTTAAGGTAGGTACGGTAAGCACCTAAGGTAAGTCCGAGAGTCGTCTTAGTCGGGTCCGTTCAGTAATACTCAACGTACACCTCGAGGCCTTTCGCGTGTTGGCCTGTCAACTTGTGTGCCTTCCATGCTATCACTAATAGATCTGCCGGGAAGAAGGGCTAACCCAGAGGTCTCTGGCCTGTGGACAGGAAGTCATTGTGGCCTCTCCTATGCACTGATGCTGATAACCATCCTCATGTGTGGTACTACAGACAGTATCGTGCTGTGATCTGTTTCCTTCACTTGCAAAAATTAGTCTCATGCCGTTATATTGCCTTTGACTAGGGGAAGATCAGCAATTTGACCTTCTACGTCGCTCAGTAGCATCTCGGCTCCAATGGCTAGCCCGCCTGGTGACCTGAGAATGTGGCAGGTACAACCGTAGATATTTACTGTATACTCATTACCGGCCCCAGTGGAAATTGGCCATTAAAGATCTCATGAATTCTCTCTGGTCCGGCATGCAACGGCAGACGCGCTCATGCATCTCCATCTCTGCAGCCATAATCTGACCTCATTCAGCACGAGCTTCTATGACGGCCTTGGAACGCACGCATCGGCCCTATTCCTTAAGGCAAAAGGAAATGGGTATTGTGATTCCATACCATTTTCATCCTCGTCCGCTTGATGTCCCTTCGCCGGACCACGAGGCCCGGGCCACGATGGTAATGTCTCGCAGTGGGGCCTGTTCGCCTGCTTTTCTAGATCTGGTAATATTTTGAGAGCTGCACTTTGACCATTCAGCCAGTCCACTCAAGTAGCTCTATCGGAGGCCTTGAAGTCCAGACTCGCGATTGATCTTCTCCTTTCGCTTCCGGGGTCAAGATTTCCTGTTCACTGTTCAGCTGCGCAACTTCGCGGCCAGGACCCAGGAACATGTTTAGATTAGGGTCTTGAGTGCCGAAGCCTTTGATGCCCGCGGCATTGATCCACCGTCTTCCGTGGTTTGTCAGCTGAATCGCACATACGACGAGTAAGTGGGGCGGGTGAGTGTACAATACGGTAATCCAGAATAGAACCAGTGTTTCAGCCGACGCAACAAAGTGAGCTGAAGGTGGCTTCGAAGGCTGCTACTGCTGCTACGTGGTCCAGCGCCATACAAACTGCCACGGGTTTCTCCCCGAATCATACTGTGGATGACAATGTGTTTACGCACTTGAAATGCCTGAGCATCTAAGCTGGCAATGCCTGTGCTGAAAGTTCCGGATGACCAAAACATAAGCGAAAATGCAAGCATGTGTGCAGAGGGGCACGGCCACAAACACTGTATGCTTAATCTCTGATCAAGGACGACCTTGAACGAACTACAATGCATTTGATAGGCTAATCAAGACCTCGTGTTGTTGTCTATTCTAGGGCAATTATTTGCCAAGCACGCTTAGTAGCACTTATCACGCAACGCTATGCATATCCGAAGCCCTCGCTTTACCTGCGCCCAGCTAAAGACATTGACCGCGCCAAATTTTGACACCTTTTGTGGGGTGATATAACGTACATTACAGATCCCAACTTCTCGCCCATGTTCCTTTCGATTCGTGAATGTTGACATATTCTTAGCCCTCATCAAGTCTAGCTCGTGGTTCACTGCACATCATGCCCACCAATTACCGCGCTTAACTATGCTAATTAAGCTCGGAATGGTCTACGTGGGTAGCCATTGAAGTCTAAGAACATAGGCATCATAATGGATCATATGTCATAAGCTACTCTCAATCTTTGACGATCTGCCTGCGATAGTCGGCTAACAAAAGCTTCGAAATCTGGTAGCAATGCTTTGTACCCGATGAGATTCTACAAATATATGTTAGCGAAAGGCAAACGAGCACATGAGGTCTCTGACATACCCGCCGGAATGAAGCCCCTGCTGTCTCGTCCTGCTGGTATTGCGCTGAATTGTCCGCTGTGTAGGCGGTGCTAGCTTGAAAGTACTCCAGTAGGCAATTCTCGAGGGCCTGAGGGTTCTTCTCGACGGTCCTATTCAGTCCAAGGAATGCATGGCTCTTCTCATCATTGTTCTCGACCGGCTCAATTATGTGGAGGAATGGATTAGCGAATTCGGCAAGGTGAGGTGCCAGCGCCTCCGAGCAGCTCACTCCTAGTCGGCCGAGTGCAATGACCGCGTTTTCGCCAACAGAAGTTGGAATGTCGGGGTTGTTGATGATGAGCGTAAGGCTGCGGTAGATGTCTTGTACAAATGGTGCCATTCCCTGTTTGTACTTCATGGCAATTTCCCCGCAAGACCAACAGGCATTATTGATGACGCTGAAAGCCGTATCCATATCGCGTCCCCGCAAGCTGTCTAGATTTAGTTGTCGTATCAGAACAGGCATCAGTGATGGAAGGAACGGATGAGTCTGTGGGAAAATATTGACCGCACAGTCTCCGAGCAAAGCATACGACGACTGGCGGACATCGTTGCTGGGGTCTTCCATACAGAACCCAAGCAGATCGAAGAATCTAGGCTGAGATGAACCAACGAGCTCCGCACTTTTTGCCGAATCCAAGGCCTGAATCACAGCAGACAGAAGGTCGAGGCTCGTGACCAGAAAGTCCTTGTCCGGCTTATCCACAGGCTGATTGTTGACCGCTAGGACGTATTGTTCCAAGTTCTGATGGATAATTCGGATGCATCGAGAAAATATCGGCACAGCAAAAGGGGCGAATGCATCGCCTAAGGCTGTCGCAATATAAGAGAGACATTCGAGTAGAGGGAAAAGTTCCCGAGACTGGTCCGACACCTTACTCCATCGTTTGATGATCGCAGGCATCAGAAGGTCAATCAACTCGGGTCTCCGCAATGAAGGCCCCACCTGCTCTGCCAAGGTTTGAACACAGTCATATAGAATGAACATGTTGCGATCTTTGTATGTTTCGAAACACTCAATGAATGTTTGTATCATTGGTTCACAGTATGGTGTCAGTTCTTTCCCAGCCTTCTCTTCGAGATTAGCAAAGGCCGATGCTGCAGATTCCTGGACGCGTTTGTTCTTGTCTAGCATCCTTTTCAGGATGCCGCCCATCATCGGCTCGAAATAAGCCTTTTTGTCATTTGGGTTTTTGAGTTGCGAAGCCCATGCGGAGTATCGTCCGAGAGCCCAACACGTGATCACTCGGACTGAAGGCTCAGGATCAGTCAGCAGGGATATTAGATACGGGACGAGTTCTGGTAGATTTGGCATTATGGCGTCCATGCAACCCTCTGCAACAGCCCCTATCGCCAGTACTGCAGCTTCGCGATTGGGCCATTCTTGGTGACGAAGATTCTCTTTAAGGTAAGGAAGTGCGACATCAAATACGACACCGTGGAAGTTGGACGCAAGGACATCGAGAGAAGCAGCAGAACACTTGCGGAGATTCCATTGGTCTTCGATGCCTACTCCATCATCTTCATCCTCATCTTCGACTTCTCCATCGCTCAAATCATAGTCTTCTGGAGACTGCAAGTCCCCTCCACTTGGGGCCAGACTGATACCCTGGCCATTGGTGGCATTCCTTTGATCCTTAGAAGTAGCAAATTGAGGTTTGATGTCTTCCGCGCGGTCTTCCACGTTGGCATCATCGGCGTCTCCTTCCAGTCGCATGACTGCCTCCTCGTCGTAGACCATACTCTCCAATAGCACAGGAAGAATCTTACTCAGATAAGGCCCGAGGCCAGCACACATCTTGTCGTTCTCACTGACGGATAACCAGAATTCCGCTGCCTCCAGGGCCAGATCGGGGTCATCGACATTACGTTGCTGGACAACCATGTAGTCGACTAGACCGTCCATGTATGGCTGTATTTTATCAGGCCTAATCTCGACGATGAGCACGAAAGAGCGGCAGACATTCTTACGAACGTCGTCATCTGGATCGTTTGCAAGTGAGAAAAGCCGAGTGAGGATTACGTCAAGAGAAGCCACGAGAAGCTGCGGTTTCTGGGGAATAAATGCGTTTATGCTAGCAACTGAGAGGGCACGGACTTTGGCGATCGGACTGGACACAATGTCTAGCAAACGTGGTAGCATGAATTGTAAGAGCCGTTGTCCTTGGTACTCTCTATCAAGATCCCTTTTGCTGTCCTCACAAATTTTGAGGAGAGCGCCCATTGCGCCCTCTTGAGCCGCACTGGACGTGTTGCCTCTGTCATTGGCTGCGACCGTTAAAAGCTCCGGTAAAAGCTCTGGCCAACCCAGTATACCACCTCTTTGTACAATCTCTGTAATGACAGTACCGGCAAAGCTTCGTATCTGTGTGTTGATATCCTCTAGGCATGATAACACCGAAACGCGGATATAAACCCTCGCAGCCTCATCCATGGATCGGTAGGAAGATTTGACAGCATTCTTCAGGTTGATGGCTGCGGAGCTTCGTACAAGGAGTGAGTTCGCCGTAGTGAGACTCATAGACCGCAACATTTCTCCATTCGATAGGATGTAGGTCAGATACTTTGGAAAGTCTGGTGACGCCTTGGCCTGTGTGAGCATCTGCGAAGAGCGAACATCAGCAGGGTTTTTGGTGTTCTGTTTCGTTTACTGCGACATACCAGTGTCGCTTGCTTTTGGGCATTTTGGTCGTGGCCGCTCAGAGCATCCCTTAGACATTCTGTGAGCTGCTTCATCGCCCCAAGCTCTGGCTGCCACGCCATTTGAGAAGCCATGGACGCGGCTAGCAGGGTAGGAGGCTGGGACAGTGGAGCGGTACGTAGCGAACAAGGCGGGCGCGACTAAGAGTGCAATATCAGGACTCTTTCAAATGGCGATATATATGAAAACTTGCTCCACCGAGTAAGTACAGCTAAGTCCCAGCAACACCTTTCAAGGACCCTCCCTCCAATTGCGTATCGTCAAGCTACCGGCATGGCATCAAGGTAGGCGGGCGCATGAAATGCTCTGAGACACGTGAGAGATGGGTATGGGGAACAAAGGCAGGTAATCCAGGGCACAGAATTGCGTCAGTGCTAAAGATACATGAGTCAGTAGACTGGCGGCTGCGGAGTAGAGTAAACAAGGCAAGATAAGGCATGAGCAGGCATACTCACTGGCAGCTCCCCAGTCAACAAAGAACAGGCATTAGCACTACCAGAACCTCCTTCCGCTCATGCTGAGATGGGAGTCTGTAAGTGAATATGGTCAATCACAGGTCAACAAAGAAGGTAGTAGAGCAGCATATGAAGGTTCGGATGTAGAGGCAGAGCAGACAAGTGAGAGGGTCTTTGGATACCATAGTGGTATTATAGGCACTCTATTTCTATCCTGCGACCTACCCGCCAAGTTTATTCTGTTCCGATTTGGACGAGAGTCTAAGAGGAGCGGATTTCGGTAAGCATCACTCCGATTGGACATCATAGCCGCTAGGGCTGAATAACTCTTGGCCACTCACTGGCACTGTGCCAAACTCATTAATGAGTATGAGTATAAAGCTGATATTCATAATCGATTATGAATCTCAGTCTTATAATCAAAATCGAATAATAATCGATTATATAGTCAATTAATCATTGAATATTATTATTATTATTTAAAAATAAATAATTTGTTTAAATAAATTGTATATTGAAAAAATTGAATGATCAATTTTATATTAATAATAAAATTTAAATTAAAAATTATAATTTTTATATATATATTAAACAATTTTACTTTTAAATATTATTTTATTTATAAATGTTAATTTTTGAAATATTTTTTTCTTTTTATAATTTTCGATTGAATATCGAATTTTTTATTATTAATAATTAATATTATATATATATATAAAGAAAATCATATTTACTTTTCAAAATAATTTTAATTAATTTTCAAAGTTTATTTGTATATTTATGATTTTTTATTTTAAAAATTAATTTTTTTATTATATTATAAAGAAATATATTAAAGAAATAATAATTATTAAAATTTAATTTAAATAAATTTAAAAAGCTTTAAATTAAAATATAATATAAATTAAAAATTTTTTTTTAAAAAAATTAATATATATATTAAAAAATATATATAAATAAAATTAAAATTAAAATTATAAAAATTAAAAACTAAAAATAATTTATAAAAATATTATTAAAAA
>JAABUQ010001507.1_pt1 | contig 49745 bp, 50 predicted proteins | sample 5560001 | NCBI WGS metagenome assembly JAABUQ01 (sample SAMN10711888, study PRJNA513371) | rock metagenome | isolation source: Antarctica rocks | place: Antarctica: Victoria Land, Finger Mt nord | collected 2015-12-18
GGAGGGGGAGGGAGGAGGGGAAAAGGGGGGAAAGGGAGGGGGAGATTGAAGGGGATGGAGGAGTTTATTTATTTGTTTGTTTTTTAACTCATTTGAAAGAAATTCGTTCGGTTTGTGTATTTTTAGATTCGCTGATGATAAGTGAATCTGAATTTATTTAAAAGGAACGTGTATTATGATTAAATATATATATATATATATATATATATTTTTTTTTTTAATTATTAAAAAAATGGTTCGTTTTATATATTTTTAAGTTTGTTATTAATAAGCGAATCTGAATTTGAAAAAAGCGATTGTTTGTTTTTATTGAATAATTAGTTTTTATTAATTATTTAAATAATAAATAGAATATTTATTTTATTATGTAATTATTTTAAAAAGCGATTGCATTTTATATTTTTTAATTTGTTATTCATAAGCGAATTCGTACTTATAAAAAGCGATCGTTCATTTTTATTAATTATTTAAATAATAAATAGAATAAATGTTTATCTATTTATTTATTTTAAAAAATGATCGCTCTTTATATTTTTAAGTTCGCTATGAATACGATAATTTGAATTTATAAAACGCGAACATTTATTTCTATTAATTAATTAATTTTTATTTATTTATTTATTAAATATTCAAATAATTAAATATTTACTTATTTATTAAAAAAAACGATCGCATTTTATACTTTTAGGTTCGCTATTAATATGCGAATTTAAATTTATATAATGCGATTATTTCTTCTTATTTATTAATTTTAATTTTATTAATTGTTTAAATAATAAATAAAATATTTATTTATTTATTTAAAAAAAAACGATCGCATTTTATATTTCTAACTTCGCTATTAATATGCGAATCTGAATTCATAAAACGCGAGTGTTTATTTTTATTAATTAATTAATTAATATTTATTTATTTATTCATTATTTAATTATTAAAAAAAAGATTGCATTTTATATTTTTAAGTTCGTTATTAATATGCAAATCTGAATTTATAAAGTGCGATCATTTATTTTTATTAATTAATCAATTATTGATTATTTAATTATTTGTTTATTTATTTTTTAAAATAAATGATATATTTATTAAATATTTAAAAAAGCGATCGCATTTTATATTTTTAGGTTCGCTATTAATATGCGAACCTAAATTTATAAAATACGATTATTTATTTTTATCATATAATGAGTTTTTATTTGTTTATTTATTTATTAATTAATTTTTATTAGTTATCTAAATAATAAGTAAAATATTTATTTATTTATTTATTTATTTATTTATTTATTTATTTATTTATTTATTTAAAAAAAAACAATCGCATTTTATATTTTTAGGTTCGCTATTAATATGCGAATCGGAATCTATAAAATGCAGATCATTTATTTTTATTAATTAATTAATTATTAATTATTTAGTTATTCGTTTATTCGTTTTTTAAAATAAATAATAAATTTATAAAATATTGAAAAAATCGATCGTACTTGGTATTTTTAAGTTCGCTATTAATATGCGAACCTGAATCTATAAAATGCGATCATTTATTCTTATTTATTAATTAATTTTTATTAATTATTCAATTAACAATTAAAATAATTAATTAATTATTTATTTATTTAAAAAAAACGATCGCATTTTATATTTTTAAGTTCGATATTAATATGCGAATGTAAATCTATAATATGCGATTATTTATTTTTATTAATTAATTGTTAAAATATTTATTAATTAATTTATTTATTTAATAAAGCGATCGCTCTTTATGTTTTTAGGTTCGCTATTAATATGCGAATGTGAATTTATAAAATGCGATCATTTATTTTTATCAATTTATTAATTATTTAATTTTTATTAATAATTTAAATAATAATTTAAATAAATAAATATTTATATGTTTATATGTTTAAAAAAAGATCGCGTTTTATATTTTTAGGTTCGCGATTAACATGCGAATCTAAACCTATTAAATGCGATCGTTTATTTCTATTAATTAATTTTTATTTATGTATTTATTATTAATTATTTAATTATTTGAAAGATTGATCGCATTTTGTATTTTTAGGTTCGCTATTAATATGCGAATCTAAACCTATAAAATGCGATTCTTTATTTTTATTAATTATTTAATTTTTATTAATTATTTAATTTTTATTAATTATTTAAATAATAATTAAAATAAATATATATTTATATATTTAAAAAAAAAAGTGATCGCGTTTTATATTTTTAGGCTCGCTACTAATATGCGAATCTGAATCTATAAAATGCGAGCGTTTATTTTTATTAATTAATTAACTAATATTTATTTATTTATTAATTATTTGTATAAGAGATAAAATATTTATTTATTTGTTTAAGAAATTGATCGCAGTTTATATTTTTAGGTTCGCTATTAATATGCGAATCTAAATCTATAGAATGCGATCTTTTATTTTTATTTATTAATTTTTATTAATTTACTATTTATTAATAATTAAAATTTTATTTATTTATTTATATATTTATTTAAAAAATCGATCGCATTTTATATATTTAAGTTCGCTATTAATATGAAAATCTAAATCTATAAGACGCGATTATTTGTTTTCATTAATTTATTTTTATTTATTCATTATTTAATTAATAACTAAAATAATTAATTAACTATTTAATTATTTAAAAAAAAATGATCGCACTTTATGTTTTTAGGCTCACTATTAATATGCGAATCTGAATTTCTAAAAAACGATCGTTCATTTCTATTGACTATTTAATTTTCATTAATTATTTAAATAATAAATAGAATAAATAAATAAATATTTATTTATTTTGAAAAACGATCGCTCTTTATATTTTTAGGTTCGCTATTGATAAGCGAATCTAGATATATAAAATTCGATCATTTATTTTTATTTATTTATTAGTTTTTATTAATTAATTAATAATTAAAATATTTATTTATTTATTTAAAAAATCGATCGCATTTTATATATTTAAGTTCGCTATTAATATGAAAATCTAAATCTATAAGACGCGATTATGTGTTTTCATTAATTTATTTTTATTTATTCATTATTTAATTATTTAAAAAAAAATTATCGCACTTTATGTTTTTAGGCTCACTATTAATATGCGAATCTGAATTTCTAAAAAATGATCATTCATTCCTATTAACTATTTAATTTTCATTAATTATTTAAATAATAAATAGAATAAATAAACATTTATTTATTTGTTTTGAAAAATGATCGCTCTTTATATTTTTAGGTTCGCTATTGATAAGCGAATCTAGATATATAAAATGCGATCATTTATTTTTATTAATTTATTTAAAAAATCGATCGCATTTTATATATTTAAGTTCGCTATTAATAAACGAATCTGAATTTGAAAAAAGCGATTGTTTGTTTTTATTAAACAATTAGTTTTTATTAATTATATAATAAATAATTTATTAATAATTTTAAAAAGCAATTACATTTTATATTTTTAAGTTCGCTACGAACAAGCGAATCTAATTCTATAAAAAGCGAACATGTATTATTATTAATTTTTGTTTAGTTAAATAATTACTTATTTATTTATTTATTTGAAAAAACGTTCGCTTTATATCTTTCGGGGTGGGGTTATGCCCTTCGACATTATTGAATGCTCCTGTATACTGACATCTCCCGAGAACGTGGCCGCACTTTGTAGTACGATGTTTGAGTATATTTTGACATCTGACAGACATCCAGGGTGGATGGAAAGAGAGAAAGGATTGCGGGCGCCTCGACTTTGAGGTGAGAGGAAGAGTCATGGGGAGTGTTTTTTGGAGCTTTTTGGGAAGGCGTTGTTGAAAAGGGTAAGGTTCAAACAGGTATGGATGAGTGAGTGGGTCTCTCGAGGCGAATCAGGGAACACGACTTGGATATGCGAATGTGGATGTGGAGTATTCGTTGTGGCAGAGATATTCGTGTATCTTGGAGGAACAGCCGTAAGGGTGCAGGAAGCATTCCTCCCACGGTAGTAGACATAGGATTACGTGAAAGCGGTGCAATGCGTTCATGTATCACGATCTATAGCACACTCTTTTCATCACGAACATTCTCACATACCTCTCCCCCAGCCTCTCAAGCTTCACATATCTTGCTGCTCTGGCACCGGACTCTCCAAGTGCCCCTTTTCCAACGCACTCCGCACATTCTGTCATCCGTTTCCGCGTCAGCAGTGCTTTTGTCTTCCAGACAAGAGAGTTGAGTAGAAAAAGAAACATGTGCTTTGCAAGCACCCCAAAAACCCCACCCAAACCGTATGAGTCTGTACTGAGAGGGAAGGATAAAGTACGAACCTTGACCACAAACAGTTCCATCGCCTCCTGCGTTTCATACGTATACGTCCCCATGTGCGGTAGCAGCATCACATGTTCATTCTCCACCAAGCCGGGATGGACCTTTGGTTCCTCCTCGTAGACATCCAGACCGGCCGAGAAGACTTTCCCGGAAGCCAGAGCCTTGACGAGGGCGTCTTCGTCCATGACGGGCCCCCGCGCGGTGTTGACGACGACGACGCCGGGTTTCATCTTTTCGAATTGGGGTGTCGAGATGACGTGCCGAGTATTTGGCTAATGCAACCATCAGCCTCGAGCGTAGATATCTTGACGAAGGGGTTGTTGATGGTACTCACGTTCAAAGGCAGGTTGAGAGAGATTACGTCGCTTTCGCTTAACAAGTCGTCGAAGCTGACGTACTTGGCCCCTGCGGCCAAATTCCCTTCCAGCGGTTTCCGATTATGATACTGAACCTATCGCGTGGCCCTCGTCAGCGTTGCTCCTCCACTCTCTCCATCCCTTGCATCCATTCATTCCTCAAACCCCCCAAAAATATCACCCACCTTCATACCCAGCGCCTTACTCTTTCTAGCCATATCTCGTCCGATTCCCCCCATCCCCAGCACCCCGAGGATCTTACCCTCAGGATCATGTCCCAAGGGTGGCATCTTTTTTCCCCTCCAGTCCCCTTTCCTCAGATTTGACATTGAAATGTTAAACCCCCTCAAAGCGCCCAACATCAAGAAGATCCCGGTATCAGCTGTAGCGGCGTCGACAATGGTGGGGACGTTGGAGACGCGAATGCCGGCTGTGAAGGATCGGGGAGTCAGTGGAGATGTTTGTGATGGTGTCTGGGGGATCGGGCATGATTATGGAGTGGGAGGTTTGGAGATGTGATTGCGATGCAACATGAGGGCTGGGATAGCGGGATATCGGAGGAAGATGGACCTTTGGTACAGTCGGGGATGTTGCATTGGTCGTATCCGGCACCTGAGAAGTATGGGCGTTAGCTACGTGCTTCCCTCTGTTAGGACGGTAGGAGTGGAGAAGCGCCATATAGCCCCCTTTCTCCCTTTCCATGCAGTAGGCCTCCTCCCCCTCTCCTCTCCCACTACCACGCTCTCCACCTCCTCACCAAATCACCCCTCGATCCTGTGAGACCTACCGTTATGCGCCAAAAATCTCAACCCAGCTTTCCCCAACGCCTCCGCTACCTCCCCTTCAATCCTTCCTGTAATTGCAACCGAACCAAACGTCCTGAAGGCCGCCTTGACGCCATCGAAAGCGCCGCTTTTGCATTCAGCCAAAAAGTCCTTCGGATTGGTGGATTTGGGGGCAATGAGATCGCCGAGGGTGGAGAGGGATTGCCATGAGTCTTGGGCGACTTTGCTAGATAGTGTGCAGTTAGTATGAAGTCGGGATTGAGGATAGATGGGAGAGAGTGGAGAAGGGGTTTTCTGGGAGGAGAAAGATTTGGGAGTAGGGTCAAAGTAGGAGAGGAGAGGTTTATGAGAGGGAAGGAGGGATAAGGTTGGGGATACGAGAATGCAAGGGAAACGGATGGTATCGTACTGGTCTATAGAGCCTAGAAGGAGGATTTTGGGCGTGCCAGAGGTAGACATGGTGTGGGTAAGTCTGACAGGGCAAGTGTAAGAGGGACTGAGACTGAATGTTTTCCATAGCGGTGGTCGAGAAGTATTTATGTCTCAAGATTGCTCGTCAGGTACGGGTCATGTCGGGTGGGAAATACGGTAGTGGTGATAGGACTGGATGACTCAATCGAGATATTTGATCCAGAAATCCATTGTCCAACCTCGAGATCACCAGACAAAGACTACAGATTTCATGATGATCCGATTCCGTTTACTGTCTCCATACTTAAAGTTCAGGCCATCGCAACAAGCACTTTGTACAGCGATAGCCGCGAGCATTTCCTCCAATGATGACAAGATACCCACGCCGTCTTGTAGACATGCAACATACTCATGAGGACGAAGCCTCTTCCTCCTCTTGAAATGCAATACAGAATCCTCCATCCCTATCACAATGTTTGGAACAGAAAAAGTCGTCCGCCTCAAGAAAAGGATGCACCCCTAAAACCGCTTGTGTTCACCTTCTTTCGAATCCAGCTCACAATTTTCGACCCGCTGCTTCCTGTAGAAGATGATAACATCCTGTTTGCAGTAAACCACCTCGAACGTCTTAAGAGCAGAACCTACCATAAGTAAAGAGTCCACCGCAAGAAGTGAATCCATCCATAAGCATGCTCTCCGACTCCCATTGCCTCCCGAATGGAAAGTCTGGTCCATTGCCTGGTGTAGAATATGAAGTCGACCTCCGACACTCCGTTTTTAGTAGACTGCGCCAAAGGTCGCCAGGGACAACACCATGCATGATATTGCGTTCGCTCGCGGCCACCGGCTCCAGCACAGAAACCTTGGACCATTGATACTATATGACGTGAAGCCTCTCAGCGTCGAATGAACCAGCTCCTCGCAGCCATTCCACACAATCGCTGCACGACCTGGTTAGTACCCCTTGTACTCTCATCTTCAATAAACTTCTTCGCAACCGCAAGCTTGGCATGAGAATCCTGCTCGTCGTTTGTAGCAGGCTGCTTCAGATTCTCCGGAAACTCAGCCATACGAGCACCTACATGCCTTGCAATCATGATTGAGTAGATGACATCCCTATTTTCGCGGCTGTCGAGAAGACCACGGCACAGTGTCAGTGTGTCATCGATCTGTTTTGCGGTGCTAGCTTCATTATCGCGGATGGTCAGGAAAGTGTGGACGTGACGCCAGAAATCGCGTTCGCGGGTCTTGAGTTGGTCTTCGAGGACAGTGCCGTTTGCTTTTGTGTCGGGCGTCTCAGGGGCAGAGTCGGCGTTTAGATATTCGGCTGACACGAGAGCTTCGAAGATTTCCAAGCGCTTAACAGCATCTAGGAGACCCAGTTTGAAGTCCTCTTCGTCGAGCTTCTCGCTATCGCTTTTGGCAGTGTTGGCGGCCTGGCGGCACAGGTTCATTATGCCCCAGATTACAGTAGCTTCCAAGCTTTGCGTGACAAAGCGATAATGAGTATGTTCAGGGCTGTGGTTATCATAGACGAAGCGACCGATCAAATTTGCGAGTTGGTTGCTTAGTTGTGTGTTTGCGATAAGATAATCAGCGCCCTTTGCCACGAACCACTTGCACTCTAGGAACTTGTCGATGCCGGGTGCGTATACCTTGTAGCAGATATTTTTCATCTCATCCTGAGTCGCAGTAGAGAATGCAGAAGGTGGGGCGAGCGGGGGAGGAGAGATGGCTCGGAGGCAAAGAAGCTCTTCGATTTTTGTACGTTTGGCTGTGATTCATGGGTGAGCAACAACATTCTGAAAGTGAGATCTTTTAAGGCCATTGAAACTCAACCAGGGTACATACTACGATGACTGTCTGCACCAGCACTACCTGCACCTCCATGTGCTCCATCACCCAGTGCTGGGTCGATGGCAGAGCCGTGGTCGTAGGACTCTGGCTTTGCGATGTCTGGTACGGCCATAGGAGGTCCATGAGGCGGCATTGGTGCGTATCCGTAAGGTGGTGGGTAGGCTGTTGAGCTGGTGACGGTGGGATACATTGAAGGGGCTGCGCTGAGGGCTGGTTGGATAGGAGGAGGTCCTGGTTGTGCCTTGAAGATTGGGTCGTAGCCTAGGCACTCGCGTTTGCTCTTTTGACAATTTCGACACGCTGGATGCCCCTCGTCGCACTATGTGAATGATATATCCATGTCAGCATCGTTCATCGGTGGTGGCAGCATGAAAGTCTCGGCGAATTTGGACGATTTCGTAATTGTAATTAGAAAGATACAGGGAGGTGCTCATTCATGCTCCCACGTAAAATAGCAGTTCTCGCTTGACACGGTCGCTACTAACCGATCGCAACCATAGAAAGTTGCTCGGTAAATAATGTTTAACGGATTCAACTACACCTCTTCTGAAGATAAAGGACTTGACAAGAAGTCGAGTTGCTGTGTGTGTGAATGTGGTGAAAAGCCTCAGCATACCTTGATTCGCCGCTTGCGACATGTTAGACACCCCGTCTTGGTCCTCCGTTTGATCTCCTTCTTGTGCCGCCCTCCTGACATGACCCGTCCGTCATTGTTTGGCGGAATGGCAAAGCGGAGGTGCTGGCTTGGATCAGAGGTTTGAGCTGCTACGTATGACGGATAATAGGCAAACGGGGGACCGGATTGTCCAGCCTGCGGCTGGGGTTGCTGCGTGGCGGGTGGAGGCTGAGGCCGACCATCGACACTACGGATTGGAGGTAAGTTGAGCGACGACATGTTGGCGTCGGAAGGGGGGTTGTCTTGCCCTTCAGGATTAGAATACGATTGGTACTGGCCAGAGCCAGCAGGAGGAGGAGCTGGAGGAGCAGACATAGAGGAAGAGGACTCGGCTGAAGGATGGTTTGATTGGGATTGGTGAGAGCTAGAGTCAATCTGTGACATGGCAAAGTTTGGAGTGATTGATAGGCCTGTCACAGGCATTGTGGGGGTGCAGGGATATGGAAACAAAATGATGGTGGGTCATTTTGCTTGATCTCTCACAAGCGTGTCAAGGCGGATCGTGAGTGAGCGTGGTGGGCATGGGCACGAGATTTGGGGCCAGGGCCGCTAGCCGGGCAGTCTTAATTCCTCACTCACAAGCTCATTTCACTCTCAATTTATTCTTATTAGCTTTTACTGACATTGTCGCTTGTTCTCTGTAAGCAATTTTTGGAGAGTTTATGTGGTTGCAACAGCCTGACATGCATTGCGGTCAGAATGCTTATTGGCCTCATTCATAGAATGCGGGATAGCAGAAGCGGATGATGATGCATATCATTTGACAGGCGATAGTCCTCTGAGTACTCGCTGGGTGCCTGTGGATACCAGCTTTCATAAACTATCTCGTCGTCCATGCAGAAACTCAATGCTTCATAGCGGATGATGAAGTGAAACGACTTTGGCGTAGAAGGATCCTACAAGCTACGTAGAAACTCCGTTGGTTGCATCATTAATAACTACGAAGTCTTGACGCAAAGAGTGCCTCAGTGGTCGTCACAGTAAGTTAATGCTCTTGGATCGCCTATTACGCTATTAGGGGGGTGGGAAAAGGAGTCTGAGAGAAGTGGAGAAGGCAACGCTAGAAGAAGCGAAGACTTCCAAAGAAGGATCGCTTAAAGAAACCGTTCCAGGGTTGCATGCATAAGCCACCTTCCCCCCCGGGCCTCTAACCAGATGGTGTTTAGGCTGCAATTATAATATCCTCGGCTAGGCAGGCTGGGGCGTTAGATTCGGCATACGGAGTAGGGGTCTGTACTTTAGAGAAGTAGAAGCAACGATCGCCACTCATGTTCGATCAGGGTTGTATCAGGCACTATGAAAGCACTGGGTGCTGGCTGCTTATGGGCCTGTCAAGATACTTGTCCAGTCGAACTTCTGCCACCTCTTTCGAAATCCGTCCACTCGCTTGTCCGCCCCTTTAGTCCACTTGCCTTGTCTCTTAATGACATCTGGCCCTTTATCTAGCATTCCACCAACGACTTCCCGTGCGAAAAGGTCTCCCTTGGGCCACCTGTTTGCATCTTCGACGATGTGGCCGAGTCCGCCATCGATCTCGAACCAAACATGAAAGTACGGCATCTCTTTGGCCAGTGTGCGGCGGAACGCCGACTTCCCCAGTCCGTCTCTCGCTTTCGTTAACGTGTAGATGATCTTCTTATGCTGTGTCCATTCCTCGTCAGACGTCAAGATAGCTTCTTTGAAAAAAGCTGGCGCTGTTTCGCCGAGACTGTATGGAAGTGGTACGACCTCCATGCCAGCGTGCTTTTTTCGTCGTGGAGCGGCGGCATTTTCATAAAATATTACGTCTCGACCTTGGTCATGGTACATACGTGTGAGACTCTTCATGAAATTCTGAAGGCCGATTAGCAAATTTCAAGAGAGTACATGTGAAGGCGATACCAACCCTGACTTCTTCCCATTCATCCTCATCGCACTCGAGGAGGTTGTTTCGATGTTGTATTGGTACAATGCAGGCGCCTCCGTCACTGATCTCGGGTTCCGTCGGTAGTGTCAGGTAAACCCTAGTAGCAAGGGAGACTACTGGAGCCAGAGGAGGTATGTTCGTGTCTTCGTGATGACAGAGCGGGCAATGGTCCAATATTCGGTTCATTTTCTGGAAATCTGATATCGCTGTGTTTTTGAGGTTGACTTCGGATTTTTGGACGCGTTTTGCCAATTTGGTGGCATTCTCCTCCATATATTCGAGATCATTCTGGAGGTTGGTTAGCACGTAACGGTAGACGAAAAGTAGTGCACTTGCGTCAAATTTGCCATCCTTGGCTATCCTTTCAGCAAATCGTCTTCCATCTCCACCAGCTTGATTGCGTGTCCGGCGTTCTTCTCTAACCATATCTTCTATACTCATGTCCTCATTTTCTTCCACTAAGCCCCTGCCACGCCCTCTTTTGTTGTCAATAGCCTTCACTTCGGCGTTCCGACTCCCCGCCAGCATCCTGTTTTCCATGGCTCCTAGGACGATTGTATCTGGTTCTGTCTGATTGGCAAACACAGCCATAGCAGTTTCGTACTCTGCTTCAAGACTTGCAGCGTTCGTAGCACGTCTGACTTTAGCTTTCAGCATCTGTGCCTTCAGTCTATTGAGCTCTGTTTGACTCAGTGGGACCGTCTTTGCAGCTGGTTGCGCAATTTTCACTGATTTAGAAGCATTTCCTGTATCTTCTGAAGAGTCTTGTGATGGCGGACTACGATTCTTCACGCCCATCTCGAGCCTCCTTTTTTCGAACAGCTCTCCGCTGGGTCTCTCCTTTCCCACGTAGTCTTTCCCATAAGTTTCTCGGCGATCAAGTTCTATTTGCTCCTCTCGAGCATCGTCGAACGTTCTTAGATCTCCGTAGTGCTCCATTGCCACATCTTCAACGGCCCTTTCTTCCTCCGTAGCTCGCCTGTAGACTGCCTTTAACCTTGTCATTCGCCAATGGGCTCCAACATCCCCAAACGTGTAATTGGCAGTATGTTGGGCAGGTTCATTCACAAGTTCTCCAGAAAATCCTTGGCCATCAGCCAGATGTTGTAGATGGTGCTTATTCATTTCATTCTCGTGGATCTTTAGTTCGAAGTCAGCCTTCGAAGCTGAAGATGTTGTTGGCGCTGAAGGTTTTCGGGCACCTTTTTGTGTGTAGTCAAAGTCCAAAGCAGACGGTTCCTCCATCCATGTATCTCTTTTTGCCTGTCCGTCTAGAACGGACGTCTGGGGCTGCTTTGTATTGTTGACAGGACTCGGGGTCGCAGTGTCGCCAATCGTGTCTTCCGCATGTCTAGATGAACGTATTCTTGAAGGCTGCCCGCCGTGATGCGTTTGGTGCCTATGATTCCTTTCTTCTTCATCCTTTGAACGCTTTCTTCGTTTATGTCTGTGCTTGTGCCCTTCATCTTCTTCGCGGTGGTGTCTATGATGGCGGTGCCTCCTGCTGCTATCACGCTGGTGCCGAGCCTCCTTCCCTTCTCCACTCTTCTTGTTCTCTGCCAATTTTTTTTCAACACCCTCGAGTGTCATGACTGCATGCTGACAATTAGGGATGAAGAGTGCAATAGATTAAATCGAAGAAGCCTCGACGTTAAATGCCGAAGTTGAGCCGAAGGAGATACCAATTTATTCACATCTTCGCACTACCCACAATACTTCTCTCTTTACCGCACCGTCAGCTAAGCCTCTCCTCCTCAAATCTACATTTCTCCAGTCGCCGTACAGCCAAGCACTCAAGTTGATCAATAGTCATCATGGCGGGCGATCGGCCTATTGCTATTGTCTGTGTTGGCATGGCTGGTGAGTACAAGCTCTCTTAAAAGCAAGGCTCCACCTTCGGCGCCCACGCTGACAAAGAGTCTGAGGCGTAGGTTCAGGCAAAACTACATTCATGCAACGAATCAACTCCTACCTACACTCCAAACGGGCACCGCCATACGTGATCAACCTAGACCCTGCTGTACGAACTGTGCCATTCGAGAGCAATATTGATATCCGGGATTCGGTGAACTATAAAGAAGTCATGCGTGAATACAACTTGGGACCTAACGGAGGCATTCTCACTTCACTCAATCTCTTTGCCACAAAGATCGACCAGGTAATCAACATCTTAGAAGAGAGAACTGCTCCGAAGCCCGAAGCACCCAAAGCCAAGCCGATCAAAAACATCATAGTGGATACGCCTGGTCAGATCGAAGTATTTGTTTGGAGTGCATCGGGAAGCATTCTACTTGATTCTTTAGCATCTTCGTTCCCTACCGTCATTGCATACATTATCGATACGCCGCGGACAAGTTCAACAAGTACCTTTATGAGTAATATGCTATATGCTTGCAGTATACTCTATAAAACGAAGCTTCCGATGATCCTTGTCTTTAATAAAACCGATGTTAAGGACGCCGAATTTGCAAAGGAGTGGATGACTGATTTCGAGGCTTTCCAAGCGGCCTTGAAAGATGAAGAAGAGAATGGCACTGGTGGGTCGGGTGGAGGAAGCGGCTACATGAGCTCGCTTCTCAATAGCATGAGTCTTATGCTCGAAGAATTCTACCGGCATCTCAGTGTAGTGGGCGTAAGCTCTATGACAGGCGAAGGTATGGACGTCTTCTTCGAAGCTGTTGGCCAGAAAGCCGAAGAGTTCAAGAGAGACTACCAGCCAGAATTAGAGCGAAGAAGGGAGCAAATGCAGCAAGAAAAGAAAGGAAAAAGGGACAAGGAGCTGGGGAGGCTGATGAAAGACATGAATGTTTCGGACTCTGTCAAGTCGCCAGGGCCCGCGAAACCTTCTCAGCGGCACCATGCTGATACCCTGAGCGATCTGGAAGACGAATCTGAAGAGGAGACTGAAGCCCAGATGGTTGAGCCGGATGAAGATGAAGCGAGTGGAGACGAAGGGGAAGCAAAAGCTTCGACAGACAATGGACTTACGCAGCGATATAAGCAAGCATTATCGGAAGAGAATGCATCTTCAGGAGGCACGACATCTGACCATAGCTTTACACGGTACCTAAGAACAAGCCAAATGGGATGAAGGTCGAGTATCTCTGCGTTGCATTCACCGAGGCGTTCCAGGGCAGCCAGTAGATACCCTTTTGCATATTGGCACCTTCGATCCAAAAGAAGAGCATGTCTGTGGTGTAGTGTGATAGTTGTTTGCAACAGCAGAGGTTTGCAGCTTCTGTGATAGTTCAAATTGTATGACATGTCGTACAAGCAAGATTATGTTCATCTTTGGAATCAAGACCAGGATCCGTAAGGAAGTAATTCTCATATATGAGGCACTTACGTAGGGAAAGGCCGGGTCCGATTTAAATGGTCGTGCATTTCTTCACCCAGACCCGCGCTACTAAACATGAACCGAGTTGAAAACTTTCCAATCTGCAGAACTCCCCACGCTGAACCTCCTCCGACTTCCTCTGTCAGGTCTCCGTAATACATCAGCACAGCTTGTCGGTGGTTTCCTTCACCCCCAGCACCAGAAACTTTGATCGCTCGCTTTGGCAGGAAGGGTATCGCGCACACAGCGATTCGTTTCCTTACCCACTACTTGCCTCACTGATCGCAGCAAAACTGCTCTCCCAGACCCCAGCATTCCAGCAGATTGTAAACCGAGTGAGTCCCAGTATAACAACAGCTCAACATCATCCCAAACATGCTTACTGCTTGACAGTCGGCGCCCTTTCCCAGGCCTTCCATATCTTCCTTGGACCAGCGCCCTCACTTTTTCCTCAAAGGAGCGTCTCACCCACATCACCCTACGGTATCTTTTCATTCATCTTTCGACAAACAGCTTTCGGTGACAAAATTTCCGTCAAAAGGGTAACACAAACTGGTTGCAGCAATTCGGATACTCTGCAAGTTACCTTGAAAGAATCGACGACACATCGAGACGCAGTCTCTGAGTCGCTGATACGAGACGCCTTCCATTTCTTGTCCAGCCACAGCACAATTTCTACTGGCCTGTCCACAACTTGTTTGAATCGACCAACTGGCGAAGCTACCTAGCAGATTCCTCTTTCGACTGCAACGACATTTCATCTGCACCTCGAAATCACCCAAGTACCACAAACCTCACGCTTACTCCGTCCGCCTCCTCACCACCTTGATATACTGGATTAAAAGGTCGGCTTCGGGTGAAGGGCGATTGTTCGCGCCAGCAGGGCTGGTCAGGCTTGGTGAAGATTGGTGTGGGTGGAGGTTGTGTTGTGGCATCGCACCCAGAGCCACTCGTGAGCGCTTCGCAGCCTGAACACTCTCCAAGCAGCTTGCCATGTCTGCCGATCACTCAAAGGGTCCAAATTCGCAAGAGCACCCGGTCGAGAACATGTCGGCAGTAAACCAAAAACCACAAAAGGAGCCAATGCCCGCGATTCCGGCGTTTTCCTACGCACAAGCGGCGAAGGGCACATCGCCTTCTCAACCCTCTTCTTCGTCCGCTAGCAAAGCACTGTCAGACACCACAGAAACAGATACGAAGAAGACACGGCCATCGGATGCAGGGTCGGGCACTGCAACGTCAGCCAGAACCCCAACTAAGCGCACAGCCAGTGAGGGTCGAGCTCCTCAAGGGAAAGGATTCGAACGCGGTATTGAGAAAAATGATATGCAACCTAGCAATAGTGACAGCACCAGTAACGATAATTTGAAACCAGAATCGAGCGCCAAAGATAGGGTGTCCTCAAAAGCTCCATCAAAAAGTACATCCGGCCCTTCTTCGCCTGATATTGGCGGCACGTCGGCATCGACCGTTACAAAAGAGGAGGAGGTGTTTGCAGCGGGCAACAGGTCTTCAGACTCTACTTGGGATAAGCAGTCTCAGACATCCCAGAATGGAAACAAAAGCAACGAGAAGACAGAGGTGGAGAGGGAGAATGCGTCACAACGAGCCTGGGATGAAGAAGTCCCTACAGCTGCCGCACTGAGAGAAGCACCGCCTCCTATCCAAAACATCTGGCAGCAACGCAAGCAAGCTCAAGAGGCGAAGGCAAAGTCGAAGCAGTCAGCGCCACTGCAGCTGTCAAAGCCACCAATGATCAACAACGGACCTGTGACGATCAATGGTACCGTCAAAAGCACTGAAACTGCTATTGATGCAAAGAAGCAAGAAGGTAGGAGAAAGGGAAAGTCCAGTCCGGACGATAAGGCATCGCCAGAAAATGCAAAAGGAGTGAACAAAGAAGGCAAAGCTAGGACGGGAGAAGACGGTATTTTTGCCCATCGGTGTACAACTATTCTCACCCTACTAACCTCCACATCAACAGATAAATCTAACACTGTGCTTATGGCTCCCCCACCGCCGCCCGGAGATGAAGTGTCCTGGCCAACACCAGACAGCGCTATTGGAGAGGACAAAAAGAAGCCTCAAGAGCGGAATGAAGAGGCAGATAAAGACAAGGAGAAATCACAAGCACAAAAGCCCCATGGAAGGAAAGGATGGACACCAGTACCCTATGTGCCAACAGCCGTCTTCAATACTCCTTTGCCTCAGGCGCGTAGAGGGGGCCGTCCTCCCGGTGCGTCACGGGACAGCGTAGCGCGTGGCCGCAACTATGTCAACACTGGCAGCGGGACTGAGAAGCCAACGTCAACCACGTCTAATTCCGCTACTCAGACGCCGACAGGCGGGAACGAGAGAGGTCGGGGAGCCATGGGTCCCCCACCCACTGCTACGAGTACATCTAAGCCGAAGCGAGCTTCGAGTGCGGGTCCGACGGCTCTGAAGGAACAGCGAAAGATCGGAGACATGGCAGTCTTGGAAAAGCAGAGAGGAAACGATACGAGTAATTCAAGGGTCGGGCAGAGCAGACGGACTAGTGTCAATGAGGCTCGTAAATCAACAGTGTCAACAGTCCCTTCCACACCACAGCCTAGTCGTTCTCATGGTCGAGCGCAGTTTGGTGAGAGTTTCCAGGTTTCTAATCAGCCTACAGGACAGAGCAGTGGTGGGGAAATGCAACCTCAGGAAATGCTGTCAGATGCGCATTCACACCCTAGGAACCCAGGAGCTGAACGAAAGAGTGAAGGTTCCGTTCGGCCACCCGATACTGCAAAAGACTTCCATGGATCTGTTTCAAGCCGTGAGCGTGGAGAAGGGCGACCGGATCGTGGCCGTGGAGGACGGGGTCGTGGAGGCGGAAACCACGCGTACTTCAACTCAAATTTGCCAAATGGACACTCCTTCTCCAACGGCCTTCCATATCAGTATCAGCCTCCACCTGGACCGCAGGCCAGGTCGTTCTCAAACCATGAGCGGATATCGTCTCAGTCACAAGGACACTTCTTTCCAGCCCCCAGTCAGACTCGAAATTTCCGCTCCGGTTCGCGGTCTCATTCTATTCAACATCCTGTGCCCTACGGTAGGTTCTCGAATGGGCCCAATCATGGGTCATCACATTTGCCTAATATACAGACCGACCTGGCAAACCAGTCTGCCTATCAGGCAGTCAATCAAGGACCCATGACTGCGGGGCCTTACGATTCCTATGTGGAGCAAATGTCCCTCTTCCGCATGGTGACAATGCAAATGTTGGTCCTACCCTTTCCCCGCTCTCATAAAGTGATCATACTAAGGCATCGTAGGGAGTACTATTTCTCCGTCGACAATCTCTGCAAAGATTTGTTTCTGAGAAAGCACATGGACTCCCAAGGCTACGTCTCCCTGAGTGTGCTCGCAAACTTCAATCGTATCAGACAGCTCACAACTGATATGGAGATGATACGTTATGTGTGTCTGAACTCTCCAGAGATCGAATTCTCCACTGGACCTGATGGCGATCGGTTACGGACACGGAAAGGGTGGCAACAATGGATTCTCAATATGGAAGAGCGCGATGCTTCTGCGCAGAATGAAGGGCCTGTTCACCACCCAAGTCATGATCCCCAGACTGGCGATGGCGCCCAAACCCTTGAGGACCGGCAAGCCAACTCGCCTCGATCGAACACGACGAGTAATCCTATGGATAATTATCAATACCAGTCACTGAACGGCTATGCCCTACCTTTCAACTATGTCCCGGCTGCACCTCTAACCATCAACGGCGGATACTCTCCGGCGAACCAAACAACCTACTCACCTGGAGCAACGGAGTTTTCTCCTTCGGCACACTCTACAAACCGAGGTGGTTCAGCGCCAGACCATCAAACGCAGGAGACAAATGCATTTACTGATGAACAGGTGGACAATCTGTGTATACTCATCCGCAAGCCAGTCAATCCCGCAGCCCCATCCTTTCCACCTTTTCCATCCCTATCTTCGCGAACTTTCTCAAATGGCTCAATCGACGGGAGGACGTTAAAGGACGAATTGACGAACACTGTGGAGCCACAGCCAGTATCCAGCAGTAAAAACGGTGGATTAGAGAGGTCAGTATGCAAAGTCTATGATGCAATTCAAAGCTAAGCTCTTGTTAGTCCTGACAAGCAGAAGCCCAACAGGATGCCCTCTCCTTTCTCAGCTAGTACTCCTAGTCGTCAAGTAGACGCGTCAGTGTGTCCGCCAGTTCTCTGGATCAAAAACAAAGAAAAGGGAACTTCCCCTGACCAACTGCCGAACGACCTTGAAACAGAGTCGTATCATAAATTCAGACAGGATGCTTTGAAAGAACGCGAGCAGGGGGCTGCTGGGAAAATTCATTCTGATATGCAGAGCCTCTACGATTTCTGGGCACATTTCCTCATCCGTAATTTCAACATGGCTATGTACGGAGAGTTTCGACAGATAGCACTGGAAGACGCGGCAAAAAAAGACTCAGTCACAGGCATGCGAAGCCTAATGGCTTACTACGACGAAGCTTTGCTGGGGCAGAAAACCATTCCGGATGACCAGATTGCTCGAGATTTCGTTGACACTGTCAAATCCGAGAGTCCCGGTCAGGATAGACCCGCCTTCAAGAAGCTTAGAGCTGCGTGGAGGAACGGTGCTTTCAACCATAAGAACCGTGCCAAGATTGTCAAGATGATTGATTCGAATCTCAAGGAAGAACTCGACCGGTAGTCACACCGAATACCCAGACCGACTGTACATTGATCTCTGCCCATCTCAGGACACCCACCATCACCGGCACTTCGTTCGACAACCTTCAACGATTCTTCCTGCGGAAGATATATCACGACTGCCAACAGGTGATCTTCCTATTCTCACCATGTTGCCCGAATATTGTTAGCGATTTCAAAAGTTAGCATGGCGTAGACACCAGGGGTTTTGGAGCATCTCGTTAGCATGCTCAAAAGGTACTGGATGCCGCAATGTTCGCAATGGGACCCCCCCCCCTTCTTCCTACTGTATAGCAATCAACGCTCTCGCCGGCCTCGCACATCAATTGGACAAGGATGCGATATCGAGGACCGTCTCCACGGCCCCGCTATATCGCTATCTGGCTGTATCAGCAGCAAGCATTGAATGCCATTCTACAGATATAACTTCAGCTTCACGACACTCTTCTACTCCTGCACAAAACATTGCGTTGGCTCAGCGAAAAGCGAGGATTCGAAATTACTTAATTTCTGCTTCCATCATACCCTCATGTTTCGACGATGGCATACGTTGGCTAGGGGGTGGTCTTTTGGCGACTGGGGTGTCGCCAGGCGGGTACATTATCATAGAGTTTGCAAAGGCATGTGGCTTGATTGCAGGAGAGGAAAGAGTGGACATAGCAATATGAACTTTACTGGACTTGACAGTGATGGTGTTTGCAACTGGCTCGAGGTTGCTTGTACCAGACGGGAGCACGTTTCTTTCAAGCACTTCTTGTGGCTCTTTCCTCAATCTTTCCATCCAACTCCGAAGAATGCATCAAACGGCTCTCTTGTGCAAGTTCGATCCCTTCTTCTTGCTTCTTTCTATTTACATGACGATCTCCTTTCAAAAAAGCAACTCAGCATATGAAGAACCTTGACGTCTCCATGGTCCGCTACCATTCTTATAGGTCATCAGCCTCGGTACCTCGAAGCCTCATCTTCCTCATTGCAGCACATCCTCTTCGAATAATAACTACCTTACATCTTATTTCCACGGTAGTACGAGTCCATCCACGACGATCCCTCCACTCGAATTAGCTCAATGCACAAACCTCAACCAAGACCCCCCTGAATTCCAACTCCGTCATCTCAACCAAACCGATCCACTCCCGCAATCTCCCAAATCGGCTTGATCGACTACCTCGCCACTGCCACAAGATTTACAAACCACCCCGTGCCTGAGTCCACAACCCCCCCACCCCAGCAGAAACGAGGTAGCACGCCTACCTCCGTCCTCCGGGGCCCCTCCTAAGGAAGAAGGAGTCGCACACAACCATCACCACCTCCCCTCCTGCCCCCGCAGCCACCATTGGCCCTGTAACCGCAGACACTATCGCCCCCCAACCCCCCTGCCGGGGCCCTTGCAAGTCTCACACAAGCATCCCGAAGTCATCCACTTCTTCCGCGACGTGATGCCAATCCCGTTCCAAACGGAAAAGCTAGGCGACACCAAGAGGTGATTCAATTCTAGGGGCTGAGGGAGAATGAGGGGGTGGGGAGGAGGGGGAAACGGGCACATTTGAAGAAGAGGGTTGGTCGGCGGGGGTAGTAGGTCGAGGAAAGGAGTCGAGGGGGGGTGTAGGTAGTGTTATGTTTGTTCGAAGAGGCATTGTTGTTGAGAGCGGGATGACGTAACGGTAGGAAGCATTTCTGTTCGGTGCGGATCAGAGGGCGAGAAGGTGGTGTGTCATTGTATGGATCTAGCTCGTAGCTGTTCCCAAAAAATACAAGTCTTTTGCTGCGGCACTACATAATCCCGCACTCGCAGCCTTTGCGGAAGCACACCTACTTCTTCCCATCGAGATCCGTGTAGAAATCCCACCCGAAGCTCCCGCTCGGGTCGTTGAACCGCAACTTCTTATCGCACTCCCCGATCTTCTCCAAATCCGCTTTCTCGAGCTTGAAGTCGCCTTCGAGATTGGCCTTAATCCGCGCGGGCGTTTTGCTCTTCGGCAGCACGCTGTGCCCCTGCTGAATCCCCCACGCTAACGCCACCTGCGCCCCGGTTTTGTTGTACTTCTTCCCGATCTCCACGAGTATTGGGTCGTCGATCAATTTTCCCATGTTCTGCCCGGAGGAGTAGATCTCGTTCTGGTTGCCGAAGGGGGAGTATTGCTGGACGTGGATGCCTTTCTCTTTGTGGTAGGCGGTGAAAGCGCGCTGTTGCAGCCAGGGGTGCAGCTCGATTTGGTGGGCGGCGGGGGTGATGTTGGATTTAGAGAGGAGATTGTCGAGCTCGGCTTTGGAGAAGTTGGAGACGCCGATTGCCCGCGTTTTGCCCGATTTCTGGCAGGATTCCATGGCTTTCCAGGTCTACATAGTGCGGGTTAGTGATGATAGTCAGGGTATGAAAGGCCTTACGTCGACGTAGTTGGTATTTCCGGTCTGGGTCTTGCCGTCCTTTTTGGGGAACATGTCATCGCCTCTTGCGAAAGGGGAAGGCCAATGCATGAGGTACAGGTCGAGGTAGTCGACGCCGAGATCCTTCAACGAGGCGTCCAATGCCTTCTCGACATCTTCAGGGTGATGGCTGTTGTTCCATAGCTTGGTGGTGATGAAGATCTCTGATCTTGGGATCTTGCTCTGCTTAATTGCTTTTCCGACAGCGGGCTCTGTACCGTAAATGCGAGCGGTGTCGATGTGGCGGTAGCCGGCTTTGAGGGCCTCGAGGACGGCGTCTTCTTGGGCTTCTTTGTCTTGCCAGGTTCCGAAGCCGACAGCGGCTATGGGGTGTAAGTGAGAGTGAAAGTGAGAGTAATTACAAGCAGGCATACGGATTTTGGCACCGGTGTTCAATGGGAGATGAGTGTGGAGGGTAGCCATGGTTCGTGCTTTTGGTGGTGGGAATTGGGTTGAAAGTTGGGTAAGTCTCGAAGAAGCACTTTTGATAGATCGAGCAAGCATTGGGGTGTTACGAAGATGTAATAGAGGTAAGATGAAAAGGATGAGAACAAAGTGAAAATTGAATGGACATGTTGAATTTTTCAAGCAGGGGTGAATTCAATTGTCGCCAAACGTCATTTCTCCATCATTTTCTCTGCCGCTCGCATTGCCGCCGCGGGCTTATGGTATTGCCGGTGCAGGAACACGGGAGATTTGTTGACGGAGATAAATTGGTATTTCCGCAGATATCGATTCATTCATCACCAGCCTGAATATGGTGTGCACTCGTCTTTTCTTGCAAATTCTTTATACAAAACGGCCAACGCCTTAAATATGCTCCATTGAACGTTTTCCCTCGCTCTAAACGCCGTAGTTACATGAACAGTGTTCAAGATCCCAGACATGCTTCACCGAGGCATATTTCGTGCATACTGTCCCGTAATCCGTCCCAGCGATTGGCCCAGTACAGGTTAACGACGTTCCGTATGGACAGGTGAATACGCCAGACCCGCCGTTTGGGCACGCTGTACAGGCGTGATTATCTGGGCAACACCCAGCGCCTGATTGCTGAGTCGTTCCGGCCGGGCAATCGAGGTGGCGGCGAAATATCGAGCTGAGCGGGTTGGAGAGAGGTGAGGGGGTAGCGAGAGGGATGAGGAGGGTTATGGCAGTGAGCGTGGTGGAGAAGAGCATCTTGGAGGATGGGGGAGTTGTTCAGATATGTAGAAACGTTTGAGAGAATCGATTGGCCTTGACTTTTGGTCTGAATTTGAAAGGAGTGGTGTTTAACGAGAGTAATGGTTGGCGCCGAAAAGCTGTCTGAAAAGGTAAGAACGAAGATCCAATGAGAGTGATAGTTGATACTGAAAGAGATTCTTTCTTGAATGGGAGGAAGGAAATCGTAATTATATTTGATAGGAAGGACGCCAAAACAGGGGCGTCCCTAACACATGTCAGATCCCTCGGCTGTGTAGCAGCATGAAGGTAGTAGGAGTGTTGCCAACAAAGTGGGCCAGCCACTCTCCGACACTCACACCCAATTGTTGTGGTCCAGCGCCGTAAAATGTTGTATTGTAATGTGGTGCAGCTTAGTGCCAACTACAAGAACTACTGGTGCTGTTTAGAAGTATCATCCGAGGGTTGGTGAACAAAAACTTAGCCAAGGAAAAGTTGGTGCCGTTTACCAAAACCACGGAAAACGCTACATTTGAACAATGAATACATAGTTATCTGCACACTTGATTTCAATAAAATTCTGCCGTGATAGTCAACATGTGTACTACTGACTCTGTGAAAAATTTAGAGTAGAATCGATAATAGCCTAATGGTGGCTTTTAACTTGTGGCTTGGCTATGTCGTGTTTCACCAACCCTCGCTCAAAAAGTTCATCTTTTTAGACGATCCGTTGGCGTCCTCTCCGTAGAAATTGATTATATTCGAACGGTACGAGTAGAAGACCTATTCACATTTTTTCTTCGTGATTGTTCTCCACTGAATCACGTTCTCGTATTGTCTATCGAAATCGACTGCCCGATACCTTCCAGACAAGTCATGAATTCTTTGACACATCTTCTCGTTTTGCTTTACTTGAGGTTCGAAGTTGCTGCTTATCCCTACGATGTATAATCGGAGCGAGTTACGGCCTGGAGATTGGAGGGGACAGGGCTGTGTATCGAGACTCGGGGGCATCGTTAGGGATTCTCCTATAAAGTATGATACCGAGAGGACGGCCAAAGTTGTCTATTGTCTTGGAGTTGTTGTCTCGCAATTATGTTTCCGCAAGGTGCACGACTCTTGCGCTGGAGGCGTAGTGGTTCGGATAACTAACGCCTTTTCATATGCCATTCTTGTGAAGTCATGTTAGATATTCTTTATCCAGAAGAGCAGACAGTCTTCAAATATTCCCTCGCAAGATGTCAGCGAGAAGAATCATAGCACGCTGTGGCTGATAGTGAATTGTGTTGGTCAGCCCATAGGTCTGATATTTAACGTGCGGGAGCTGACCATGTCATAGCCTATTAAATTAGATCCTCGCCTCTAAGGGCAGCTATCAAGGGATTCAAGTTCTGTTCTGCTTCTTGTTTCACATGCTAGAAGCGCTGTCTACTCGCGTCGTCGGTGGTGATGGGGTTGAGTATATCTCTTGCGCTGGAGGAATACAGCCATGCATTTCCCCCTTCCTCGCTCCTTCGTAAGGCTCTTGTGGGTGCACTGATATCGTTCTGTAACAACGCTGAAGCTTTGTGACCCATGTCATTGAAAGCCACCAAAGGAGCAAGACTGACCAACCCAGCTTGTGCCAATCCAATACTCTCGTTATGACAGCTTCTCTTGCTTTGATTCGCCTCTCTTGTCTTCGTTCCCTTATCTTATTTTGCAATTGCCCCAATACAAAAGACGCATCTACTCGCTTTCTTTACAGAGCTATCACCACCGAGCATCTCCTACCACAAGATCCTCAGAAAATCACCAAAGGCCCCAGCATATCAAACATCCACTCCAAAACCCCCCCCCAACCAAACACAGTACCAAAATGAAATCCTTCGCCCTCCTCGCCCTCCTCGCCCTCTTCACCACCGTTTTCGCGACTCGTATTGCTGACACCATGGCCAACGAGCCTGCAGCGCTTGAGAAGCGGTACTGCAAGACTGCATGTGCAGCGAACTGGCATTGCGAGCAGTATGCCATGGGGTAGTGGCATTGTGTGAATAATTGAGGGGTTATCGAACCAGGGACTTTGGGAGCGCTGGGAAGGGGAAAGGGGTTTGGCTGGAGGGGCGTGGTGGAGATGAATAGGTGGGCTTTGAATGTGATGGAAAGAGGATATGTGCGAATGCGGACTTTCCACGCAGTGAATATTGTGTCAATGGAACGGTCGCTTTGCTTGAGTATATGATAATTAGTGTCTTATGTATTGTCAACTCAAGAATCTAAACAAGCATGCTGTGATATTGTACATATCAACACCACGTCTCAACATACTCACAAAGCTCTTTGACTCCCCAACCCCAAATTAATTACCATCCGAACCCTCGTGTACCATCCACAAATCAGCCCCACACATATCTACAAAACAACCGCCAACCCCAGAATCCCCGCCGCACCCAGCATCCCTGCCGCAAAAACTCCCGTAGCCCTCGCCCCCTCACCCTTGGAGCTAGCACTACTCGCCATCCCCCCAGCCGTAGAGCTCCCACTCCCACTCCCACTCCCCGTGGTAGACCCACTACCACTCGTAGTCGACCCGGAAGCACCACTCGCACCCGCGCTCCCACTACCTGTCGCCGTCATACTCCCACTCCCACTCCCGCTCATCCCACTCGCCCCCGCCGTCGCATTCCCCCCCGCAGTCGCATTCCCCGCCGCGCTCCTATACGCCCCCGCCGCGCCCGCCACCCCGCCAAATCCACTATACGTATGCAAATAACTCTTCACATCCGTCGGCAAGGCCGTGAACCAACTCGGGCTGTTCCCAGCGCTGAAAGCGCTCTCGAAGCTGCTGGCGTAGCTGGGGTCGTTGACGACGTTGGAGACGAAGCCCGAGGGGGCGGCGGTGAGGAGGACGGAGAGTACGGAGGGGGTAGGGAGCGCGCTGGCGAGGGAGTTGGCGAGGGGGCCGAGCGAGAGGAGCACGGCTGGGTCGGTGGGGAGGGCGGTTAGGCCGGCGAGGGTGGCGAGTTGGAGCAGTTGGGATACGTCTGCTTGGCGCTTCTCGTGCGTTATGATGTGGCGTTCTTCTATTATGTGTTCTGCTGGCTCTGCTGGGGCGGCAGGGGCGAGGGGCAGGATGAGCGCGAGGGCGAAGAGGGAGTGGAGTTGCATGTTGGTGGTTTGGTCTATTGCTGCTGGAGGTGGGTTACGGAAAGGAGGCAGGTGGAGTTTCTGGAAGGATTGAGAGAGTGTGGATGTCGGGGTGGGAGGGTGTAAAGTGAGTGTGTGCAGTCACGATATGGACCAAAAGTCAAGGACCGGAAAGAAGATGAGAGATTAACGTGTGGGAGATATAAATACAACGGGTGGGCAGCTTAATATCCCGATCGGTTGCTGCCAAGTTTTCAAGTCGTCATGTTTGGCGCCGATATGCGCCACAGAGAGTGGCTGAGTGGTGCGCCACATCTGCTTGGCAACGTCGATCTGGATCGACATTGAACGAGACGGGAGTCTTGAACGCTGATCTATATTGTTGCTGCCTGTCACCAGGTATAGGTCAAGCCACCACATCTTGCAATCATGCAGGCATCGGAAAAGTTCGGATAACTTCATCAGATTGTAAACAGGTGCATGCAGCAAGCTGTGAAAGAAGCCGAGGTACTAGCCATGTTGCGAATTGTCAGAGGACAAGGGTAAAATTAAGGGTAATGCAAAAGCCAATAACAGGAGCAACCCTTCGAAGAATAGGAAGACTCGCAAGGAAGCACAGCTCGCAGAGCTAAACCACGCTGAAAGAACCGCATACGCCGAGGTATATCCCTGCCGAGCAAAGAATCCAGCGCGCCATACTGTATGCGTAATGCAGGTAGACGAAACGATAGTGGTGTATTGGAGGGTCCAATCTGATCTCCCCATGCTCTCGCGCTCAAATTACTCGCCCAAAAGTGCCTCGCCTATGCAACGTGGAGGGAAGTGAATATGCGGAAAGGATGTCTAAACTCGATGATGCCGTTGTTGTCGCGGTTATGCTAAGAGGTATGATGATCCAGTACCGCCAGGGACGTGGAGAGCTGAAGCAACTGCTGTCGCGTGTTTGCGCTGATCAATTCATTTCCATGTTGTATTCGTCTTCTTCCTTGAAGGTGCCATCCCAGTATGGGTGCTGCTGGCTGATACCATTCACATCGTTCATATTGTGGCCAGCACCCTGGTCGCCTGGGCTCAGGCTCTGTGGGCTTATTGTGCCCATCTGATCTTGATCCAGAGGGTCACCTGCAGGATTGGTGTGGTTTGGTACTCTCAGCCCGCTTCCCGGGCCTCGTGTGTAAGAGAAGGTGCTGGGGTTGTTCTCCTCCATTGCGGTAAGGAGTTCGGTCCGCATGCGCCTCTCCTCTTCGGTTTGGTGGAACGGCCATTCACCGCCAAGGCTCGTGATATACTCAGCAAGCTCGGACTCTTGCTGGAGCTTCGAGTGAAGGGCCCACATGAGGTCACGAGTCCAGCTGACTGATCCGTTGAGGATGTCACCTTTGTTCGGACCCTTGTCCTTCTCCTCGGGAGGGATACCCATACTGATACTGCCAGCACCTGTCGCACGGCGACCGCCGGCTGCTGCAAGTAGCGATGTTGCTTGGGGTGGGCTTATGCCGGTGGCGACAAGAGTGGGAGAAAGGGGCGAATTGTTCATGATGTGTTTGCGGACCTTCTCATCTTCCAGCCGGTGTTGAGGCACCAGATGAGAAAGCTCTTGGATCTTCTCGTTGATGTTGTCCCGACGACGACGCTCAACAAGATTGTGAGACTCTCGACGCCTTCGTCGCTTTGCCTCTTGCGTTTGGTAAGCAGGGGCTGGGTGATGGCCAGTGTCCACCTTTGCGGGTAAGGATGCATGTTTGCCTGATTTCAGTATCTCCGAAATCTGGGCATGATTGGCCTGGTAGCCTGGAGATGAGATTGGTGAGTCAACATGGGAAGGAAAGCTGCCTGGGTTGCTATCCCATTGGCCTGAGAGGCTCTTCTGGCGGCGAGAGTTGTTGAGATTTGTGAGAATGGGCTGGCTCGGAAGGCTGCCAGAATCTGGGGTATCAAGATGAAGGGCGGCGAGGCCAGGTGTCTTTGGTGTCATTGGGCTCCGAGAATCGGAAGTCTGTCGGTCCATTGGTGGAGGGACATTTGACCTCGTTCGAGAATTCGCGTTGTAACCGGTATCAAGTGATCTTCCGTGCGCGCCGAGGGGAGTTTGACGCATATGTGGAGAGGCTTGGGGTATCTGCTGTTGTATTTGACCAAACTGAGAATAATTGAAGTTGTTGTGTAAGAATGGGCTCTGAATGGGAGCGCCTTCTGGTGTGCTGGAATACATCTGATTCACTTGACCATTGGTGGTTGCCTGGCTTTGATTTGAGAAGTACTGCATGTTGCCCTGTTGGCCAAATCCATGCTGACCGTGGGCGAAATTTGGGTTGTGGGATCCATCGTTCAAGTCCAGATCCAGGAGTTCGTCATCTCCAATACCCGAATTTCCCAGATTGAAACTATTAGACATATTTTGTTGGCCTCCTGTGTTGTATTGTCCGAAGCTACCACCAAGTTCTGACGGATCCATGTCGTTTGTCCCACCTTGGCCGTAATGGTGTCCAGCCTGCATGTTGATGCCTCGTTGGTTGGTCGGAGGAAAGTTGTGTGAGAGGAAAGAGAAATCCTCGGGTTCGTCTTTTATGAAAGGACTAGAGTGGCCTGTACCAGCCATACCATTTGTAAAAAAATCAAAATCGTCGTCCAGAATTGTCTCTGGATGAATTTCTAGATACGATTTTTCCTTGATGGTCATTGGCAAGGAATATTGCACATCGAGAGGGTTGTCGGCTGCATCAGAGAATACGTAAGCACACATCTTTATCGGTAAAGCACTCCAAGGAACGTGTTAAAGGCTTGGAGAAAAAAAATCAGGATGTGAGTTCCAAAGCAAGGAAGGTAAGTTCACGTTTATGGGTGAGAGGAAGGACTGCTTACATGATACTGGCATGTCAATTCGGGGCTATAAATTTTTGCTTGAGTCTCGTTGAAGCGTGCTCTGCAAATGAGTACAATGGTTCGGTGTAGCCCGACTTGCGGGACTGCTGTTGAGCTATTGAGCTCCTGTCGAACCAAATGTTAGTGAGGGAAATAGATGAAAGCTTCCAGGATGAGGTAGCAGCAAACAAAGCAGGCTAGCAATGGATACGAGAGTGATGGCTACCCTGCAGGAACCCACACAAACGCCTGCAATACAGCGGCTGAATGCTGTGTGTGCTGCAAATTTGTCACGCTAGGGAAGGCTAGGGCCAGCAAAGACAGAGTCGCGGCCCACTTTAGAGTGTTGGGGCAGCGTACCCTGCTCAATGGCGGCCCAAATCTCACCGCACAGATGGCAAACATTAAGCAGAAATTGGCTGACGTACCTAGTGGGATAGGCTGCTGTGGTCGATGTTTTGCTTAACGTGTATATTTTTTCGACAGGCTGATGTTCCAGGAGGTAGCAGTAGTGCGGGCGAAGGCAAGTTGAGGTATCGGAGACGTCGTTGTATCGAGGTGGGTGGTACACTGGACGTGCCAGATACCGAAAGGCGGTGTAAGCGGGCGGAGTGGGTGAGCCCGCCTGGGCGCGAACAGTCGCTGAGATCTTGATGGGAGAAGGGCGGCAGCGACAGAGGAGGTGATGAAATGCCCCTGCGAGGATAGGGCACAGGGGGGAGAATGGGGGAATTGATTGGCGGCGGTGAGGTGGAAGATGGATGGTTGGCGGTGATTCGATGATCGGGATATCTCTGGGAGAATGCCTTTTCGCTTTTCGGCTGACTCCGCGCTAATGTGTTTGGGGCGAGATGCGCGATGACGCCTGCTCCCGAGGAATGAGAGCTTGCCTGTTGCTCGATAAGGTGATAATTTTGATCTGTCAAGATGATCTTGAAGTGTTGTGTAACGACTGGTTCGGCAGCGGCGACAGCGGTAAGTGATGCAGGTCAGACTTTGGTCGGTATGGTGAATGATGAGTACCTAGGTATAGCTGGATGAGACTAGGCTGAAGGATAGATACTCTGGGCAGTGCCGGTAAGTCGTCGTAGAGGATAGCTAATAGATTGTTTCAATTGGAGTCAGGATAGAGTCGATGCAAGATGCGGGCTTGATCTGGGTGCTGTGCTGGCGTTCCGCAAACCAACGGGAGCTGATGTAGGATGATGGAAAGCGTCCGGTGCTCGACGCAGGGACGATGGGCATATATGTCGTTTAACAGGATCAAGAGGACGTAAAAGGGAATATAGTTGGAATGGATCTAAAGGGAGCATCTGCCTTATTCGCTGACCGTTTTTGGTGCTTGATACTCTTTGGTCTCCCTTCCCTCCCACCACGATGGGGCACGTTTACGAGGACACGCCACACCTGATGTGATCATTATATCCTTTCTATCTGAGACGGTGTGCACCTCCTGACCATTTATGAGTCACGGAAGAGCCAGGCAGGACTGCAGTCTTCAGCATAACGGGTGTATCGGGCACGGAAGCCTTCATTGCAATATTCGCAATGCTTCATTGACATGGAAGAGACGCGAAACAAGAGCGTGGCGGTGACGGGCTGATGCGTAGCGCTAGATATTGAAAGGGTTAAGTGGTGGTACGAACGAGCTTAGAACAGGCCGACCAGAAAGAGAGGGATTGTCGCTTGATCATCAACTGCTCCCCCTTCCAGGCGTCAGTCCATCCACAACCATTCTTAAGCATCCATACCTACCATCCATACCATCTATTGCCCTTTTCCTCATCACTGTACAAATCATGAGTTTGTAGAAGAGGGTGTCATGACCCATATCCATATTGTCTTAATAAACTTCCTCACACCCTCCCCCCTTCTAAACGCCCAATCATCTGCCTGCAACTCGCCGCACACCCTCCATCATTACTTAGCTCAACAGCTCCTCGAGATAGCCCAAAGGGTCCCCTCAAGACCCCTCTTTCCTTGTTTCCATACGAATTACCATCAGATAAACCCCCCGCACACCCCCCCCACCCCTCTAATAATTCGTACCAAAACATCGAGCATCGGATATTCTTGTCACAAGCCCCGCTTAGACCATTCAACCTTTGACGGACTCTGTCACCCACACCTCAATTACGCCCTCCGCAGCCTCGCCCTCACAAGTCGCCTCAAGTCCAGCCAAGTCTCAAACCTTTTTGACACCCCACAGGCTGATCAAGCCGATCCCTCTGCGAGCTGCACGAAATCTTCCGTTCCCGCCGTGCATTACTCTCCCCTCTTGCAGCTTGAGAGCTCGGCCCACCGTCCCTGCACCGTCGATCTTCCTGTCGCTTTATCTTCACCTCCGTGCGCAAGTCAAGGACTAAACGCAGACTATTGGAAGACAGCTCGATGCTTTGACGCTTGATTGGTGCATTTCGACCTTGATATTGAAAGGAAGCTCGGCATAAGCCACTTGCCGACACTCTCGACCACGCTACTGTCAAATCAAGCAGATCAACTAGTATGGCTCAATCCTCTTTTCGAGACTCCCTGAACTCCATGGGCTGGTCCAGAAGAGACCCGGATGTCCCTGTCAACACGGCTTCGACACCGATCCTGTCTAGGCTACAATCCCTGAACCCTTTTGGGGATGGAGGTTACGTTCGGCTTCCCACACACAATGAGGCTCCCGGCGCCCCACTTCCTGCACCCAGTCGGAGAGAAGAGGAAGAAGGCTTCTTTGCTCGTGAGTCTGACCCAATTCTCCCCCACCAACCAGCGCCTGTGACAAGGCCACAGTTCCTGCACAACCATAATCGTCACACGCATGAGATCATGCATACCCTTCGACCGCGATGCTAGCCCGGCCGCAGATTCGATGCTGACACTACCATTTTTGCATTAGTGAGTCGGTGGGATCGACTGTTAGTCTTCGGAGCGTGCAATCTAGCTGCGTTGTGCTGCTTTGTGCTCTGCTTCGCACTATGGCCCTTACTGTTTCCGCGAAAGCTCGCTATCTTGTTCGTATTTCCTGTTTACTATTACCCGTTCAACCTTGTCGGATTCCTCATTCCACGGCTTACGCGTCACCCGCGCCACCGTATTTCCCAGGCCTCTTGATCAACCTCGTGCGGGTCGGATGATGAGGCTCGAATTTCGGGACTGCGTAGCCGGTCGAGGATGTGTTTCGACTGCCTGCTACCTGTTTCAAGTCCTTCCCCCATCATTGTTCGGAGAATACGAGATTCGCGAAGGCTAACGCTGATCGCTTTCATCAAGGTGGTCCTTTGGCTCAGTTCTATTTCTGGCCTCGTGGGCGGTCCTGATGGGGCCAATCACATATGGAAAGCATCTCATCTCTGGGCCTCGACTACCCTTCACTGCTGTCTACTTTGGGTCCATTGGTCTGACGCTCTTCTCTGCTATGAAGGTATGCCCTTCTTGACCCTCCACTACATTTCATAGTCCCGCACTAGTTGCTCTAATGCCCCCCTCCGAGACTTGAAATTAGTCTGCTGACGACGCTCTCACATGACAGCTTCATAGTGCCCTTCTAGCTCTCGTTTTTATTGTTGTGCAACTACTCTCTCTTCTATGGTATCTTGTCAGCTACTTTCCCTTGGGTGGTACAGGTCTACGATTTGCGACAGCTGTCGGCAGGAATAGGGTTGAAAATTTCTTTAATTGAGGGTGAATGTCTCGTGTATAACATCCAGAGTGAAGCAAGGACGCACATCTTGACCGGTTGATGTGCTGGTCCTAACGATTGGACAGGGAGAGCCGTCCGACTTTTAGCCAAAGATGCACTTTGCACAGACAGCTCTGCATATTCGACCTCCGCGCATATTGTCAACAGGCTTCTGTAAACACTCGACCGTGTCTCATGCAAATGTGCTACGAGCGTGGCAACAAATCTGATTTGGAAGCATTCATGTTCTCGAATTGCGATACCAGCTTAGATCGTCTGATTCCCGCAGAAACACGCTTACGCCGATCTATATGCCCTGGCTTGCTCCAGCATCTTGATCCATGTATACATACCTCATACCGGGACCTATCATTTACGACATTACGGACACGGTGTAGAATGGATGCATTTCTTTTTTGATAGCATTGCAGTACCTAGACCCTCCTGAACCCTGGTCTCCTTATTAAGCATTAGGTTCTTACTCTACCTTTCGGCAGTGCAAAATGCTGCATACACATCTTGCCATAGCTCAAAGGATCTCTACTACCAAATGGCAGCCTCACAGTGCTGAACCTTCCCGGCAGATGCAAGCTCATTCTGCCAAACGCTCACCCCCGCACTCAAGTCCTCCACCATCTATCCGAGCGATACCGCCTTCGAGCGTTACTCCCATCTCCTGATTGCATTGCCCCAAGCTCATCGCACTCATCGCTCGCTGTCCCCGAGAGCCAGATGACCTGCCTATCTATTGCCAATGACTTTACCACTCGGACTTCGGACCAATGAGCCTCCCTACCATGCTTGACGAAAGACGATATGATAAATATAAACAATATGCTGACAATGGTTAGCTCGAATGCAACATATCTTCGTAGTCTATGCTCCATATTGGGCCTTCTGCACGAAAAGATTACACTTGTGAATGCAATCCAGCTTGACCGGACTCATATACCCTCAAATCTCGCCTACCGCCATTACGCCCCTATGACAAAGACATACTCCGTCCCCTCGCCCCCTCGATATTTTTGATTGTGCTCTACTCAGCGCCTTTATCTACACCAAAAATTCCTATATGGAATGGAAAAAGGTATCAATCTGCATGACCAAGCTTAGATATGCAGTAACTCTCAACCCACACCTGCACGACCATCACGTATCCGCTCCGCCTGCTTAACGCTCCGCATGAGAGCCTGATTTGCATATTCGACCTCACCGCGCCTTTATAACTATCCCTCATCCGCCCGCCCTCCTTCGACAACGCATTTCAGCACCCGAGCCCCGTACATCCACTCTCCCCGCCTCCACCTCCCCCTCCCCCTCCGCTTCACATCCCTCCCCTCCGCGCCAAACCCCCCCCCTGGCTGCTCCCAGCCCGTGACACCACCCCCTAACAACCACCCCTCAACCCCGCCCTTCCGCCCCAGCCAACCATTCATTCTCAGGGCAGTCAATCCTCTCCTCCCCTCGTTCTTTGACTCCCAGAGCCGTGTGTTTGGGAGAAGGCTGGGGGAATGAAGTGGTTAGCTGGGATGGGATTGGTTAGGTTAGGGAAAGTTTTGGTTAGGCTGGGGAAGGAGTGGGTTAGGCTGTGGGGAGGAGTGGTTTAGCTGGGATGGGATGGGATGGCATGTGGGCTGGGATGTGATGGGGTGAGATGAGTAGAAGGTTAGGAGTTGGGGCAGTGGATGGAGGATGGTGGAGGATGGAACGGCGGAAGGGGAAAGGGGAATACAGGGGAGGGGGGAGCAGCCAGTGAGGGAGGCGGAGAAGGAGGGCCGGTGGCCGGTGGAGGAGGCGAAGGGGGAGGGGAGCAAGCCAGCGATGGCGAGCAGGCAGGGCCAGTGTTCGATGGAGGAGGCGAGGGAGGAGGGGGACGGTATTTGTTCTTGAGGGGAAAGTCGGGAGGGTAAAAGGGGGGAGATGGATGTGATGACAAGAGATTTGCTGTGGTGTTTGATATGGAGGTTAATTCACTGCGATGATCGTCTCATTGTGTGACTGAGAAGGTCACGGAGTACATATCCAAGAATCTGCATCCAAGGCGGGTGCGAAAGTCGTTTCTTACTCTCCTCGCTGAGTTCCTCCCTCGCCTCTCTCGAGGATCAAGTCATCCCCACATATCCGAAAAACACTGAGATCGCTTGCAGAAACAAAATCGATTCAATCTGGAGCAAATTGTAGCACACCCCTACACGCTCATCTCCTCGCATCATCGCACTCCTGCAGGAACCGGTAGATGCCCTCCAGCCCTTGATACTCCTCCCCCTGACTCTTCGTCGACGCCGGCGTCTGCAGTTCCTCACTAGTCACGAAATCGCTTTCGCCTAGGCTCTCGTAGCCGGACGGACTCACCGGGCCAGGGCGAAGGGATCTGAAGGTAGCCGTCTCGTGCAGATGCTCGTAATTATCCTCGCTGGTCTCGGAGGGGGTGGAGAGCATGCTACGATAATCCACGTGCTCGCGGGGTATGGGTGTGGTGAAGTATTCTCCCACGTCGATCTCGCTCCCGTTGAACCTTTCTTGAGGTTTGTCGGGAGAAGGCGCAAAAGGGAATAATAAAGCCATCTCAACCTCCTTGCTCTCCTCCCATTCAGCGTCCCCGCGTATCACGCCTCTCGTTACACCCACTTCATCGCAGAGATGAGCTACGCTCTCTGCGTCACAGCCGGGGAAGCGGACTGCGAGGATTGGACCGTTGGGTGTGCGCGAGAGGGAGAGTGGTAGGGCACCGAAGCGGGAGAGGAGGGAGAGGTCGTGGGAGATGGTGGCGAGGTCGTGGACTGCACGGAAGAAGTCGCCGCTTAAGTTATGGAGGAGAGCGGAGGTTTGGAGGGTCGTTTCCTCGTTGGACGAAGGCGAGAGGGCAGTAATGGTGGGGGAGAGGCGAAATTCGAGAGTCGTGCCCTTTGCCAATGAGGTCGAAGGGGTCTTGGCCCATTGCTTGTAGACCTTGTCCTCAGTCTGCGAGATAGCGCGGAAGCGATTCTCGCCTGTCACTGGGTCTGTACCATCGAAGCGGGCTTTGGAGCCGTTGATGTAGAATGCTCGGATGCCAGCGTTGACGTTCTGCAGTACTTGTGCTTGGCAGCCTGGCGTGTGGCTGAAGTGTCGAACGCCTTTTGATGCACCGCCGAGGCTGTATCCACCGGCCGAACGGGGCAGGGCACCACCTGTGAGATTTGGGCGGAGGGTGGATGCAAAGGGTGCAATACCGCGTTGGGAGATTGCTTTGCTGGTTCTCGAGACAGGGAAGGAAGAGCGGTCGTATTTGGCGCCTGAGCGAGCAGCGGTGGAGAGGCGGGGTTGGCTGCTAAACCAGCGGTTTTGCTGGGAGCGAGATTGTTTGATGTACGCAATAGGGTGGACAGGCTGATTTTGGGCGTAGACGCGGATGGGTTGGAGGGATGCATTTGCTGTGGCTGTGGTTGTTTGGGGGAGTTTGGAGCGGACTACTTGGGTGGTTTTGTCGATGGCGATTCTAGTGCAGTAGATTAGCTGGGAGCGGTGGGCAAGGATGGGAGGTTGATTGTAGACTTACCTGATGATTCTCAAGGCCTTTGGGACCAGGAGATGCCCACTTGAGGGCGCCATCGCGTTCTGTGTGTATCTCGTAAGAGTGTAGGGGAACAAGGAAGGATGACGGTGATTTAGGTGGCGAGGATCGTAGGGCTGCGCCTGCGCCACAGCTCGCCAAATCCGGTAAAGCCTCCCGATTGTGGAAGCTGATCTCGAAAAGCATTCCGGCGGCCCAACCTCTTACATCTAATGCGTATTGGAGAGTAGATGGGATCAGTGGGCTTCGTCTAATATGATACAGGGGTCAAGCTAGTCCAGTATCGTCATTGAAGATCGTTCAGCGACGATACCCATTTGTATCCTGTTGTTTGTCGAAAGAGCCGGGTACGCGAAAAGAAGAGCAGAAGTGTTTCTTTATTCTATGTGCTTTTGAGAGGTCTTGACCTTCCAGTATTAAATTCTGGCGGACGTTCTTGGTTATTGGGAAAGGGAATAGGACGTCAACGATAGTGGTAGGAAATAACACTTAAGCCCCCTCCCACAAGCAGGATATTGCAAAAGTCAATGTTTTGATGACAAGTATGAAGGGCCTCCTATGAGAAGTCAACGCTGGAGAAAGAAAACCGCTCGAGGATCAGATTGCGATGCAAAGGTCCTGACAAATCGCTAGCTGCTTGTATCGCTCTCTGGATCCACTCGCACATTCCGAGATCAATCATTGGTAGAAGATCATATTGGATTTGCAGGGCACAAGATTCTAGCTTATCGCTATTTACCATGGTATGCTGAATGCTACTCGAAATTGACCCCTCAGGCTGGATACATGCCCTATTCACGAGAAAGCTAAGCCTCAGCCTGGAAATAGGTCAGCCGTATACTCTCAATCATCATGCCATCTCAAATCCAGCAGTCCTCAATCCTCCCATGCGTATTCAATTCAACATACCTTTACAGCATATTTCCTCTGTGGAAAATGCATCGACTTTTTCTTTTGCTTCTCCGTCACCCTGGTAGCCTCATGCTTACTCAACCTCCTCCGGATAGCGCGTGTCTGTTTTGGGCGAAGATCGAGGGGGAGGTACTTCTTCTTGGCGTAGAAGAGGCGAAGTTGTGATCGCTGATTGTGATTGATGACTGTGAGGACGCGGGCAATGGATTTGCGGAGGTCGTGGCTGTTTGGCGCATAATCAGCGAAGACCCTTGAGAGCGAAAACCCATCCGGCATGAACATAAAGAGACGCACATTTTGGTGAGTTTCGATGATGCACCACCTGCAATTTTCTGTGTTCGCAGCTGGCCCAACTCGGTCTTGAGATCGACAAGTTGCTTTTTCAAATCGTCTTTGCTCTTGCCCCAGAGGGAGCCGGTCTTGACCTTGGCGGAAGACTGATTTGATAATTAGTATGAGTATATACACCACAGAGAGTACAGTATACCATATTCGTCGTTGTGTCAATGTGAGAGCTTGAATGTGAAGATGGGAGCGTTGTCGTCCATCCAGGTGTGCGGCGAAAAGAAGCCGAAACTTTAGCGCGAAACTTTTAGCGAGCGGCGCCAAATGCGCGCAGACATCTTCAATCTGACCAGTCTCGAGGCTAAGTACACTGCTTCGGTAACATTTATTCCATTGATGGAGCGATGATGTGCGCTTTTGAAGCTGGAGAGAGTTGCCGATTCATAAACTATTTGCCATACCCACCACTAAACACAAAGGAGCCATGGCCGCCTCGACAGGCACTGGCTGGGCCCAGCTTCGACAGCAAGCTCGGACTTTAGAAACGCAGGTATTTTCTGACTATGCTTACACGGTCCTAAGAGGCAAGCTGATGGTTTAAAAGACAGATACGCTCTTCCACACATATTCACAATTCCCCTCCGCTCCCAAGATACCCCAGAAACAGACCGAAGATGAACAAAGGACAGAAGCTCAGATCCAGGAAATACTCGAAAAGGTCAGCGATGGGCGATAGCCTCCGTCATAAAGACACAAGATTACATCAGAGTCTAACAAATCCTCCTCCCCAGCGCGAGTCCCTAATATCCCAACTCTCCCGCCTCCTCGACTCCGAAGCCAGCCTAACCTCCTCGGCCCTAAAACAAAACAACCTCTCCCGCCACCGCGAAATCCTCGCAGAGCACCGCCACGAACTCTCCCGCATCCGCTCCTCCATCGCCGAAGCCCGCAACCGCGCGAACCTCCTCACAACCGTCCGCTCCGACATCGACGCCTACCGCTCCTCCAACCCCGCGGACGCGGAGTCGGACTACATGCTCGACGAGCGCCAGCGCATTGATCGAAGTCACAATGTCGCGGATGGAGTGCTGAGTCAGGCGTATGCGATCAACGAGCAGTTTGGTGTCCAAAGGGAGACTATGGCGAGCGTGAATAGGAGGATTGTGGGTGCGGCGAGTCAGATACCGGGCGTGAATAGTTTGATTGGGAGGATTGGGGCCAAGAAGAGGAGGGATGGGGTCATCTTGGGGAGTTTCATTGCCTTTTGTTGTTTGTGTTTGTTGTATTTTATTTGATCCCTTGGGCGGCAGGGCGTCTGGTACGATTGTAGCATTAGGAGAGGCGTTTTCAGTGGAATGGGGTATCTAGCTGAAAATATCCATATATTCTACATTTTTAATGTCTGGACCTTGGGTGTCCTGCTCGATGTGCTCGCAGCCTGTTTGACGCCTGCCGGCCTCAACTCCCTGTCCGATGCATCCTCAGACTGGATCAGGCGCCTCGCTGGCCTAGTTCCACTGTGTGTTGCACCCTCAGCAACCAGCCGCTTCACAGCGCTGGCCAGCTGCGCCCTCTCCTCATCGTTCGCGTTGCCACACCCAAACCACCGAATCCTGCATTGCGAGTCCACCAAGTACACATAGCCTACAAGCCTGTTCGTGACTTGAATGGAGTCCCTGATGTGCGGCTTAAAGCCCATCCGGACGACGAAATTCCTGCCCCAGTCCTCCTTCGGAATCATTCTTCTCCGCCGTCCGTGGAACAGCCAGAGCAAAAACATGTACCTCCATTTCCACTCGAAAGTGATTGCCACCTTCTGTAATCCTTGGCCCTTTAGCTCTTCCATCGCCTTGGCTAATTCTGGATTCTTCTTCTTGCCGATGAAGGTGTCCGTTTGCTTTTCCGCCCATTGCTGGCTGGTCACCCTGACGATGGACGTTTTGCCGCGGAGGACGCTGGTCGTGTCGCTCATGACGTTTGTTTTACCCGAAAGGGTGTAGCCTTGCAGGTTGGGAAAGTACATCGCCAGCTCGGATCTGAAGAGACTGGGCGTTGCGAGGAACTGCTTTCCTTGATGGAAGCGGCATGAGAATGTATCTTGAAGGTAAGAGGTGGTCAAGTCCTTATACCTATGGAGGAATGGTTAGTCTCTGCATTGTGGTTTTTCAAGAGGGTCCATACAATGCCTCATGCCGCTCTTTCTTTCTTTCCAAATCAAAGAAGTAGTCGGTCAAACGGGTCCATATGGGGCGATACTCTCTACCTATATTCTCCCCCTCCCTTGGGCGCTTGGGTTGGCCCAACGGCTTAGTGAGAGGTTTGAGAACTGGTGTCGGCTTGTTCCACCAGCCCCAACCCTTGGGGCCTGGATCTGGCGGTTTGTAGGCTTCACGACGGCGCTCGGCAGGAACGATTCTCTTGGTGGCTTTGGAAGATGCGAACCGAGAATTGGTGCGGCATGTCTGACAGATCCATCGGGAAGAGGAGGCCGATGCCTTTTGTGTGCTCTGTAGCCTCAGGCGAGGCATCAGGATGTTGAATCATGTCAAAGGCCGTGTCGAAAATCGGCAATATCAGCTGTTTTCGCGATTTGGATCTAAGCCATACACGGTTTAGAGCCGAGCTCTTGTACGGAGGTATGTTGAATCATTCCCACAGTGTTGAGAATAAGATCTAAAAATGTGACCAGACCCTAGAATTACTTATTCAATTATATAATCCAACACACAGTTCATCGTCCTCGCCTAAACTCAAATAGGCTGCTATTGTAGTGTGTGTTGTACTAACGTTCGTCTACATGGAGATTTGCAGAGGGTCTCATTTCCATTCATCATGGAGGAGAAGGAAAAGAAAGCATTCTTCAGCGAGCTCTGGGGCCTCGATGAAGAATCGGATGGTGTTGAAGACACGAGTGAGATGGCCTTGATGCTCTCCAAGAGCAGACCTCCAGTCACTCAAACAAGGAGCATTACTCAACGCGTCCGAAACAGAGTCTTGATTCAAAACTCCAATCAATGTCTTGTGCGGAATGTCTCCACGCCACTATTACCTCGAGCTACCTCAACTTCATTTCCTGGACTTAATCGTTCTGCAAAGGTATTATCATCTTCGCCACTTCTCAGCTCAGCTAGAGCTTTGATTCGTTCTACGGGGAATGCTCAAAGAGACAACGGAGACCAGACGAACATGACCAACAGAAGACCCTCTAAACGGAAAAGAGGGTTCTCTATGGAAACTAAGCCGGAATCTCAACAGATCTTCAAGGATCTAACATTTTGTAAGAACCTTGCTACGCTCTCTACCTCATTGCTGACAGGTTCTGTATAGACTTCCTACCAAATAATGACATTGCACCCTCTCGTGGCTTTCGTATTAGGAAAGCCATGGAATTTGGCGCTCTTTGGGTCAGAGAGTGGAGAGAGGGGATCAGTCATGTCATTGTCGACAAAGACCTAGGCTACGCAGATGTAATTGCATTCCTAAAACTACCTTCATTGCCAGTAAGTTGTGTTATATCCGTGGCCCGAACTCCTGCTCGGGGAGACTGATGTTGATAGCCAAACACCGTCCTCGTGAATGAAGTCTATCCTGCAGAATGCGTCCAGTATAGGTACCTTGTGAACCCAATGCAGTCCCAGTATCGGGTAGCTGGACACAAAGAGGGCGTCCCGATTCGGATCTCGCCGGCTAGGGCTCCTTCTCCCGCCACCTCGTTGCAACTTAAGCCTGCAACAGGATTTCAGCATTCTGATCAAACAACACCTCGGACAGAGAGCAGCCTTCAGGACCCGACGATTTGGAATTCCAAAAGCCTAGACGCAGATAGCGTACCGGAGACTCCACATGTCTCCGCCCCTGAATATCCTGAAGATGCTTTGAGCGAAGCCATCAAGGAGGTCAGAGTTGTAAAAGGCAAATGAAGGCGACAAAGACCTGTCCCTCGCTCACTCAAGGCGCGCTGGGGGCCTGCCACGTTAACGAGCGCGCCTGGAGAGCAGTGGTGATGTGTCGCCCATGTACATAATTATCTTGCCAAGTGGCCTCGTAGAGAGCTCAGTCGCGGTCGTCAATGAATCGCAATCAACGTTGACTATTCCCAATGTCCTCAGTTCTCGTCCCGGCAGAATGCTGTGTAGCAAGTTCTCTGCTCTGTCCCTGCATTGCAGATTAGATCATCTAATAAGATGGCTACTTTGTGGTTGGCAATGTGGCCCAATGTTTTGGAACCCCAGCATCCAGCTTTCTCTGTCCCTAAGTAATGGCAAGGCATCATGCAGACTCTCACCTCTTACCCCCACGGGGTCTGACGCGATTCGAGGCACAGGGATGGAGCGGCTCTACTTTGTACTGCACAGGCCTTTGACCTAAAAAGCTTGGATTCGATTCGGGTATCAGAGCAGGCGTTGGGTCAATAGTTTAATGCGATAAGGCTGTTGGGACGAGGTCCCTCCAAGCAATAAGGTTCGAAAGACAATACGCTCGCTTCGGGTTATCTGAGCTGAAGCTCACAAGACTTGTCATCGTCCCATTCGTTGAAGGCGGATACTGGGCGAGAGACGTAGTGCCCCTGGCGACGGCATCAATGAATTAACGTTAATCTGCTCGGGAGGTAGGACTGCGTCCAACGCAGAAGCTGCCACGCTACCAAGTTGATACTGGGAAGGGGGGCTTGTCAGGCCGACATATCGCTGCAGTGCAAATCATTGAAGGAATTGGCCCTTCTGAGGTCATGCAACGAGACTCGAGAAAACCTGGAGCTGGAGAACGACAGTCATATCGCCATCCTATTCAACTGCAAGAATCATGATAACAATTGTAGACGATCAAGAATGGCTTCGAAGAATGAGAGAGTCTGGGGATGAGATGTGACTTGTAAGTGAGGTAAACGCAGATGAGAGCCCCGCCATGCCACTAGCTCATATGAAGGGGTCGTGAAAGTTGAAGATGACCCATAGACGTTTATGTAGAACTTTGGTCTCGTACCTGGGCAAGCGACGACCAATGTGACATCTATTGATACCATCTTTTGTCGCTGAGACGTCTTTATGCTTTCCACAATGGGTGTCGTGTGATCTCTTGGAAGCCAGCCGGCGCTAGACAGAGATAGCTTGAAGATCCACGATCTTCAAAGCGGGGTGGGACCAGAACACTGTGAACAGTGAGTACAGATGCAGAGAAAGAGAGACAAGAAGAAGATCAAGCGGGGCAAAGGATGCAACGATCTAAGATTAGTTGGCACTGGCGTTTGAACAATGAGCCCACTAAGAGGTATGGAGGACATCATGCAGCCCAAGAGTGAGGAGCTAGGAATCACTATTGGGAGCCTCGCATATTTAGCGGCATGCAAGCTGTACTCCGCAAAGTGACAATGAAAGAGACGCCAGTCCGAGCGCCCCAAGACTGCTTCCATGCTTCTGCCAACGGGTATCCGTCTTATTTCTATCCCCCAATTTCCCCGATAGATGCCCAACATTGACACCAGCTTTTACGGTACCTTTGTGCGCCTTTGAGCCCCCCCAATGCTTTGCCCACCCGTTGCCCGCATGGCTTCAATACGATCAGCGACGATGCTTAATTTTTGTGTGTGTATAGAAGTCATTGGTCGTCTGCGAGGACGCCTCGTACGGTTTTGACCACCTTTCTTTGCACCTCCGTTGAACTTCCGCCGCAGTCGACTTCGAGGACATCCTTCCCTTGCTCTTGCATGTCCGGCTCCTCCAAAAGCTCAATCTGCGACCGAACCATTGTGCTTTTCATGTAGTGGCCTTGCCGGCTTTTTACTCTGGCCATCAAGACGTCTTCGTCAGCCTTGAGGAATATGAAGTGGACCATGACGTCGTTGTCATTGTAGGCGGCTATGCGGATCACGTCTCGATATCGACGCTTCAATGCGGAGCACGTGACCACCACGCCGTCGTGCGCCTTGGTTGCTGAGGATTTGGAGGGGGAGAGACGGTTGGTGGCCGCTTCACGGAGGGAAATGAGCCAGTCCCAGCGATCATTGTCGCTGAGCGGTTGGCCGTGGGCCATTTTTTGCTTGTTCGAATCGGAGTGGTACTACCACGCCCAGCCAAGTCAATTTGGAAATCGAAGAGATGAGGAGATGGCCGGGAGTGGACTCACGTCGTCGCCTTCAATGTATGGTATTGACAATTCCTTGGCGAGATACTGTGCGACTGTGCTCTTGCCGCACCCTGCTGGCCCCGTAATGATCCACATGTGCCGGTGATGAAGAGAGGCTAGAGTGCCGTGGATTTGTTTGGTAGACTCTGTGGGCCCAAAATCCATAGATGGCCGGAAGCTGTGGTTGTGCATCCCGTTGACACTGACCATAGTCATTGTAATTGCGGTGAAAGGGGTGGTGCTATTGGTAAGGATATTGAGAAAGAATGATGAGGAGAAAGTTGAGCGGTTGGGACTGGGCTTATGTTGGTTGAAGACGGCCAGAAGATGTTGCAAATAGAAATTCGCTCGTGTCCATACTTGAATGCATGGACGGGGGATGGCACAATATGTATGTGTGAGAACAGTCAGCGAGAGAGAGAGATGGTTGGATGAGTAGGTCAAGCAGGGCGGAATCAGGTTAAGGAAGGCACACGAGAGAGAGGCAAAAATTGACTGCTGAGGCGGTCACTTTCCCTGAGTACCCCACACTAGGAGAAAAAAAGGTGGAAGCTTGTTGTAGTGAAGGCTGGTTAAATCACGTTACACGTTCGCAGTAATCATAAGCCAGGTCCGATGGTTGGTTCTTGGGCCATAATCCTGGGCCGTCATTGGGCGTGTGAGGAATTGGCCAAGAATCGAAGGCAAATGGGGACATGGCACTTGGTCTGAAGAAGAGGTCTGAGCGTAAAAGTAGCTGGATCACGAGGATGAGGAGAAGGGAGTTAGGTACGGATACGTCAAATTCTAGTTAGGTACGGATTACGGAGTACATCTGCCTCCAGTCTCCAATAAGCAAAGTCACATCATCTGCAATTCAGCCCTTTTTCTTTGACATCTGCAATCACGCAGTGTGCCGAGATGGAAAGATTGGTTCCTGATCGTGCTGATCCAGCCAGGCTTGCCTCCGTGCCGCCGTCTGTTTGTCTAACTATAGTAATCCCATCTAGCATGCATCTCCCCTTGGCCTCTGTTCATAATCACTTGAATACCATGCAGTCAGAGTTTGTCAGATACTGACGTCGCTTTGTCAACCCCAATGCAGTATTATGGCGACTCAGCCAAGACCAAGAGGCTTGATCCGGACTCGTCTCGAACATGTCGAGTCTGCAATCGCACCACACTCACGTCAAGAGATTCGGCCCGTGATGGGGGACGGTCACTGCCCCTATTGTCCCCGATATTGTGCTACCACAGCACTGTGTCTGATATGCTCGGAGCTCATCACCGGGAGTTTGGTAAGACAAGAAGGTGAAACATGCAGTTGAACCTCAACGCCCGTCGGCCCTAAGAATATCTAGCTGCAAGCTGACACTGACCATCGGACCGACGCCACAGTTGAGAAGACCACACATGCGGTCTTTGAGGCTCGGGGAGCCACTGCATGCAACGTGGACGTGCACGCCGCCTCGAAACCAATTTGATAGAAGTCTTTGTTTGAGCTTTGACAATAGGTGCACACTACCACCTAATGAGCACTTCATCTTTTGAATCTAGTGTGGGGGTCACTTTGACCGGGTCGATGACGATTGACGGGCAGTCCAGAATCGAAAGTCTTAAGGGCCGATATTCGTCTATCCATCTTGCAATGTTATCGTCATATTGTCCAAAGGGTCAATCAATCACAAAGCATGAACTGTCCTATCAACGATTGCGCGCGTTATTGACCCCTCAGCGGAAGTCCTCACCTCCTGCACGTAAGAATGAGACGTTTTAGGAAGCCCGGAGTACCTCCCGCCTGCATAGCAAGCCAATACTTGAGAATAGCATGGACCTTCTCCGTATTAGGAGAGATTTGAAAGAACATTTAGATCTCAGGGCTTCGGGACCGTGTCTACTGCAACATTGGGAGGAAGCCTCGCTTGTGCTGCAAATTGTATGGATGCGGTTTATGCACTCCGCATTTTCATCAACCTCGGCCGATCTTCGATCAGCACCGCATGTCTTATATCGGGATTGCCTAGTACTGATGCCTTAGCTCTAGAAATCCATCCTATTATTTATCATTTCTCCTCCGAGAACATCATACACGGTACCGGCGTTGATCTTCGCGCGGGGAAGCCTAGAACTACGGGCACGTCCACCTGCCAGTAGATGCTATGGCCAATTACGCCATTGATCATACAATCAATATGGTTACGTGAGAGACACACAATTGGCAGTGATTAAATGGAGTCAATCACATAACAATTCCCTTCGCAAATGGTTTCTACCCTGATATGGTAAGACATTTTTGACAATGCGATGGTGGGTCATGTACACATCACACAATACAACCTCCCGTGAACACCAATCCAGAAGCCACCCGCCCGGCAAGGTACGCTTATGGGTACAGTCTGGCCAAGGCTTCTCCAATCTACTTGTCATTCTCTCGCTCGCTATATTTGATCCCGAGTCAGCGTTTTTCTTTCAAGATAATCATCACCGAGTGTGACCAATTCAAAAGGCAGATCTTCTCATGATGTTTCTTCGAATCGAGATGTTGTATGGCACGAAGGAGGATTGGCTTACTCTAAGCACACGCACAATGCGGCCATCAAAGTCAAGTCGACATTGGGAGCGACAGTCATATAGTACTACGAGTAATCGAAGGTCAGTAAGGGGCATCTTTATGGTTGCGATCAAAAGCTATGGTCGTAGAAGGGCATGGCTTACAGTCTGCCTATCGCTCATAATCTGACCAAAAGTTCATGAAATCGCGGGAGATCTGGGCTACCGGGCGACCGGCCAATGAGATGTCCGCCTTTCCATCAAGCAAGTCCTCATGAGGTTCGAGCTCGATTGGGGCGCCATTCGATGCATTGGTGAACTGGACGGAAGATTTGGAAGACATCACTGCACAAAGGTCAGGGGCACATCGGTGTCGAAAGTGGATGGGTAGCTAACATGAGATATGGCCTTTGACCTCGAAGAGCTCTCTACCATCTGGAGTTTCGCTGTAGAAGCTGTTGCTGATCGTGAAACGCCTGTTCTTCAAGGGAAAGAGCTCGCGACCTCGCAGGTCGGTAAAGACTGGGTCTCGATCAGCATCTGTCCATGGTCGCATGGTCGCACGCTTTTCCCCAGACAAGTATTATCAAGGCAAAAAGGTTGACCATTCAGAGCTGCTGACTTTTTCTGCTGCTGATAGACATGACTTTGCCTTTGACTCTGCACACTTCCATCCCAGTTACTATCTTGACGGAGAAATCATCGCCAGTAAGAGATCCACTCATCAAACCCTTTTCTTTCAAGAAGAGGGTTACTTGCTCGGGACGGCAGTGCGACATGAGAAGTCCCAAGGGAGGATGGAAAGGTGGGAGAGCCATCGTCGTCTGAGGGGCCTGCATATTCCTGGTACGAAGATTCTAGCGATCAAGGCAATCTGACGGCAGAAGCGAACCACCACAAGGGATGAAGGTAGACAGAGAGCAGAAATGTTGAGTTCTGAGTACTGGTCACTCTGCTTTAGATACATGTTTACAGTGCCAAAACGTACTCATCTTTCAGCTCGCAAACCATAAACGTTCAGAGGTTAGTGCTAGCGAGATTGCCAATTCGCTTCATTCAGGACGGAGGCGCGTCGTAAAAACACACGCCATCAAGATAGCTGAGGCTCATACTTCCTTGGGGCCACCCACATACTTGTCTTGTTACAAAGCGTTACATGATGCCAACCTGATGCGAAGACATACCCCTCGTACGAAGCTGTAGAGTGAGACTGTTGGACTCAGGGACGTGATCGTGCTCTCGGTCCTTTCCCCATCAGGTCTGGTGGGTGATTTGTCACTGCTTAGTAAGACACAAATCTTGGCATCACGGAATCCCTGGTGCAGCTTGTGCAGGCATTCAGGTACTCAGAGCGTAAGCTTAACATTCGTCAAGTCACCCTGCCTCGTAAGTTCACGTCGACCGCGGTCAGGACACTTCATAGCCATGTCGTATTTCTTCTCCACCCCTCTCGACATTGACATTGTCCTAGAGGACACTGATGAGAGGACTATGATCGACATGAAGCTGGAGAAGAATCGAAGGGAAAAAGCTCCTCTGTACATGGATGGTGAATCGGTCAAGGGCGGTGTGACCATAAGACCGAAAGATGGAAAAAGACTGGAGCATACAGGGATCAAAGTCCAATTCATCGGCACAATTGGTATCCTCTGGTTCCATCCCACCGCCGTGCCCCAATTGCGTTACAAAGGACTACCGACTGACATCTCCACCTTGCACAGAAATGTTCTTCGACCGCGGCAACCATTACGAATTTCTTTCCCTGGGCCAAGAGCTCGCCGCCCCTGGTGACCTTCAACACCCCCAAAACTTTGATTTCAATTTCAAAAACGTGGAGAAGCAGTACGAATCCTACAATGGCATCAACGTCAAATTACGCTACTTCATCCGCGTTACCGTCTCCCGCCGCATGGCCGACGTGATTCGTGAGAAGGACATCTGGGTGTACAGCTACCGTATCCCGCCAGAGACGAACAGCAGCATCAAGATGGATGTGGGGATTGAGGATTGTTTACACATCGAGTTCGAGTATTCGAAGTCGAAGTATCATTTGAAAGATGTGATTGTCGGGCGAATATATTTTCTGCTTGTGCGGTTGAAAATCAAGCACATGGAGTTGAGCATTATCAGGAGGGAAACGACCGGCGTAGCGCCGAACCAGTATAATGAGAGCGAGACCTTGGTGCGGTTTGAGGTATGATGTGCGGTTTACCACCTATGCGTTGTTATACTGACACATGGTGTCCCAGATAATGGACGGTTCACCATCTCGAGGTCCGCCCTTGTTACCTATACACTACCTAGAATGCCTTTCCACTGACAGAAGCTTTAGGAGAGACAATACCCATTCGGCTCTTCCTAGGCGGCTTCGACTTGACCCCCACCTTCCGTGAAGTCAACAAAAAATACTCAACGCGGTACTACCTGAGCCTGGTTCTGATTGACGAAGGTATCTTTCCCACGTACTCTCCTCCATCCTCATCCTTGCTAAAAACCCCCCTTCAACCACTCCTCCGCCTCCCCCTACCATTGCTTCAACAATCTTCATTACCCCGAATTATCATTTTCCCTGCCACACCTCACCTCCACTGGCTTAAATTCTCCCCACAGATGCACGCCGCTACTTCAAACAAAGCGAGATCGTCCTCTACCGTCAAGCCCCGGAGGTTGCCGCCGCACAACTGAAACAAGCACAAGAGGGACCGGCGCAGATTACGGGTGCTGCTGGATGACTGCCTCCCTTCAATGCAAAAGTAACCGGCACAAATGACGCACCTGCAATGAGCTGCAGTGATGGCAAAACGTCGAGTGCAGATGATGGACGACCGAGCTTTGCCACGACACAATCCGGAGATGAGGACGTGGTCTGTACCACCGATGGGGTATTACATGACATCCATTGTCCTGTTCCAAACATCAGCGAAACTTTGGGAGATGTGGTGAGGTGTGATTGCGATTGGACTTGTCCCTGGAACACCTAGGGCTCTGAAATGCCCCTCACATCAAGAGAAATTCAATCCGACCACCTTATTCCCGTCATACCATTTTCTCGGACTGAGCCTCGTGGACATGAAGCCTACTTCTTTCCCTGGAGTAGGGATCAAGTCTACCTGTAAAAAGGGCGGAAGAAGACGCGTCCGAGGTGCAGTATCTTAACGCGACTTATTCGAGATTCTTACGTCGCTATATGTTAATATTGGCAATCTACTCTACTCGTGGAAGCCGCGTATCGAGAACAGTTTGCGCTCAGTCTACCTCACAGACTTCCGTTCCTGCGGCATCATCTCATCGTCACCTTATTGACCAAAGATAGGCACCTATTCAAATCCCATCATATCCGCTATCTGCGAACTTAGTCTCCTACCCCGATCTCAAGTCCTCAACCACCCGCAAGCTCTACCAAATCTTCCTCCCAACTCACCTTGTATCAGTAACCATCCCATTCAAAAAAAGAATTCTCCAGAGAAGAAACCCCGATAATCTCATTTCCCATCCGTTCAACACAAACAAAGCCCAAAGACCCGGGCTCAGCAGAGCCCGGTGCAATGACAAGAAGCGGCGATCGTCCAATCCACAATCGCATCGATCCATCCCAGGGAACTGGTATGGGACAAGCCCCCCTCCCCGGGGGAAGTCGTTACCACATCCCTTCCCGCCCAGCCTCCCCCTTCACCAACCTCTACACTAACCACAACCTCCCCTCCCCCTCCACCTCCCAGCTCTACCTCCCTCCTCTCCCTGAAAACCCCCGCCCCTTCTCTCTTCCACGTACTCACATCCCCCCGCCCCTCTTCCCTCTCCCTTGCTCCTCACTCCTCCCTCCTCGCCTTCGTCCTTCCTTGCAGAAGAACAGATATCTTCCCTTTACACTCCGCCTCCGTGACCGGTGCACGGACACTCTGCAGTCGACCCGGGCATCTGATATCATCACTTGGACGCTAACGGGGAGGCCTATGAAGGGGGATTGGAACGCGCGAAGGGATTGGAAAGCGCGGAGGTGGAAGGGAAGGAGGTGATTGTATGGAAGACTAGAAGGGTTCGTGGGTTGGGAGCGGAGGTCGGCTGGTGAATTGGGAGCGGGAGGTTGGCTGGTTCGTTTTGGGCTGGGGATCGGGATCGGGATAATGCCATCGCTTCGGGCGTGTCTGTTCTAGGGTCGTGGCTGTGCGGATGTGACGTGGCAGCGCGTGCCTGGGACTTGGGACGGTGGTCTTCTGGTGTGAGATGTGAAAATGAGGGGGAGGTGGTGAGGGTATGGGATTGTGCATTGTGGGAATCCCGCATGCTTGGGGTGATGTTGTCGTGGGAAACCGTCTGGTTGGTTTTGGCTACGTACACCCCCCGCTCCCACGCGCACAGGCACACGCCCGTGTATGATCCGTTTTCCACCTTTCCGTCTTACCATCGACCGCGCTTTATGCGCCATCGGAACTTTCCTCCCCCCCCACCCCTCCCCCAACGGGATATCCATAACCCCATCCATTGGTCCCCCATACCCTCATACCCCATACCCCAGACCCGGGTGCAGGGCGGTCTACTCCCCCTTCCCATTATTCTTCATAAACGCATCCTCCCCGCCCAGTTTGTCGAACATCTCCTTTGCGTTCTCCTTGGTTGAGTCTTTGGTGTTGGGGTTGGAGATTGTGGCCTAGTTATTAAAAGAGGGGTTAGTTTGGGGTGTGGCTTGGTTGGCTCTGGAGGGGGGGGGGGGTCCTGGAAGGGGGAGGTTGGGTTGGTTTTGGGTGGGGGGAGGGAG
>JAABUQ010001508.1_pt1 | contig 49731 bp, 36 predicted proteins | sample 5560001 | NCBI WGS metagenome assembly JAABUQ01 (sample SAMN10711888, study PRJNA513371) | rock metagenome | isolation source: Antarctica rocks | place: Antarctica: Victoria Land, Finger Mt nord | collected 2015-12-18
ATTTTAATTAATTATTTTAATTTTATTTTTCTTATTCTTTTATTAAATAATATTTTAATAAGAATATTATTAATTTATATATTTATTATTAAAGAAAGGGAAATATTAAATTAAAATATTAAAAATATTAAAAATATAATATTAAATTAAAATATTAATAAAATATTAAAAGTTATTTTTTAAAAAATAATATTTTTATTATATTATTATTATTATTAATTTTATATTAATTTTATTAATTTATAATAAATCGAATTTTTAAAAGCTTTAAAATCTTATTAAAAATAATTAAAAATAATATTTTATTTTTTAAAATATAAATAAATAATTACTATTATATTTATATATTAATTATTATAAATTTTAATTAAAATATAAAATATTATTTAAATTTTATAAAAAATTTTAATTTTATTAAATATTTATATTATAATAATTTTTTATTAAAGTTAAAAAGTTAAAAAACTTTAAAATTTTTTTTATAATAATATTTTTATATAAATTATATATAAAAAATATATTAATTTTAATAATAAAAATTATTATAATTATTTCTTTCTTTAAATTATATTAATATAATATAATTAATATTTTTATTAATAATAATATTAATAAAAAAAATTATATTTATTATTTTAAAAATATTAATTTTTAAAAAAAATTAAATATATTATATAAATTAAAGAAATTTTTATTATTTTAATTTTAAAATATTATTAAAATAATAAAATATTTTTTTATTAATAGTTAATTAATTATATTTTTTTAATATTAATAATTTTATAATTTTATAATATTATATAAAAAATAATGTACGTCCTGGTGAAACGGGCGTCCGTTCCTGCTTCCAGGTATAGCGTGGCCCCGTTAGGTTTAGTACGGCCTGATCCGGCAAGGTAGCCCTATATCGCCTCGCCTGCTGCTTTTCTCAAAGTTATAAAGATCTACTGCTTTTCCCGTATATAACTATTACTACTACTTAGCTGGTCTTATACTCTGCTACGGTATTGACTAAGAGCCTCAGCTTACGGTATAAGTAATACTGGGGCGAAAAGATTAATATAGTATATAGCCGCTACCAGCCTTTATAAAGATTAATAAAGAAAATGCCTTATCGCAACCGCTTGGGCCTTTGGCGTATCTGCCTTAATTATATTAATACGGTATTTCCGTAGTATACTTGCTGTACCGCCGCCGTTTACAGTAGAGGATAGTAATCCAATATTCCTAACAGTCTGGTAATATCTCCTATGTCGGTCTGGTAGGCGGTAATTAGGTTAATTATTGAACTCAGCTCGGCTGGATTTCAGGCAATAATTAATATTGGAACGTAGCAGCGGCTCGATCGCGAAAACAAGTATTTATACCGCCTAAGGATACTTGAATCGATAATCAAGCTCCTGAACTAGGTATCAGGTATTAATTATTATTAATATAGCGGCAGTTCGATCGCGGGTATATATATATATACTGCCTGGTTATATTTGGATTAGCGATTAGGGTTCTTGGAACTATTCCGTTTTCCTATACCGATTTATTTAATATTTTTTAATTGCGCCGGTTGCAGCTATCAGTCTAGACCTTATAACGGTAATAGTTCTAGCTCTATAATCGCTTAAGCTATAATAGATCTGCGCGATAATATTTCGAAATATATAGATCTCGCTTTTTGCTAAGGATTGAGGAAGATCTAATATAACTAATATATTATAGCAATCTTAGCTTGTAGGCCTTAACTATTACAATTTATATTTTATAAATAATATAAAGGTCTATAAGGAACGTAATAATAATCCTATTATATAACCGGATATAAGGTTTTAATAGCTAGATAATATACCGAGGCTGACCCCTATAATACAAGAAATAATTGGATATCGGCGATTAATAGCTTTTAGAGGATAAAAGGGTAAAAAAAGGATTTAAATATTATAAATATTATAATAGATAACCCCTCAGCTTTTAAATATATATAACCCGCCTTTCGCCGCCTTAATAGATCTTAGACTTTTCTTATATACCCCTTAAATAGCGTAGCCAAGTTATTATACTCTTATTTGCTCTCTGAACCCTATAATAGCCTTTATTAATTTAAACCTTATTTATTATTATTAACTTCCTCCTATTATAGTTTAGCCTATTTAAAGGTATTTTATAAGCTAGCCTCTTAAAGGGTATTTTAGAATATAGAATTGCGGTATTTCTATAATTAGCAGTAGGTACAACAAGTTTATAAGGCTTATAGCGAATATTATTATAAACGTAAACCTCCAAAACTCTAATACAATTAAATATATCGATCTGATTATATCCTTGCTAACAGAGATTCCTAATTTATTTCGCGAGCTAGTATTAGATTTTAGAGGTATAGAAAACGCCCAAAATAATATTTACTATTCTCAATATCGATAAATATTTAATAACGATTATCAGATTCTTTTTCGATCGGGCCTTTTCTTACGGCCAATAAGGAGGAGAACGACGACTATTTCCTATCCCTCGAAGTACTACTGGGTTATATTAGAGAAGTATAGAAATTACTACCTATTATATTAATTATCAATTATAGCAATAGAAAGGCTAATAGCGCTATTGAATATCCTACTTTAATTGATTATAACAACCCTTTTATTTCCAGAGCAAAAAGAGATAAAGATAAGTATAAAGAGACCGATAGCTATAACAAAGTCTACCCTAATAATAACGGCTCTATATCTAAAGAGTAAGGTAGGGAGTAGGGTTTTTTTAATATTCTATCAACTTCGGTACCAGGCTCAGAAATTGGGTATATATCTTATAACCTTTATTCGCTAATTTTATTATTAACAAAGACCTGTAACCTAGAACTCCTACCCTTTATAAAAAGATAAATTAATTTATCTCCGGTCCTCTACCTCCTCTTTTATTATAATTATCCGCTAATATTATCCTCTTGTTAATATCCGGTATACAGAAAGGATCAAAGGACGGCGCCCTAAATAATTTCGGCCCTGATTTCTCCGATAAAGGAAAAGCGAAGGCAAACATAGGTAACGGGCATAATACAGATAGGCACAATGCAGATAGGCACAATACAGATAGGCATAATACAGATAGGCATAATACAGATAGGTACAATGCAGATAGGAATCTACAAGATAGGGACTGGACGGCTACAGGCGCTACAGGTAGTTGGGTTTCCTTTAAATATATAGCAGGCGATATAAGTCTGAACAAAGGAGGTAAAAATATACCCTTAACAGAGAAAGTCCAATATATAGATTAATCTGTAGGTCTTATTGATATATATTATAGTTAATAATTCTTAAAAGACTCTATCGATAAGACAGATAATACCGACGAGGCCTTGAATAACCTTGAGTTTATACGGCTCTTATCGCTACCCAAGCTTATTTTTAGAATACCGCCTTCTTAGCGAAATTTTTAATAATACAAGAAAACAACAAGCTTAAGTCAATCCAATAGGGCTAGCGAAAGTTAAGGTAAGCCCCTTAATACGTTCCTAACCAGTTTCTAGGCCTTTCCTTTAATATATTTTAAATAACCCCCTCCTAATAAAAGATACCGAGGAAAAGACAAATAAAACTGGTACTTCTATTAGGGCTATTAATATAGAATCGGAGATTAATAATATATATTTTCAAAGCTCCCCCTAGAGGGAATAGCCAAAGATACAAAGTTATTTAAGTTTTACTATTACTAAACCTACTACCTCCCCTTTTGATCGCCCGATCTCTCCTATAGCTATACTATCTCGTAATCCAGTTGAGCGGGCTATTAATAAAGGTAATTATAAAACAATAGCAATTATCTATTCCCTTAATATTACCGCCGTTACCTTACCTTCCTTTAAGCAGCCTTAGGACCAAGAAGGTTCAGTATTAAATAAAGAAGACTAAAAGATCGTAAAGATCCTTAACAAAAGACGGACAAAAAGGTATAATAAATATAAAATATATTGGAAGAGTATATAACTATACCGGAGCAAACTAAGAAATATATAGCAATTATTAAAGGAGTTTGAAGCAAAAAGCCAGGCGTAATAAGGATACAAACGGGGCAGATAGGCTTGTCCGGAGAAGGATTAGTAATTATTAATTACTTTATTTGTAAAAGGAATATATATATTAACTACAAATCAATATAGGCTAAGGTCGATAATGAAATACTAAAGGCCTTTTTATAACTAACGTTCTTTTATCTACTTTCTCCGTTACTATATAATAAACTTAAAGAAGCTAAGCTATATTATTAATTATTAAGGCACTACTCAGTACCTGTTACCTGATTGATTTGCTCCGTATTTGATATATACCCTTATTATTGTTAGAGCTTGTTGACCGCGTAACCAACTTTTGAGGCTATAAATATTGACTGGGATTCTTCATACGAAGGGGAGGGAGCTATATACCGAGTTGATACAGGCCGCGAGTAAATACAAGACGACAGTGCGGGAGAGATCTCTTGGAGGAAGTCAAAGCCAGATTGAAGAAGGAGCGGCCGATAATTGATTTATAACGATAATTAAAAGGATAGTTAATCGTCTATAGGGAAATAATAGGGGAAGGAAAAAATATCTTGGCCGAATATATTTATATTATCGATACCTTTGTTACCTTTGCTACCGGTTGTCCTAAAAAAGAATATAAACGGCGGGCAATAGTTATTAACGCCTTGATAGTATTTTATAGTTTGCAGGAAGGTTGCAGATTCTATTGCTAATATTGCTATAACTACCAGTTTCGCGAATCGTAAAAGGCTTTCTCAATTATATCTCGGCGCCCGATCTTATTACTCGGCTAGGTTATATCTATTTATCGTTACAATAAGCTAGCAAATCGACTCTAGGGGATAGTCTAGCCGCGCGGTAAAAATCAGTATTTTCCGAATAAGATTAATATTGTTGGGTTTGGTAAAGAGTATTAATATATCTTTGAAGTTTTAATACTGCACCCCTTCTAATATATATATCTATTATTGATATATCAACTTGACTAATTATCGCAAAATAAAAAGGCTATATTATCGCAGGTTACTCAAATAACGAAATCGAAAGCAGTATTAAGCCCAGACGGGGCTGCTTCTATATTAATCTATGTTATCGTTCTACCGTAGGCCTTGGTTGTACGACAAAACTCCTTTATTAATCTCTTCGCCCTAGGTACCTTGAAGCTTATTCCTATTATAATTAATATATCCGGAGCTTTCTATAAATTTTTTGCTATAATCTTATTAATTTTAATATTATTACGATTATCTTCTTTATAAAGTAAGATATTAGGACGAATATATCCTATTCTAGAGCGCCGTTTGCCGTTTCGTATATATTCAAAGGCAACTCTTTTATATTTTGGATATATAAAGGTATCCGGGCTAATAAATTGATTAGGTAATAACGGACCGCTTTAGTTATAATATTAATAGATTATTTTATCGATATAGTTATAAAGTTATATTATTTTCTGCCGGAGATCGAATATATATTATTTAATAAAATTAATATTCTAAATATAATATCGAAGTAAATAGCCGGAGTATATAAGCCGATCTAGGAATTGGTAGAACAGAGTTAGCTTTGCGACAGAAGACTATTAGGAAAGCTCGCGGATTATATTATAAAAAACTACTATAGCCTCGGGGGAGCTGTAAATAGAAATATCAAAAAGATTTAAACCCGAGCGCTATATAAATTGAAGGCTAGGAATTATTAAAATAATATAAGCTCTATCCGTTCTGTTCCTAGTAGTAATCGCTTACTACCAGTGTTTACGGAAATACCAGTATTCGTTACAACTACAACTTATTTACTATTCCGTATTTACCGAGGTAGAAAGGTAATTAAAGGATTTATATATTTGACTTGAATAAATAACGAAGGTTAAATATATTTCCTTAGTTTTCGAATACGAGGACCGGCTATTCTTTATAATAATAAAAAAGGAATTTGGTTTGATAAATATAATAGGTAAGAAAGGCTCTGTCTCTTATACTCCAATACTGGTCCTATCCTCTATACCTTCCTGGCCGGGCTATTAGCGGAATAAGGATATTTAATACTTTATCCTAAACGAGAGGCCTATATTATAATAGTATAAAGCTGAGCGATACTTATTTAGCTATATTATACTATTAATAAATATATATAATAATTGGAGCAGATTACCTTATACCTCCTAATATTTACCTCGAGCGCCTCGTTATAATTAGTACCGCTACCGAATATACTAGCGAGAATTCCATATAAGTTTTCTATTTGTATACGTGCTACCTGCAAACGGATATAGAGGCGATAGCTTAAAATAGTATTATATCAATATTAATTTAGAAGCCTCCTTTTATATATACCCTATATAGGGTATATTCAAGGACCGTATAATCATATTTAATATAGGCGGCAAAGTTTTACGAAAGAGGGCTGTATCAATAAAAGGATAAGATAATTTTCCTATTTGTATAAGTACTTTTTGCAAGTAAGTTTGGAAATAGTAAATCGAGGCAATATTGTACTAATATTAGCCTAAAAGGCCTTATCCTATATAACGCCTCCTGTAAAGTATATTGAATAACCGCTTTAAAAATAGCCGTTATAGATATACAAGACCGGCCTATATTAATAAGAATACCGAAAACTCTTCCTATAACGCTTTGTATAAATATCAGATATACGTTATTATACGACGAGTTGCGCCGGCCTCAAAATCTGAAATAGTATATTTAGCCTAAACCAACGATAGGACTAGAATATCTCTTTTCCTATATATTTCTTGTTAGCAACGAGGTTCGGCTTCTTAGGTAATATTCAGGCGTAGTAGAGCCCCTATCCAATCGCTATCGGAGGATAAGAGGACTACTTTAATCTAGGGAGCTAGATTACATATATAAGTAATACGGTCTTGATAATAAGACTAGAATACTCCTTTCTCGTTTCGTATTATTGCTAGCTGAGTTAGTAATACGCTATATTTTCGTTTATATAAAGAATACTTTTCCCCCCCTATTCCTTTTTTCTTATATTTTACCTTTATTGCTCCTCCTTCTTTTTAATTTTTTATCCCTATCTTATCTACAAGCCTTGTTATTAACGTATTATATAGATAACGAAACAAAAACAAGGGAAGCCTTTATTGTCGCCTTGCGTAATACTTAGCCTATCGAGATAGCAAGTATACCCAGAGGTAAGAGATACTTTGGCCTTTTTCGAATTCCTATTGACTTTATTAGCTACTCCGATCGACCTTAATCTCGACGACGTTTCGGTAATTAGGCGAAGGAATTATAATAGAAGCCAGCCGGATTATAGCGATAATAGTAATATTATTTCCGAATTATTCGATAGGTCTAATAGTATATCGACTATCAAATTTCAGTTATATAACTTTCGGTATTAATATACTACAGACAGAGAGCCTACTCCTAACGACGGTATATATATAACTTATATTCGACCCGGCCAGGAACGTATAACTGCTTTCTATAGAGATAAGATTCTTAACAATCCGATTTTATAAATAAAGAAATATAAGTAGGCTTTATTTATTATATTGGTATTTTAAAGTTTGCCTTCTTCTGCAAACGGCAAATTAGCGATTAACTAGCTTAGCTCCTCTAAACAAAGTTAACTTATCGCTTTTTTATATTATATCAAATACCGTTAGCGTACCAAGATATATCGATAATATAAAGAACTCAAATATTTTAGAAAATTATCCAAAATTATATAATATAACGCCTAAGATTACTTCCAATATACGCAGTATCTGGAGAACTCGTTATATAACGAAATTAAAAAGCCTTTAAGCAGCAAGGCCAGCGGTACTCTATATATAATAAATATAATAAGGGACTAAATTTACCGCAGACCGGAGGGCAATATTTATAAAATATATAAGTTTTTCTATAAATATTTATTATATAAGGAATATTGTAAATCTTGAGTAAAAGATTTCGAAATTTAGTATACAGAAGTTGGCTATCCTGTTTGGGCTGTTTAGAACAAATATTTCTATAAGTATATTACTGAAACTTATTACGTTACCGCGCCAACTATAGGATTAAGGGCTATAACGCTTATTTATACAAATAGTATATTTTTGTAAGAGCTTATTTACTAGTTCGATAGAAGATTACCCCTGCCTGATAAAGTCTATCTTCCGGTCGTCTTGTAATTGTAGAGATACGGCTTCCCGCTTTAGCCAATTAGTATATAAGAAGCTAGATTGCAGTCGGAAGGGGGGCAGATCTTAAGAAAGTATAAGTTAAAGGGCTAGCTTTAAGGGGCCGGATCTTAGGGGGCGTATATTAAGAAGAAAAGTTCTATATCAGGGTTAAAATACTTTAGCTGGTACCGAAAGACCAATCTAATTTAAGGAGTTAAAAATAGGCGTAAAGATAAAATATTAAGCCCCGGGGCCCAGAAATACCTAGGGGCTCAAGATTCTATTTAAGGGTAGAAGCGTCCGATAAATACGTATATAATATTTAATAGGACGAACTGTTCTTTTCCTTAGAAATATTCTATATCTGATTTGAATCTAGAAATACAATCTTTTGAAATATAACTTCAATTTCCAACTACTATTCTTCTTATTGTATCCGGAATATAAGAAAGCTAATTTATTTTTTAATATAATATTAATTAAGATTGACTTTTTAAAGTTTACTATATATATTATACCAGCGCAAAAGGTGATAGTAGTCGATATTATACAGGTCTGTTAAGTAAGATAATAAAGCTAAAGAGCCAGGATATATATATAAGGGAGCATCCAAGTATTGTAAGCTAAGCCTGATTAGGCCTAGCCTCAACAATATAGTGTGAACAAAGAATGCTGCCGGAGCGATACTGCTGAGACAGCATTGCGTCGAGACAGCATTCCATCACTGTTTGCTCATAGTATATGCTCGTTGGTATATACTCGTTGGTATGGCCCTATGCCGATACCATCTATGACTATGATAGTACCCCCCTCCCCGGACAAGCTATGCCCCTATAGCTTTAAGCAAGGAAACAACGCTCGAATAACAAAAGGTAGGACGTACTGCGGAGATACAATACGGAAGAAGAAATATTATTAAAGCAAAAACAAATATAAAATACTCTAAGTTAGGAATATATACTATCCAATTAGGTGATAGCGAGGTAACAAGGGATAAGGATCGCTATAGCTTAGACCTAGGCCATAGAGGTGCGGAACGGAGCGGAGGAGCGGAGACTGGTGGAGCGGAGCAGCAGCAGGGCAGAGAGCTGATTGCATTGGAGCTCTTAAGATGATTGGCTGAGAGCTTGTAAAGCAAAAATATCTATTGCGTTGCTGACAGGCCTGATTGGCTCGGAGCTTAGTCGAACATCGAGGAGGGGGACGGTATATACGAACACCCAGATACTGGATAACCTTACGGGGCTGGCGACGACGACGAGGTAATCCGAACTAGCCCTGTACGCTCCGGAACTAGGCCTTATATCTATCTAGACGAGGAATAAGGCTTAGGACCTATCGGATATATAATACTTGAGATCTAGGCCCTAAGCAGATATTATTGCAATCCTGATAAGCTGGCTATTTGAAAGCGCGAGTATAAGCGATATTTATTTGGTAGCCCTCTTCCGGCGATTATATATATATTCCCCTGGCTTTTTATCTTGCTCTTTCTCGTTTTAGTATAGACGTATTAAATATCCTGAAAAGGTAGAATATAGGATATTGAAGAGACTATATTAAATAATACTGGTAAAGTACTATTAAAATATACTTACTATTTGGATAATAACAGGCCCCGTACGAGATTATCGCTTGTTATTTTAGAGTCGGGGTAGACCGGAAGTAGAAGTAGATACTGAGGTAGTATATAGAGGAGGATTCGGAGAGGTACTGAAGAGGATTGCTGTTAAAGCAGGCTTACTGTTGTTCGAAATAGTAATAATATTACAATATTTATTTCCCTTCTCGCTTTTATCGTCTTTTTTTCTTCTATCTTTTTATGCCCGTTTTTCCTATCTCGGTCTCTTCGCTCTCTATTAGATTTCTTTAGTATTTGTACAAAATCTTGGTTGCTAAAGATAGAATTCTAACCCTATTCTCGACTTTCTGAACAAGGGTCTCTAATAATTATACAAATATCTTGAATAAGGACCCAGAATTCCTGAGAATAGATAATAAACAGACTAAAATAAATAATCAAGGCCAGAAAATAATTGAGGATTTACTATAATTGAGGATTTACGATATTTGTATACAAATAGAGATTGAGGACTTCGGGAGAAACTAGGACCGGATGATGATTACTAATACTAATCTAATCAACTTTTGCTCAATTGCTTCTCACTATTTGTGTATTATAATCGGATGCAAGCTCTCTATTGCAACAGCTTCTACTTGGAAAAATGCCTTCTCTCAGTACGAAGGCTCGGAGACTTTCTCGATCCTCAGAGCTCTTGGAATCGCCATTCGTGAGGCTCGTCGCCTTTTCTTGCTTCCTTGGTCGGAAAGTAACGCTGATTCGGCATCAGTGAGACTGTAGTAGTGATACCATCCATAGCAACAAGGACCAATTGGCAAAATTTGTTATGCGGCAGGTCCTTGATTTCGCATATAAAGCTGTCGAAATCCTTCGTTGGTTTGCCGTTGACTGCAGTCACGAATTCGAAACAGGGGAGTCTGTAAAGCGCCGCTGGGCTGCCTTCTTCTGTTTGCGTCACGAATATCTGGCTGTTTAGCTCTCGGGCGCAGAATGAAACCGGTGGGTACGGCGCTTCAAAACGAGCGCCTGCGAACCATACTACTCTATCGCTTCGCCAGCTGGATATCGGGACTGTCGGCACTTCGACGTCGATCGTATCCGTGCCGCGAACGATGGAGAGATTCAAACTTTTGTCGGTAAACATGGCCCGTAAATCTGACATCTGCGTTATGGGATCCCCTCCTAGCTTCAACAAAACGTCGCCAGCAGCGAGACCCTGTTGTTGATGTGTACAAGTGGTCTCCGAGACCAGGACAAAATCCTTTTGAGGCATACTTTGGATAACGTCTATCAGACGTGTCAGCGAAAGAACGTATGAAGAAGGCAAATCATACCCGCAGATATCCCAACAGCTTGCAAATCGCTCTTGTCACCCTTCCTGAGTTTCACTTCCAGCATCCTGCATTCCTTCGGCAACTGCCCTCGCTGCAGACATTCGAGCTCTGGCATCAACGAAGAGGCTGGAAGTCCCGCTTGGAATATCGATCTCGCTCCAAAGAATGTTATCCAAAATCCATCTATATCTCCATTATCGTCGAGCAGTACACCAGGCCTGGAGGCGAACTCTTTTTCAAGATACAGTACTTCTGCATTGATCGGCTGATAGAAATGATTGGGCCCGTAAGCGACCTCGAGTGGGCCGATTGCCGATACAGACGACTTCACGGTACCTACCCCTGGATCCGAACGATTGAAAGCAAAGATTCTCGTCTCGTCCGCCGCCTTTAGTCTTCTTTGACTGAAAGTTGCGTTCTTGACTCGGCCTTCAGTTCCTGACGTATTATATTGGATAACAACAAACCCCAACGCGTGTTCGTATACGATCTTTGCATCCCTATCATCCAAATCTCCAAGAAAAGTAACGCTTACATCACACATATCTGTAGGGCAGAAGCTTCGTGGGACGACAACAAACCCATGGCTGGCATTGATCACAAGTCCCAAAAACTTGTCTTCCTCGTCCCACGCGCCGTTGATCTGGTCTGGGTTCCGTACAAGCACTTGCACTGCGCTTGCTGAGGCCTTTTGAGGAAGAGATTCCTCAGTACTGGGCACTTGTACCGCGCTTGCTGAGGCCTTTTGAGGAAGAAATTCCTCTGTGCTGGGCGCTACAATTTGAAGATCCATCGAGGTCCAAGTACCGATATCGTCTCTCCGAGTCCAGAGAGTCATTGACTCCCACAATCGAGCACGATCAACAATGACAGCGGCATAGCGCGGAGTGGACGGTTTATCGAGGTTCCGATATTCGACGGCAACCTTTGTTCTATCTGGTTATATCAGTATAGTAGAGTTCCGGAGAAGCAATCAAACTTACGAGGGATTTCTCTAGCAACTCCGATGAACGCATCAAGATCCGGAGTTGGTTTCTTGTTGAGAGAACAGATCAGTTTGTTTCCCTCCCCATGCAAGTTGAAAGACCCTTTGGCTATGGGGAGAAGGACGCCCTCGATTGGAACATTATAACGGAAAGCTGCGCCGTAGCGGACATCGTGGAAAACGGAACCGGCAAATTCGAGCAGGCGGTATGGTGTAAGTTTGAAAAAGTCCTGAACGTTCAGATCGAATACATACTCTGTCCCGTAACGCGCTATTCGAACGTTGATCTGCTTTTCTACAGCCTCGTCTATCAAGCTCTCCAGCCGAGAAAGGGTGTTGATGTTTCCGTCATTGACCGTAAGGAGAATATCTCCCTCTACAATCTTGCCCGCGGAGGGACCCTTTGCTATCACTCTCTCTGCGACCAATAAACCAGAATACCCGGTACCGTGCTTCTGGAGGACGTCGTCGCTTACGCCCCGTGCGCGGCAATCTGCAGGTTGCTCCAATATCCAGTGGCTTTGGATAGTCCCTCTCAGCATAGGCCTTCCCGATTTGAAAGACTGTAGAGCACATAACGCATAATCAAGAGGCAGGTATAGATCTTTTGCCGCTCCTGTATACCCGCCAGCCACCATGGCCACGGCGTACCCATTCATGTCGATGACTGGGCTTCCCGAACTACCACCTGAAGTATTGGCCGACGCCTGGATGTAAGGGGTCACTGAAACGTGAATCGATCAGCGGATAACATTCAGCTTCGTACAAGGATTCTTACAAGCATCAAAGATGTCCCCATAATCAGGCGGGTTGCTGTCCACTCGGCTGATTGAACTCTGAAGAATGCTCATTTTCTCCCCTACTTCGTTGCCAACGATACGAACATCCAAACCTACTTTGACAAGATCAGGCCTAAGCTTCAGCGCTTTCAGGGGTGAACCTTGGAGATTTGCCGTATCGAATTGGCAAATAGCAAAGTCATGAAGCGGATCGACGTAGACTGGCTTAATAGGACATTGAAAGGCACCATTCTGAAATACAGCTCGACCAATATATGGTCCTTCGCCTACCATATGGCGATTGGTCAAGAGCAAACCGCGTTCCGCATCTACGATAAATCCGGTGCCTTCGAAGGAAGATGGTAGCTGTAGATCAAAAGGATAGGGATTGGCTGAGTAGATTGTGGCGGTTGACGCGATTGCCGAATTCGTTGCTTCCTCCCAGGGATCACTGACACTATGAGAGACAAGAGCCATGGTGTTATGTGTTCAGTCGATTGAGGTCCGAATACGTTTTGCCTCGAACATGAGCTGGAAGTGATGGTTTTCAGGGGTGAGGCGACAGCAGGCTGTACTTAAGCAATCGATAGGGTCTCTGAGCTGGCCCCCCTCCTTTCTCGCCAGGGCGAGGATTTTCCAAGTGTGACTCATACCAAAGCAACATAGTACCCACCTTCACACCATATGAGGCGCAGTGTGACCCAGCCTGCATATCGACGCTTCGGAAAAGGGGGGCTAACTTGTCAACGCATCTATTATGGATGCTAAAGGTTTAGCGCCGATGCAATGCTGCAGATCCATATTCTCCCTACTCGAGCGGAGCGAAATACGACCTGGATTGCCGCCAAGGATTGGGTCTAGGTTTACGTCTACGAATCAAGCGACCAGGGGCATATGCAGGGAGAGGAAGGAGGCTGACACCATGAGTCGCTACTTTGCATGTGTATTCAACCCCGACTATTTTGGTAGGATGAACGGGAAAATCATGCAACAACTACTGCAGGGTTTACGTAGCAAGATTACTGGATTCGATTTGCATTATTTGGCTCACGCTATAGATACAAGGCGATTACAACCGACAACGGAAACCTCCGGGTATCTACCGATTAGAAATAAAACATCCAGTCAGGCGAAGAAGCACGGGAAAATAGTCCACCAGAAACCTTATATCTCTTCGAGTACGAGGCTATTAAAAAACATTCGAATAGCTAGTCCTTCAAGCGCTTCCCAGTCCTTGCCGTCTAGAACATCCCTCGCGCAAGGAGTCACTCTGAACTCGGACCAACTTATTCGGACTACTTTATAATCGTCCAAGGTATCTGAAAAAGACGAGGGCGGATTTTGAATATGCTTATATATCTTGACAGTTACCCAAATCTGTAAAGGACATATTTCCCGCCCTAAATATTCTCTGATACGGACGTCTCTCGTTGTCTATCGAAGGGAATACTTAGCGAATAGTCATCTGAGTATTCAGGTATCTTACCTTTTTAGGTATAGAAATTGCGTTGAATCGGAGAAAGGTAGCAAAATAGACTTTAAATTCCGAAAGACTGTCCTGTTGCTTTGCAATCCCCTAGGTAGAGTCTTAGTACAGGATTCTACCAAAAGACAGAAGACGTTCGAATTCAACAGCGGCGTCGACAGGAAATATAAATCAGAAGTATACGGATAAATTAGGACTACGAACCGTACTTCTCTTTCTTATCTTTACTGTATTCAAAGCCTGTTAGCGTCGCCGGCTCGGATTATATAGGAGCTGGACTGACCGCGCTATAATATTTAGCTAATATTTTATATAACTGAGCAACAGACCGTCAGTAAAGCTTTACGCAAATCCTGAAAATAGACTGACGTCTCTTGATATCTAATATACCAAGCTTTGACCACGAATCTCAGGTGGCCGTACGTATAATTAACCTGGGTATAATCGCATATATAAGTACCAATAGCAAGCTTTTCTTAAGCTTGCTTAGATAGAGAGTTTAAGAATTCTTAGAGAAAAAGCTTCAAAAGATTGAATATACAAAGAGGTATAGAGTATCTGGAAGGAGATAGCCAGAAAGGGGGCGAGAGAACCTTTAAGTCAGGATTTGAGTAGGACAAAATACTGCACCTTTACTATCTTGCGAGAGATCTATCTCGGCAAGTCAGACTACAAGCGGTATACTTAAGTAGGAGTTGGTATCCGTATTTGCAGATATATATTGGACCGGGAAGCTAGATACAGAAAATATAATATTAAATTCAGCTGCAAGGATCAGGGTACGCGGGAAGAACAATATTCAACAGAAATATTTACCCGCTCGGCTCCCTTACCAAACAGGAAATAGGCAAGGAAAGAAGCGAGAAAGCTATAAGGTCCGAGTAGCCTTATTTTCGCCCGCCGCCTTAAAATATCTTACTACTTCCTTATAACGTCTAGCTGTTTCCTCCCTCAATAGAGCTAAAATTTTAAGGACAGAAATATTATATTCCTCCCAATTAACTTTAGCTGCCTTCGATTCGTCTTACTTGCTTCGCAGTTCGGTATCGACCTTAGTAGGCTTCCTTTCTTCAATCTCGGGCTATACCCTTTGGAAAGGAACACCACTATTCAGACGACTGTTTCTTTTATATACCGTCGATATAATATAAACTAATTCGTCTTTTGAGCTATTGTTCGGTTCCTTTTGCGTAATAATTTTAAGCCTTTGTACCGCAGGCTTGGTCGTATTATCAGTATAGCTAGGTCGGATAAGAGAGGAAGATCTTACTTGAGGTTGCAGACCTACAGTCGAAGAGTATAAGGGATCAGAATAAGTAAGCTTATTTATTAGGTATTAAGTCCCTATTTTATCAGCGCTCAATCTGCGGTATATAACAATAGACGTACTGGATAAGAAACGCTAGCTGATAATTGAACTATTTAGGCAAAAGCTTTACAAGGATACAAAAGCGGTACAAGCCCGAGGGGGAAATTGCGGAGGCGAACCGAGCTAAGGGAGTAAGTCGAGGACGGCAGATACGGTAAAGAAAAGGGCAGTAAATTGATAAAGGGGCCAAATAAATCAACCGAATTGGAAGAACTCTCTATATACAATATATAAACATTATATAGCGCTCGCTCTTTTTCTTATTCGTATTATTATATTAGGATAGTTAAGCGCCCAATATAATCAGGGACAAACGGCGCTAATCTCCGCTTTGGGGCGTCTTTTCCTATCCTATTGACTCAAGTCCCTCGTATTTATATCTTGTAATCCTTGTTTATATCGGTTTTATTTCGATAAACCAATAATAGCTGGCAAGGGCCGAAGATATAGCGTACAAGATTGACAGATCGAGCCGTAGATTGGACAGAATAGCTCTATACCTGCGCGTAGCGTTCTTTGAGGATATAGAGAGCCAAGCTAGGAGATCGGCTAGGAACCCGGACGTATCTTTGCTCCTTGTATCGGTATTCCTCATCTATCCATAATTATATAACCTAATCATACTATTTGTAAGCCGTTACGGTTGGCCAAGAGGAGGCGCGAGATAGAGGAGGATTCGGCTAAAAGGGTGAAAGCATTACTTGATTAATACTACTGCAAACAAAGCTATATATTCTCCCTTGCAATTGAATTGCTTTTCCAAATCCTGGGAAGACAACTATTGAGATATTGGGGAAATAAATCGTTAATTCGTATATCTATTCTTATCTCAACTCTCCTCTCGGTTCGTCTGGCTTTGGCGAGTAAGAAACTATCTCTTCCTCCTCTATCTCCATGGCAGTCTCGCTATCGCCGTTACGTTGCTCTGGGTATTTTCCTTGTACGTTGTTGTTCAGGAATCTATAGTAAATAAGAAACGGGTTTTGGAACTGGACCCAATCAGCTTGAGTTCTACAACAAGAAACGTCCCCGCGCTGGTCTTACATTTGGCTTACTGAATATTGTCTTATCTCTGGTAGCGATATACTGCTATACCGACGGAGAGCTAAGCCAGAACTTTACTCTAAATCGCTGCTGTACCAAAGCAATAGGTATATCTATCCGAAAGATATAGTACCAGTACGGGCGTTTTGGTATAGGAGAAGACAGTCGAAAAAAATCTATCGGGACTGGGCTTGTATCGTTTAGAGGATATTGTAACGTAATATAAAGCTCTGGATAGGGCTCCCAGGAGGGCGGTAAAAAACTACCGTATTCGACAAATCTGCTAGGAAGCACAACGATATCGATATTAAGGATAAAACGCAATTCCTTATCTACTTATATCACGGAGAGATAAGGAATAAAGCTTAATTGCGAGCTTATAATTGTAGTAGTAGCCCGCAAGCTTCAAAAGCTTCTTGTTGAAGAAGTCGTTGCGGGTCAAATACAATTCTTGTACTAGGTCTAACAAGACTGAATAAAGACCCTCCCGTATCGAACGCTAACCTTGAAATAAAAGTCAATAAAAGCATATCGTCAAAGCAGAAGACGTGGTACCGAAGCAGTAAAAATACGATTGTTGGTGATGCTTATCTATTGGCCGAGTAGAAGATATAGCGCGCTAAATAGACGGATAGGGCGGGGAAGTGGAAAGAGCACGCTCGGCATCCTAAATCCATGCGTGAGACCGGGAGCTGGAGCTAGGGAACTTGTGGAAACGAACGGAATATTGATTCCGTTCCACCACTGCTAGTTTCACCACCGGGGGTGAAACTAGCAGGGGGGGCGGCCGATTAAGTCTTTTGCGATACTTTCGATTTCCTCTTATTTTACAAACATCACGTCAAGAAAATGTCGTGCGACGACACTGCCCGCGTTCTGGAGGCTTTGAACGTCCTTTGTAACGTTCCTAAAGCAGCGTTTACAGCCGAGGCTTTGCTGGCCTTTCAAAAGCTACAGACATTTATAGCTTATGATGGCGACACTGAGACTCCTCGAGGTTTTGGCGCTCTACCTTCTGGGATCGCTCCCCGCTCGTCCACATCGCTTTTGGAGGATTCTGCCTCTTCTTTCGCTCTTTCGGTCACGAAGAAGTCCTCTTTGCCTCCTCTCGATGACCGAGGCTCATCGGCACTTTCTTCGAATCGCCAAAGTTCCTCTTCTCCTTTTCCGAACACCGTGGACTCCTCCTCGCCCGCTGGCATTGCTCAGGCTTCAACTCCTCCTTCCAGCCACCAAACCCCAACACCGTCCAGCCCGGACGACCACCAGAGCTCTCTGGATCCACTATCAACAGTACTTCTGGTTAAAGCTTTGGACGAAGATGAAAAACTGATCAATGCGTATTTGTCAAGATCAGAAACTGACGCTACCAAGGATAATCTGCAACGAATGATTGAGGACCCCCGTGTCGTTGATCTCCGACTGGATAAAAGTAAGTCAACGCCAGAAGCCAAGCTTCGGAAAGGGTTGAGTCAGCGGTCTCTGGCTATCGAGTACACCCATTGGGAACTTGGGCTTTATGAATCATCAAGGGTCAGCGAGCTGTTGAAGGACCTATCAATTTCACACAAACACCGTACTGGACACATCCGAGAGTACCTTGAAAACAACAAGCATCGATTCAAAGACCAGAAAACTACGAGCACTGGAATCGAACATGGGATCAAATTGCTCGTCTTTGAAAGCTTGTTTGGCGCAAGGGCGATTTCGGCGATTTTGAGCTTCAAATACCGCCGTTTCCGAGAGGTCAAATACGAAGAGCTTGCCGATTTGAAGGCGGTGATAAACAAGTCCGTATGGCTCAAGACACTTGCGGAAGCCAAAGTAGGCTGGCTCGACCGCTGTCAGAGTCTGTATAATGGTACGTGACTGTCGTTGGTTTCGACGCAACTGACCTTTCTACAGCGTGGTGCCTTAAAATGTCGGAAAAGAACGGCCTATGTGAGCAGTTCCCAGAACCAAGCCAGAAGCGCCGCCGGTTGGATCAGAATACTACCCTCCCCCCCCTAAGTGTACCTTTCAATGTCCAACTGTCACAGTATCAAGATACTTCGCTATTTGGAAATCAAGTCTCAATAACGACGCAGGGAACGGCCAGCAGCCGTCGGGATACAGACAACTCTCAGATACAAACCCAAGATGTCATATTTTCTGGGCCCATCCAGAGGGATGGCGAAGCCGCACTTATCCCGTTAGCGAGCACTTACCCACAGTACCCGTCCGACGCCTATTCATCAGGAATACGCCCGAATCAACCCATAGGCCAGACTTCCTTCACGAATAGGGTCGGAATACAAGAACTGACGAGCCTGGGCATAAGTACGTAAAAACTGGCTACGACTAAGACAACCCCGAGCTGCGTTGACAGATCTAAATGCAGATATACCGGCAAGGCTTTCTTCTATCGCAGCGTGGTCACCAGCGGAGCAGACTCGATCTTACGGATTTGAACGGACTCAACAATCTCCAGCATCGCGCCTTCCGTCGCTAGAGCATCTTATAAATACAAATCCTCCGCACCACTCTAGCTATAACTTCAGCTCTGGTAGATGTGATGGCCCGCATACAACGAATAACGGTAGTGTAGCGACGCGCGGCACTGCTTATCAGCGTTCAAGCAATTTTGTCCCACCCTCCTTGCAAAGAACACCTACGGATATAGTTTATGGATCCTTGTCGGGTCAACATCTGCAGAATGCCCGTCAGTCGGGAGTTCCAGCAAATCAACAGGAAGGAGAGGGAACTCCCCAATCCATCAACGTATCTGCAGCCGAAATCTCTGATCTGGCTTCTAATTCTGTGTCCACGGCAGGTACTGGTAACACCGTCCCTTGGTCCTCCGCGTCTGGTGATACCATCCCATGGTTCTCCGAGGCTGATGATACCATCCCATGGTTCCCCGAGGCTGATGATACCATCCCATGGTTCCCCGAGGCTGATGATACCATCCCATGGTTCCCCGAGGCTAATGATACGTTGATACGTTTGGGAGTAAGCTCTTGATGTAAATACGAATACAGGGCCCACAGCAGGCAGTGGTAACCACGTCCCTTGTGTTCCAAATATCGAAAACAGCTAATAGCGTATCCATACGTGCGGGAATTCCTACACTGCGTTGATAGTACTTGGAAGCCTAATAAAATAACACATTGGATTCATAACATGTTCTACCCTCCCGGCCCACCAAGCTAGTCCATCACTCTAAGTGCCATAGTAGCAAACTCCCTCCCGTTTTATCTACTGCCGCAGGTCTAATATCTTGACGTATCTCCCAAGCTTTTCCATCCTCCCAATTCACAGTGACACACTGTCCGGTCCGGGTTATTACGTGGGCTGGTAGGCCCTCCTTCTTGATGGGAACAGCGATACAGGTTGCCTCCAGGTACTTGGTTGTAGCACCGGGAAGAAGCACAAAGAGAGTGCGCCCGGTGGCGGTTCGTGATATCTGTTATTCCGTAAGCTTCGGCTGCAATAATGCTCGTTGCTGTCTCAATATAGACACACCTGTTTCTTCAAGGAGTCGATAACCTTGGCGCAGTTTTTACCTGGCCGGAAGGCCTTGAACGAAGCTGTTGTGTTGAGATCCAGACCATCGCACTCATCTTTCGCTGCGCTTATCAAATCGGAAGCAATTTCGATACCGGTGTAAACACGGATGACCTCCGGATGAGAAGACATGGTAGGCTTTTGACCTCAACAACGTAGCGACAGGATAAAGGCAGCTAGATTTCAAGACCTATCAGCCAAATCCACGCATATAAATATTTGGAGATCACACCTTTGGCGACCCCTCGATTGGGAGGCGTTTCGCTTCACTGATTAGAGAATCGCAATGAGAAGGGCGAATGCAGTAGTTGATAACGTGCGGAGAACCAGGCCAGTAAGAGAAATGTGGCTAAGTTTCATGTGAACTATTCTTGCATCGCGGGGCAAGCCGAGACCACTGTTGTGGCGGATGAAATAGGGTTTTAGCGCGACGTTGGGCCTTTTAAACTGCTCGAGCAAAGTCTCTCAAGATTATACAGCCCTTTTAAATGATAAGAGCGCTGTCTGTAGCCAGTTGGTATATACTTCAAGCACAACCGAAATTATATATCCTGCCAAGCCTACTGCCTGCGTTCTTATTCAATCAGTTCATCCTGGCCTGAAGCTCACTCTCAATGGCTGATCCCCGAGGCCATTACGAGTCTTCTGCAGCAAAGCACGTAAACATCACCTCAGGATAGGAGGAGGTCCAAATCGAGTTCAATTCTCGAGTTATATAAGACGTATTACTCCAAGTGCTCGTCGAGATACAAACTTTTCCCCCTATTTGCTACGCCAACCTCGCCGAGTCGGCAAGAATGCGAGGGACCAGCCTCAGCGCTTACAGGACGGCACCCCGTAGCTCCTTTTGCGATGCAGAGATGAGTCGATTATATTGGCTTCTCTCCTGAATCGATGATCCAGTTCGAGCATAAGCAACTACATAAGAATCATTGTTCCCGTTCTCGAATACTCACAGACCCTCCCGTCATCCTTCTATTATTCTCTCTGACCGTCTACTGGCATTTCCTACTCAATTCCTTCGATTCTACTCCAAACAACCTTATGCCCTGTCCTGTTACCTAGATATCCATACAATGCATTGCGCAATGGACTCAACCTACGGTAAGTCAATCATCATTTTTTCTGAGCAGAAATACTGATAGAGGCGTAGGATCAACCTTTGAAGCGGCATCGCATTTCGTCCCAAGTTATCGACTTATGGGCTTCGGTGCCTTTGCATACCTTACATTTCGGCCGATTGTAGAATGGGATGCAAAATTCGTTCCAGAGGTTTATATTCTACCAAATCGTCAGACTCAGTCAACACCGGCGTTAAGCACTGTGTCTATTCGAAATTCAGGACTATCAGCCTTTGATTTCTTCAATTTTATCTCTCAAATTGGGCGCGTGGATATTGCAAGATGGACGATCGAGCTTGCTTCCGTAACATATTGCTCGAAAGATGACAGCTACCGATGTTTCGACGAACTTCTTGAGAAAGGATACTTCGCAGCGACCATTGTGGTAGGTACCCTATTTGACAGAGAAGTTCGGCGATTAACGAGCATACAGGGAAGCATTTCGCTACCAAATACCAGTCACGCGGCTTCTTAAATACCAGCCAATACAGGGTAAAGGGAGATGGTGCTAGAACACAGTTAGCAAAAGAACTTCGTCAAAATTCGTACAAACAGATAGCGGTCCACTTTCTATGCGCTTGTCTGGTATATATCAGGGCTCTTTGTCCTAGAAGTTGTTGACTTGTCGATCTTGGTAATTGGTAAAATGTCCATGATTGTACAGGCATGACGGGGACCTGATTACGTTCGCTTATAGAATTAGTGATTCGAAACGTCGGACTGTTGTCTTCACTGACCCCTTCCCAATCATATTCAACAAGAACACTTGCAGCGAAGGGAAGATGCCAGACAAAGTCGTTGTGTACTGCTAAACCCTATCTTTTATTGACAGAACCATCAACGCCTGCCCCAACTTGTCGTTATCCCTGCCACTATCTCTACTTGCCGCCACCTCTACGCTGTTATCTGTCATATACCGCTAGTCTCTATTTACTATGTCCCCAATCGGTAGCTTTTCCCACTATATCTCCCATAGACCTCAATCTCGCATTTTCGAGAAGCAGAGGCCGAAGACCGTTGGCTGCTTAACACAACCTGAAAATAAGGGCACGGAGTGCCGCGCGCTTGGAGCAATAATCGCCTAGAATAGTACATCAGTATAGCCGGTAAGCATCGTCTCGGATTTTCGCATGCATTGATCAGGGATAATACGCAACAGCGTGGCTTTGTCCAATGGCAATCCCCCCGCTCCAATATAGAATCCTAGAGCGGCTTATTGCAAACGCCACTCAATGACGCCACGAATGATCCGTCTATCAATGTGGGCTTTGCTTTTCCATACAGACAGCACTGAGTGACATACCCAGAAATGTATGTTTGCCATTCTCTCAATCTAAACCATACAAATCGCCTTACCCAGAGGGTGATGAACAGCATGCCAGTTATCACCCCAGTCTTCAGTCTCCAGCAAGCTTAGCAAGTGCGACTTCAAACAGCACAAGCAGGACGAGAAGTATAAGCTCTATTGGTCAAATCTCAATCCGCGACTTCCTACCTTGTTCTCCAGACCAATCTCATATTCTATAGTCCTACATTGAGCGCTTTGAACTTTCCGCGGCAGTTGATCGCTAGGTGTCTGAAAGCTGGATTCCGAATTCTTACAGCGAAGGGAAGATGAGGACCTCTCCCTCGCAAATAGATATGGTAAGTAGTAAAAACCGTGCATTGGTCTGAATAGCTCTTTCAAGCAACGCTCTTGTAACCAATCCCTTTGTTCGAACACTTCTGGAGACTTGCCCCTTTTGAAATCTTCCCTAACCTGGCTCTCTTGTTCGAAATACTCCTTAGGCCACCTTCCGTTCTGAATCCAAGGTTGGAGAGGGTCAGTACGGCTCTCGCTGGTATCGCTTGCTGCCTCCGGATTCAATTTTTCCTCAGCAGTGCAGCTTGAAGGCGAGATTCGCGTTCGCTTCGTGCTCCCGTTTCCGTTTTCGATAGGGCCTTGAGGGGTTATCGAGGACCTGTGGACTTTGTAAGGCCTCGATCGGGTCAGCGGTGTGACATAGCATGAGAAGGGATAGAGGAACATACTCTTCTGTCTGCAGGGATGTTGCTTGTGTGTGGTGAGGGGGGCAGTGTTTGTATATCCCGAGCGAGATTGCTCTTGGATATGGATGGCTTGAGAGATCGTATTTCTTGCAGGCGTGCGCTTTTGCGAATGGCTTGTTCTGTGATGCCTCGAGGCTGTTTCCCTACAGACGGTCAGCTCAAATACAGTGTAGATCAAGCACTGCACCTTGGTCTTTTATCACTTGAGGTTGGCGCCCATTCTTTTGATATCTGACTTTGATTGCCGCGGGCCATAACGAAGTAGAATGAAATAGTAGGAGATGTCTTTATATAGGCACTGGCTTGAAACAAGACAAGATGGATGTAGGGGAGTTTGACAGAAGATGGTGTAGTCAAGTCTTGGCGCATAGATGTCCATGTAACGGTATCCGACCGGAAGGCACCCTGCCGCACCATCCCGTTTCAGGATTAGCTTCGAGGTCTGACTGGTGCTGGATACTGCCTCGGTTCACCTGTGACCGTGACTCTTAATAAACGGTCCACAAGAACGTTTTCCAGGATGGACGCCCAGCAAAGGCAGATCCAAGAGCAGCTTCAAGAGGAGCATCAGCGGGTCAAAGAAGAGCGTAGGCTTCGTAGCTTGCGGATTATCGCGCAGAGCAGGAACGGCAACATGCTGAAGGAGAGGAGAAGCAGCTGCTACAAGAGCATCAGCGCGCAGAGCAGGCGGAGGGCCGCGCAGAGCAAGAACGCCAACGTGCCGAGCAGGAACGCCGATATGCCGAAGATGTTCTCGCTTCCAGCAATCTATCCTCATCTCAATATAGACTCCCCATGCCCGCAAACGGGTCCTCCTCACCTGCTGATTGAAAAGGCGAGACTGCAGAGTAGGTATTTCGTAGACGGGCGTGGTTATGGGCAGTCGCAGGAGCTGATTGCGCCCTGCAAATGATCAAATACTAGTATTTCCCGCCTCGAGCCCGCGAACGATCTGGCAGCAGGAACCTTTTGCTCCTTTTCTTCGTCCCCAGTTGTAATCCTGGTCTTTTCCCAAAGGACTCGACAACGCACACCGTCCTAGCAGTGGGGGAGATGGTGAATGATGTCGAGCAGGGTGGAAGAGAGGGTTTGGCGCGAGGGCTAGGGAGATGATCAGCTGCAGATTGTAGTATCAAGGTATCAAGGTAGAGTACCATGAAAAGTAGAGAACTTCATCGAGGCCACGGACTTGGCAGATAAGGGACCTTGAGTGCAAATATAGAACGCACGTAGGAAACGTTATGAGTCAACTGTTATGGCTGAGATTAAGCCACCACTAGTGACGAAACCCCTCTACGTGTTATTTGCGCCAATCTGAAATGTGACTCAGGGCGCTTGCACGTATCATCATACTCGATGCCCATTTTCCTCGTCCACCTTCGAAACAGATCGATTCACATCTTACGCTTTGCAAAGCGCCATGTTTGATGACTGCCGTCGCGCCTGATCAACCATTGTGTGGTCAAAAGCGACGAGGAGGTACGATCGAAGAAGAGCACTCGACAACTGCTACACCGCAGCACCCCTGGAAAAAAGCCAAGAGAAGTCGTCAATCACAGCAGGATACGAACACAGCATATTGGGATTCGCTCTCAAAGCTGTGGCTTACTCGATGCGCTTTGGACGAACTCAATCGTCGCAACAGACAAAGGGCCAGTCCTGTCCGAACTGCTTCTGCCCGCAGACAAGACCTGGAGGGAGAACCAGGTCAATTAAAGCGCTTTGCCAGATACGGCGGTCCAGATCTTCGTGACCTTAGAGGGGTGAGCTTGGCTCAGGAGATGTCAATATCGTTGCTGATTTCGTCCCTCCAGTATCCAGAACCCTCTATACCGAACTCCACCGTATACGTTATGTTATCGAATCAGTCCAGTTCAAGGACCCAATCGAAGTCCAGAGATACCTTGGGCGACTCTACCGCCAAGACCATAACCTCGAAAACAAAGAAGACTTCTCTATACAATCCCAATTTTGAACAAAACCTCATCGATAACAGCATCTATCCGGATGACTATAACTTTCCCGACGGCCGGGATCCTCCAAGACTAAACAACGAGAATGAAATCCTTTACAGACTAGGACAGCCGAGGCCATCTCTTTCACCATCTCGGTTTACGGAGAAAGTATTTCGCAGCTTCAAGCAACATAATTCTCGGGCTTTAAATAAGGACGCTATAATAGCTGATGTTTTCCCAGTTATTCATGGTACTGCACCTATCCTATCTTCAAAGAACCTGGTGTTTGGGAACCTCGAGCAACTCACCTACGGCAACTTTGTCGACGCCAAACCCGACTTCTACGACGGAGTACGTTCTGTACAAATAGACTTACGAATCCGGGAAGAACTAGGATCATACATTATACCGGCTACGCAGGGGCAGGCCCCAGCGTTGCCCAATTTCTTTACCGAGGTCAAGGGTCCCGACGGTAGCGGGGCTGTGGCTAAGCGACAAGCTTGTTTCGACGGCGTATTGGGTGCCCGTGGTATTCATAAGCTTCGGTTATTTGAAGCGGATGATTCCGAGACAGTGTACAACAATGACGCCCATACTATTACTTCGACTTATCACAGCGCCACCGGCACTCTTCAGATATACACAATTCACCAGACCCAGCCGATAGATCCCGGAAATCCTCCTGAATACTACATATCTCAGCTTCGGTCTTTCGCAATGACTGACACTGCTGAAAGATTTCGCGAGGGGGCTGGTGCCTTTAGAAACGCAAGAGACTGGGCGAAAACGCAACAAGACGAACTGATAGCAGTTGCCAATAGCAGGGTCCTAGGCATACACAAAGAGACGTCTATATTAGAGTCTTCTGCTTACAGTATGTCTCAATCCATTATCGAGACGGTTGTACTAGAATCTGAGACGTCGGCGGACGAACTTTCTCAGGATATAGGCCAAGGTTCCAGCTTTTCCCACAAGCGCTTGAAAAGAGAGCCAGAGAAGCGTTCTTCTAATCCTAATCTGAAAGCCCGCCTCAAGAAGAGCTATTCTGGAGCTGACATCAGGTCTCGTAGTAGAGGTCGGCTCTCGCAGAGGCGATAATGTTTCCTGGTCTATACTCGGCCGTACAGCAGTGAAGAGGCCAACGCTGGTCGTTCGTTGGATCCAAAATTGGTAGGCCTTGTTTTTTCTGCTAACGTTAATGTTTACTTAGGTGCGGGGCCTCGGGGTGAGTGCAATATGCTTGGCTCTTACTAGTTGAACGCTGACAACTACCTCAGTACAGCACCGCTGCGATAACTTGGAGTTTCTATAGTATATGCTTCTCTACTTCCTCCGAGGTTATCTCACAGCCCCGAATCAGGGGCAAAAGAAGGAACTTATTCTGGTAAAGAAGCAGAAGACTAGTAGAGAAAATATATACGGGGGTCTTCCCTGGGAATTCGCCGCTTTCTTCGACTATTTATACTCTTGTGGCATTAGCGATAGACCTCGATATTCCTACTTGCATAAATCCTCCGCGGTTTCTTCATACGGCGAGATTTCGATCACGATTATATACTCGATTGGACAATCCTGAAATATTTGATAGTTATACAATAAAAGAAGGCTCTGCAGGCGTTGAAGCTGTCCCGAAAATGGCTATATATATCTGCTGTTTAGGGGTACAAGGCCAAGTAAATTGATATCAAATGAAGGAGGGATCAGATATGGTTAGTAGGAGGCCTTTGAGGTCCCAACAAGAGTAGAGGAGTACTCGCTATAGAAATACTCGCTTAACGAGTACTCCCCAAGGGCCTCCAAATCTGAGGGCTGTAAAGAAAGTAATCGCTGGTAAAGTTCCCACGAGCCCGAAATTTGAGACGGCATACTAGACAGGTACAGCCCGGAAATTATTCCGCGCGGGCTTCCAAATACTTTAGCCGCCAGCCGACTAATAAAGTTCTGTCCTCCCGGAGGACAAAATTCTGCTTCTCCTGAGCTCTTTTTTGATACATACCACGAATTCTGATATATACAATTCTTGGTGCACACCGCTCTTTTTGATGTACACCGCGTATTTTGGTGTGCACAATTCTTGGCGTATACTACTCTTTTTGGTGTACACAAGTTCAGGCGCATACCACTCTTTTGGGCGCACACCACTCTTTTTGGCGCATACCACTCTTTTGGCGTACAACAACTATTTTGGTGTATACAAGTTCGGGTATATACTATTGTTTTTGGTATATATCACAACTAATAGTATGTACCCAAAATTGTATTCACCAGATTTCGTTCCTTACACCGTTGTCGCTCTAGCATTACTTGCACCCTCGAATTACGTAAATATGACTAAGCAACCTTCCATGTTGAAAATGAAGAGACTGTCGAAAACACCTATACAAACAAGAACGTAAAACAGCTTTTCTATAGAGATACGATGTCTATCGGTTATAGAGGATATCTATCAAGCCTGTATATCCACTTGCAGGCTGCCGCTTGTATAATCCAATCAATGAGCGTATAGGTTGGTACATAATATAGGGATAGGGATGTAGGGGATGATGATGGGGATATAGCCTTCAAGTAGCAAGAGCCGAACATATTGCACTTACCCGCACCCAAGTTTCACGTCTCATTATCCTTCAGCTCTGGTTCCTTCAATCCTCTGAAGCGTAGCTGCCATGTCTTTTCTGTAGCCCAATCTCGTTCTTCGTGGCATTTGGCAAAAAGCTACGTTGTAGTATATGCTGTATAATACGACACAAACTATATCTTCAGACAAATAATATCCTCAGACAAATATTGCCAGACAGATGGTATCCTCAGACGAATAGTGTCCTCAGACAAATAGTATCCTCAGATAGCGGTCCGGAGATATACCAAGTCTTCAGACAATAGTCTCCAGACAGGTGCTGTCTTCAGACAGGAGTCTCCAGACAGGGTGTGTCTCCAGACTACCCTTTTAGGACTACCGTCAATAAACCTGACTGGGTATTAGACAATATCTGTCTAGAGACAAATATCTGCAGACAATTATAGTCTTTAGCCGTTTGTTTCCAGATAGTTAGTATCTTAAGGATGTTGTAGTAGTCGTTAAGATATACTAGGCTTGGAAATTACTGTCTGCAGACATTATATTGGAATATATTTAGAGAATATATAAGAAGAAGAGAAAAAATCAAGATATAATAACGTAGTTATATCCTACGCGATCAGTTACTATATCTACAGAATCTCTGCAATAGACGGTATTATAGGTTTCCAATTATCCGCCGCAAACCGCCGACTCCAATAACGCCATTATATTATTAAACGTTTATTTTTCTTCTGCCTCCGAAGACTTCCTGTCGGCTGGTTCAGTTAGGTTATTCGATAAGTCCTTCGCCCTCGGTATAGTCGCCGTTTCAACGCGGCTTAAGTCCTTGGACAACAGGTTAATAGGTAATAGGTACGATGCTTTCTACGCTTATATCAGCTTATGTTGGATGTGTTGGGTTGGAACGTACGATTTCCGATAGACTGGGAGGCTACTGTTCGTAATCAATAGAGCGGTAAGTATAAAACCGCCCATTTCTGCGGATAATAACTGCGACGTCTGCGTAATATAGCTATATTAGCTGATCTGCTTTTTTTTATCAAATTTGGCTTCCTCCTGGAGAATTGTTGCGTTTTCGCTTTTGTTGTATAAGCTATAATTATAAGTTATTTTGATCGAGCTGAGAGATCATAAGAGTTTTATATTGGTGATAACCTTCAGGAGAGTCAGTAGTTTATATTTGGTTTATATATGGATAAGCAAGGCGACCTCTATTTCTAGTTTCTGCTCTGTTATTTTTGGCTCCTCTCTGAAAGTTCCGGTACTTATAAGGCTACGGTTATTTAAAAGATTATCAATATGTTCCTACGGTATAAAGATCTAGGGGAAGGCCTCTCCTCTCAGTATTCAACTTATATATTAATATGGTAATGCTCTTACCGACAGTCAAGGCTATCGAAGGGTCGACAAAGCTTGCCCAAAGAATTTCCAGCGAGTCTGAGTAAGCATCTCCCTTTCGCTAGCTTCAAGCCATATATTGTTTCAAGCTGGCAGTAATAGCGTTGAAGTCGACGTCGTCACGTAGCTTACCATTATGCAACAAGCTTTCCGCTACTGACCGTATAATCTCATATATCGTCAGAGTATTTAGGTATAAGTAGTAGATATACGTAACAAGAGCCTTCCAATAAGGATCGCTATATTTTGTAGTATTATATCTAGCATACTCGTCAGCAGATGTTCGGTATATAGAGAAGTAGATTACATTTTTCTGGCTATGGCAGGTCCGTAGAGCAAGAGAAATCCTAAACCAAGTCCAGGTATACTATTGCCTTCGTCAGTAACGAAATCATCGATCAGTATTGACTATCGTCGCCTATTCCGCAGGTCCTTCTGAAGGCCTTGCTTTATACGCTTGTAATCGTTCGGAGTTCGATCCGCGTAGATATAAGCGAGGTAGTCCGTATATGCTTTACTACTGCTTCTCTCCCCTCTCTGCCGTATATATATCCCGATCTTTTGCTTAGCCTGAGCTTCGGTAAAGAAGGCATTGTACCTATCTAAGTTTCTTCTCTCTACGATAGATCGTCGCTATTGGTGTAGGTCGTCTGCAATATCCAAATGTCGGAGGATGAGATAACATTGCAGTCGACGAGCTTGCTCCGAGCTGCCTTCCAGAGTCTATATAAGTACCTTACGTAACGGTATTGTATATATTCCTTCTCTTGTCAAGGCCTGCCAGTAGGTTTCAAGGCAATCTAGAAGATCGCTACGTGGCAATCTTTGTACGGCCGCTTCCAGTATATTATAATCGGACCGCCCTCTCTTCTGACGTGCTCCTGATTCTCGACAGTTCTCGTAAGGGCCTGAAGTAGTACTTGTATTTGGAGAGACAGGATTCGCGGTATAAGGCGATAGTACTGGACAAAGTATGTTAGTTTCAGTCTGTGAACCTATCGTTCGGAAAGATAGATCTTCAAATTGGCCGAAAGGCGGTAACGGCGTAGACTACGAAGGCTCGATGGTATCGTTTATCAAATCTTCATTCATGAATTCCATCCAGGAGTCGTCGCAGCTTGCGGCCTCTGGCTCAAACTCCACGGGCTCAGCAATAGTAAGAGAGACCAAGAAAGCTCTTGCTGCTTCTTGCCCAACAGTATTTCTCAAGTCATCAATAACCGCGACGAGTCGCTTATATAGCCGTTGTAGCACTTCTAGCGTTATATCAATACGGTGCTTAGACTTGAAGCTGACAAGTCAGATCGATTGAATTGGATTTCCCAACCTCGAGGTTGGGAAATCTATTTCTGGAAGGTTCGTCGGACAGCCTAATAAGGTAAGCCTACCGGAACGGCCATCTCTTCAGATGACTACTCGTTTTATATCCGTTTCAACAAGGTACATCTGAACAGCGTCTGACGATATCATGGATAAGGGGTATAAACCTTGAGGGAGGCTCTTGAAATTGCAACTTTGACGTTTCCCAAAGCCTCCACCAGATCGATTGCAAGCTCTCCAACCTCCCCGCGCGGACTGCTGAAGAGCTTGAGCTAGTTTCTTGACGTAAAATACAGATAATTGCTATAGGAGCAGCAATGTAGCCTCAATTTACGCGATGTCTTGAAACGAGTGTGGCCAGATAAGTAGAATAGCGGGTAAAGGAAAGTTCCCATGCTACTGTATGCTCCCAGAATCCTGATAGTTCTCCTCGGTATTGTCTCCTAGGAAATATCTCCCAGGAGAGAATCGCGCTTGGGAGATTGTTCCTCGGCACAATCTGTTACCGCTAACAATAGAGTAATCCCCTAGGGTACGAACGTCCCCTATAGTACAGAGATGCCCTACGATATCAACATCCCCTACGGTAATTGTGTATCTCAGGGTACGTATTAATCCTACGATTCGCGTCCCTTAGGGTACGACCATACCCTACAGTATGAATTTCATCTACGGTAAAAAGACCGTACGGTATTAACGACCCCTACAATATGAAAGTACCGTAAGGCCTCGATATCCTCTAATGTATTATTATACTCTACGGCCCCAGCATACCCTGAGGATATAGAAAGGTATATGATATTATTTCAATATTATACCAAAGTATAACGAGCAGAATAAACAGAAAAATGGTAATGATATAGCGTTATCACCTTTGCGTGTTGAGAAGGTGCTAACAGATACAGTATATATATCGCCAAAGACTTCTTTTGAATTGCGCCTGCGTCAACGATTGTAACCTAAATTAAAATATTAATTGTTCAACAACCGCATCTTCTGGTCAATTGTCAAGATATACTCGCTGTTTACGAGTAAAGCTCGGCACCTTCTCAATTAGGCAATCATATCAGTCTATATAGATTCTATAAACAGGTTCCGGGTATAGCTCGCAACCGATACTGCGAGGGACGGTTCCTAGACCTCGAAGGAGCCCATATAAATAGATCGTTGGCTACTGCTGCGGTACGGGGGAATTCGCTTATCACCTGGTAGTTTGTTAGCATCACCCGCAACATCTACCTCCAATAGTAGTTTATTAGTCCAGGACCAAAGAAGTACCATAGCCTGACCGAGCCAAGCCTGTAGGATCTAAAATTAGACGGCACCAATAGGTTGACAGTACTTTCTTTACCAATACTCGTCTCTTCGTTATATAATGGAAGTTCTCTGCCTTAGAGGCAGAGAACTTCCATTATGTGATTTTCGGTATACGACAAAAAGGCTCAAGGTATGCTTTCGTTTATTCAAGTATAGAATCCGACGTACAGTATCGTAAATTCCAATATCGCATGTGCTAGTCTTGGGTATCGGTAGATGCTCTTCAGGAGACCGCTTTGGAGGAAACAGTATAATAATAGAAGCTATCCACAGACATTCAACAGGCGAGATATTACTCGGATAAGAAGCTAGAAAGTGGAGAAAGAGGTGGAAAGAATATAGGAGGGCATTTGACCCTGTAAAAGTACCTCTAATTATAGCTGATAGGGGTAGAACACCTTAATAGAAGCTCTGTATATTATGTTTTATAGCCTAGCTAAAATAAGCTTACGTTACCTATAAGTACCCCGCAAAGTACGTAATTTGGACCGTAAAGCGTCGAGGTTGGACCAATTTCGACGGGTTTTTAGTTCCGTAGTATTTTTAATAAGATCTCCAAATTGTTCACTAATTATAAACTTGTCGGTATTGCTGGGTAATTGCTATATAAATTAAATTCTAGAGGTAACGAAAAATATAAATATAGATAGTATTATTTTATATATTAAATAAAATATAATACAAGGTTCTCTGCTTCTCCTAGATAACCGGATAAACGAGGTAAAGCGTCGAAGGCTATCGAAGTCGATCGAAAGCTTTTATATCCAACTGCTACAACCTCGCAAACGTTAAGTCCTAAACCTTTTGCTCTGCAAACCAAAATATTAAGCCTTAAAAAGGTATTTATTAGCTTTATCGATTATTTCTTATAATAGTATTCGAATAGAGTAGGATTAATCGATTTATATTTACGCTGTATTTAATATAGCTTGCGTCTAATCGATATAGCTCAAAGCTATTACTAGACCGCCCTTTACAGCTCTATCGTCCCTACTTTTGTTAAAAAAGCTTCGAGGCAGCCTGGAGATTTAGTAATACAGGACGCTTATCAAGCGCGGGTTTATAATTGGTATAATCTACTTATGATTATATCAGAGGTCGAGGACTTATTAAATACAGAAAATAAACTAACAGATAAGGTAATTTACCCCTTTAAATACTATTGACGAAAATATATAGGATTATATTAATATCGATAATATATTCGGATATAGCTTATCGTCTTCTGTATCTCCTTAGTAAAATATCGCTAGCTCTCTAAAATCTCCTAGTACAGTCCTGCTAAGCAGACGCTCCTTATTTCTATTATCCTTTCTTTAATCGCTTTCTTTAGCATTGTCTCCTTTACCTTCGTCGCTATCGATAATCTCTGTACCTAATAATATCTCTTAAGATAATTCGACCTTGGCTCTATATTTACCTCAACTCGGTCCCGATAAGGTAATTAAATAGTATATTAATCTTTATAATTATTCCGACTTTGTACAAAAGACGGGCAGGCCTTTTAATTTTCGATATATAACTTCGGATATACCCTCCGGTTTAAGTTTAGCAAGAAACTATTATTCTATCCCTCTATTATTATTAGTAAAAATACCGTTATCTAAAAAGTCGAGAGAGACTTTGATTTGAACGAAGAAGAGGCTTAGGCCAAATCCTAATACTGTAAAAACCTAAAAGGATTATTTAACAGAAGCTAATAACAAAATTATAAATACGAAGAAAAGGACAAAGAGAAAGACAATAACGTTATAAGATCTAGGGCTCGTTACAGACCGTATAAGTCTTGGACTATTTATTATATTGGTTAATTAAATCGGGCAAACTAATATAATAGTAGAGATATAGGATACAGTCTAAAAGCTTAAGACGAAGCCTTATTATATATAGAACCTAGCCGAATACCTCTATAGCAGAACCCTTATATAAATCGATACCCTATTAGCTCAAATTATTTAGGCAACTCCAGACCTAGCTCGAGAGATTGAGAGTAGTATCTTCAATAAGCAGCTATTATATATTTGCAATCGAATAGCCCTCGCCGACTTTTACTACATATATTGTATTATATATGCTAAACTATATACCTTCTTATAGGAACTCGATCGAAATTTATCCTAATATAATTACCGATTTAGGGTACGAAATAGGACCAAACGTATAAAAGTTAAAGACCGCTTTATCGACCTTATCTTCTGTAAATCGACCCGGGAACGCGATTAAAAGAAAAACTTTATATATATAAACAATTAGCAGAAGGCAAGTAGACTTTGGTTCGAACTTATTTATCGATTCGGAACGGGAATTTTGCTCCTTATACCGGAAAAGGTAACCAATTGTAAATAAAAATTATATTACGAAACCTAATTTCCGCGTTTAGCCGTATAATATTTAATATTAAGGTAGCTAATATATCAATCGTCAGGTTAAGGGATATAAAGAATTCGAACTTTACTAATTTTTTAAACCTCGTTGAAGAACGAGAACCTGTATTTAGGGAAACGCTCTTTGCTGCAAACGATATCATAGAGGGGGGCTTCCTCGACTACGTTTCGTATATAGAAACAGCTATAAGCCACCCGCAAAATCTGCTATCGTCTCCGCCGTCAGGCTTAATAGGAGACACTGAATCTATTTTGCCTGGGCATAAGGATAGATTACGGGTTGCAGATACGTATTCAGGGCCGGATCTGGACGCTCTCCTAACCTACTCCTTTTGATAAGCTGCCGAAAATTAGGTACCAAAGGATATCTTGGACTAGTATTATTTATAGCAGAATACCCGATTCAACGATTTAGAGGGTATTGACGAAATAATAAGTTAATTTCCCTATTTTTAATAAAGCCAAAGACCGCTATATCGCTATCAGATATTGCCGTTCTTTAATACCGAACGTTGGCAACTAGCTATTTTCGATCTTGTTGGAAATATTATAGTCTGCTATAATACTATATAAACTTCTAATTTATCTAATTTTACGTTTACGGTACGTCAAACCTAATACGGATATCTAGGATAGAAAGCTAATCTAAAACTCTAGTTATTTCAGTAGTAGTTTGATATAACGCTGGGAAATACGTAAAAGATATTATTCGATTATTATTACAAAAAAGTCAGTCTTTACGATAATATACTCGCAAATAATTAACAATTTGAAGGATATACCTATCGCAAATACTACGAAAGATACAATTATCTTAACGTAGTAGTTTGCGCGTTAGCTAGTTAATAGCAATAAAATCAAGAATTGTTTTATTGATTAGCAGATAGAGACGCAATTAGCAGGTCGCATTCTCTCCAACTAAGGGGAGACTATAATTCAGACAATACTGACTTCCCCGGAGGAACTCGTATTTCCCTCAATTCACTCTGGTGAAGGAATAGATTCCCAAGTAAATAATCCTTAATAACGTCATACGACTGGTTAGGCGCTGTCTGTGCGGAGTACCTCGGCGATTAAAATGGCTTTAAGAAAGCGCTGGGTCAAAATAGGAAAGAGAAAAATCGATCGATTTTTTTCTCCTTCGTATACGTCCACACAAAACGTACGCAGAATTGATTGATTCCTTATTGTAGAAGCTCTTAAATACCTTGTTACCTACCTTACCGCCTCCAGCTCGTCTACCGCTACCGATTAGTTCCGCGTTTGGACTGAATTGGGTAGTTGGACGAAATAGGCCGGCGAACTAACCTAAATCGCCAGTATCCAGCTGGCAAATACATAGGCATAGCTATCCACGACCTAGTTGCCAACGTCAAAGAGACTCTAATTACAGAGAACGGAAACCCCAGCAAAGTACCAGAGATCTATATCAATAACACAAGAGCTGGATGAAAATGCGGCAGCCCAAGATCCCCTGACGTGCTCAGAGTAAAGTCCCACTGCAAACAAGTGATGACATATCTAGACAGACTGAATACCCTTCAGACCTGGGCCTAGGTGGCCGCCAAAGAAGCCCTTCCCGCCCATCAATCGCCAGAACCTCCTTCAGACGGATCCCGGCTCCTGGGCGTTGGCCTATTTAGTACTCTCCCGTATAGCGCTCTCCATTGTAGTACCCTATTCGGTAGTGTTCCGCTCTTGTGCTAGTGCTACCTGCAGTATCACCTGCTAATGCACAGCCGATGCATGATGCAAATTCCTTCCATCCCCTGCGTCATCTTCAATCTCTTCTTCACCTCGCCTCCCCCCTCCCCCTGGCTCAATCTCTCTGCTGTCGGCTCCTGCCATCCGTCTCCTGACCCTCGCTCGGTATAACCCACAAACTGGAATATGTTGACAGCTGCGACGATCGCTTCGCTGGCGCAGCTCCAGCGCTACCGACTCAGTCGGAGAGAACCCCACGGCGATCGTGATCCTTTATACTTCTGAATTCGCCCAGTTTGCCTGGACTCAGACTCCACCAAGTGCTTGTACCCTCCACAGCCCATTCCTTGGTCTACGGCTTAGGCCAGCGATACAGCCGGGTCCTCTCATTCGCCGCCTCGTACCTCCGCGTCGCATGATTCCTCTCCAGAACATGCTGGAGCATCTTTTTGCTGGACTGCCACTCATGACCCTCCTGCCTCTGCTTCCCTGTGCCGGCCACCGTTTTACCAATGCTCAGCTCTCCTACGATATTGATTGAGATCTTCGGCTTCCGGCAAGGATCCCACGGCGAAACGACTGTCGAAATCATAGCACGCCTGCCGGGCTGCCATACGACCAAGAATAGAAATGCCTCGTCCCTCATTGCGATCGCTCGGGCTTTCCACTTGTCTGCCTGGCCACGTCGACAAGGATCGCACCTCGGCCATGATCGGATGACCTGATATTGAGGGGGCTGAACATGAATCCAAAACAGCGGAAACAGGCTAGAACCAGCGAATGGAGTCAAAGGAGCGTTGGTCTCGCTTCGATCTACAGTCGTGTCTGCCTGGCTGCGCCGACAAGCACGTCGCAATAGCGTCGTTCGGGTGGTATGGCCTCGAGACGTGGATCTCGCCTTTCGCTGTTGATCGTGGAGAGGCGGTGCCACCGACCGCCACTGGAACCAATTCCTTGCTTGTAAAGAGAGAGCCGAAGACAGTACGGGATGATCTTGCTTTTGGAAACACAATCGCTCCTCTTCTTTGGAGGCTTTGGGACGTAGAGTCTGCCCATAAAATTCCATCGAGGCCAGGGAGGACGTAAGGGGATGCAGGAAGCGCTGGGGCACATCCAAATATAAGTCGATTTCCCCTACATCACAATCACAGCTGTTGGGGGAAGCCGCGCAGCGTTCCGTCGCACTTTGCGGGACGTCGCCGCTCATCTTTGATGGAGCGTTGATGGGTCATTAGAGGTGCCACGTTGAACGTTGCGGGGGTTTTTTGGGCTGCCATGCATCTACTGGCCGTCCCGTATGGGCAGTTCGCCGGAAACAAACTTACGCATAACGCAGATCAAATCAAGAATAGCCACGTCGAGAAGTTCATATGCAGGAGATCTGCATTCAAGCGTGGCGGAGGATAGGGACGACGAAAGAATTGTTACCGGTGGACAGAGCTAGCGGTTGCACCAAGATACTCAAGACTCATCAAGCAACCCAGCGCTCGAGGGAAGACAATTAGCTAACGCTTTCTTCCGAGAAGCTTGGCATTCAGCCCACCCATCAATACTCCGCGCGTCGGCCATCTCAAACCCAGCCTAGGCACATCAAGATAATACAGAGGAATCAGGCAGAGCAAAGAAGAAGGGCAAAAGCAGCACATAGATATCAATGTCTATCCAAGGCACCGCCATGATTCCTCTACCGTTACAGAACAGGTATTATAGAAGCTCGAAAATGTGAACATTAGGAATGAGACCTATCTTCCTTTGCGTTTGACCAGCGTCCTTCCAGCGACCAGCTCCTCCAGCAGCTTCATGGGTTGAACCACGCATCTTGCAAAAGCTCCCTTGCCGTTGGTCTGTCCCTTGGGTCCAATTTCATCATTTTCGCGATGAAGTCCCTGTCCGGCCGTGCGAGTTCATCGTCTTCGGACATAGAGAACGGGAGCCACTTTTGGTTCTCCTGAATGTAGACAATTGCACCCGTGCAGATTGCGAGGCGTTCCGCGTCCGCGATCTCCTCGAAACTGTCATTGAACGGCCCGAAGCGCCTAACTTGCTCAACAAGCACCCAAAACCCGTAATGTTCATCGTCAAAGGGAACATTTGCTGGCCTACAAATATGCCAGTTTCCGCCGAATATGAGACTGATCAGCTGCACAGATCAGTACGAGATGTCTGGCAGAAGGGGTAGTCAATTACGTACGGTGGCACCGAGAGACCATATGTCCGTCGGCGGCCCCCATCTGAGATTCAATTGTGCCTCGGGACTTCTGAATATTGCGGCACTGATCACGTGACTTTCTTCGAGCGGACCCGCGTTTGGATTAAATCGATACACATCACCACAATCTCCCAGCGCAACTCTGCTGAAGCGGGTTGCGTCATTACTATAGTTGATGAGAACGTTGTCGGGCTTAATATCTGTCTCAAATGTAGCATTAGAACAGCAGTTGGCCGTGTGATAAACCATGGTTACTGACCAGTATGCACAAAGCCATTCTCGTGGAGCACTGCGAGCGCTTCGAGTACAGTGCGAGCAACGACTTTCACGTCTGAACCTTCCAGTCTTTTCCGACTGCATACGTCCAGGAGGTTGTCGTCCAGGTACTCTAACACCAACGAGGAAGGACTTTCGATTTTATCAATCATCTGACGAATGCATGTGTGATTTTGTACGATCTCGAGAATTTCGCGCTCAATGCTCAAGAGGTGTGGCGGCGCTCTTTTGATGACCACCTTGCGAGCGTTCTCATCACTGCAGCCTAGTCAGCCAAGGACAGTAGCGCGCACTTAATGCCTAGACACATGGCATGGTAGCTCACATAGCTTTCCAAACATCTCGATCCTTCGTAAATTGCTCCAAAACCTTGTACGAGCCTACTTTGCCTCTTAGCCGATGACCTACTGCCAGAGTTGCGGCGACCTCGCCGGTCATGCTCAGAAGCCGAGTGGTAAGACACATACAGGCACAAAGAGGAGCTGACTGGCAATAGAATATCGGTGTTAACTGCCGAGTAAGTGAGAGCCATTCACCAAAATAGATGTCTGAGGTTTTAAGGCGCCTGGGATGCCCTACGACGCCTTCGCTCTAGCGCGGGGGTTACGCGTGTTTCAAAATCCGACTTATTTGGCGAGATATGCACATGCAAAATTTTGATCTTTCATATCTGCAGGATGTCAACCTATGATTTTAGTCGACCAGTATGCGCTTTTCTCGTGCATATACGAAACCGACTGAGGGGTTTGCTAAGAGGCTATCATTCACACACTCTATCTTACTATCGAGAAGATGAGTCCTTGTCGTCTAAGCGCTCGAAGGCAGCTGGCGCGCGCCTTGCATTGCCTGTGTTACTATAGGTAGCTAAGTTTCGTTCATGTACGGGCCCGCCAGTACAGGGACAAAGCACAAAGTCTCTGAGCAAGTCATGTATATAAGAGTATAACTGTTCCTTCTGTCGCTTTCAATCTTTCAACTCAGTCACAAATCGCCTTCTACATCCTGACCCTCAGGAGATATACACTATCATTCAAAAGATAAAGCCTTTCAAGAATAGTTCGCACTCTCGGTCCATTCTCAGATAGACCTCGCCTTACTCCTCCGTTATTCTAACCCATTCGCCTTCTCCACTACCCTCTCGCGTCCAAATCTCAACTCTCCAGTGTCCACATCATGGCCTCCAACAAAATTGCTGCCAGCGTGCCTTGGAAAAACATAACCAAGGAGGGTAAACAATTGGTGGTGGCGGTCGCAACGAAGACTGACAAGTGGAATCGAACGGAGCAAACGGCGCGCGCTCAGGGACCGGCTGTGGAAACGGCTCTGATCAAGGATAGAAGCCCTCTACCCCCAGGAACTGCCAAAGTTGTTTCAAGGTTGGTCTCCGTTTGACAAGGATGCTACCAACACTGACAACCATCCAGAGACAGCGAGCATCCAAGCAGCAACGATCAGCGACAGCACTACACTATGTGCTGTTACGACTCAAAGGGTAACTTTCTCAAGACTATCCATGTACCTGTCAAGAAATGAGTCCGTCGAAAGCATGGCCACAGGAGATGATCTGGTCAAAACTTCAAAGGGCACGCGTGGCAATGGGATGATGTTTTGAGTGAATGCAAAACCTTGTGTAGAACGAGATTGTCACAGAACCAGCCTAGGACGTTCATTACGAAGTATCTCGATCGTAAGACAAGAAACTTTGATTCAATTTAAGAATGTCACCAAGAAATAGCATTTTAGATCCTGACTGAATCATAGATGATATTGATTAGGAATAGAAAATGGTCGCTCGAGCGCTCCCATCATGAATTTAAGCACCTATTATTACGCCTTCGACACCGCTTCCAGGGGGATATCATGGCGAAGATAGGGATGTTGTAGCGCCTCCTCTGCTGTTGGTCTCTTCGTATGATCCAAAACAAGCAAGAATTCGATAAAGTCCAAGAACTCTGGAGAGACCTTTGGAGCAGATATACTCTCGAGCTCTTGACGCAAGGTACCAACAGTGATGAACTGCCTCTCCGAAGAATCGTCCTGATGCCTGAAAGTGCTCGTTTCGAGATATTCTGCCTACGCAAATTCTTCTTCATATTTCGAGTCGACTGGTGGCTCTATTGGCCCAACAAGCCGTCGTATTTTGGCGATGCACCAGGCTTCGGTCAGATCTTGAACGATCTTATCATGCGGGCCGAAGATGGCGGAGTGCGACAACCAGTGCGCAAGCTTTACTGTTAGCCAATGAACGCTACGAAATAGAGGCTTTCTCATACCGTAATCCCAAATGACCACACGTCCGAAGAATGCCAGACACCCAAACCTCTCCATACCTCAGGGGCACGGCACTCAAGACTCTGGAGACGCATCACGTCATATCCATCCTCGAACACTGGCAAACTTAGCAAGGCTAGCAATTAAACTGCTAGGACTCACTATTTCCTAGGTCTCCTACTTTGACGACAGGAGAAGGGCTGTTAATACCAGAAAGGAAGATGTTGTTCGGGTTGATATCTGATTAGTCAGTAGTTGCTACGAGAGGAAGAGATTATTTGCCGACCTGTATGAATTGCATCGTACTGTGTCTTGAGAAGAGCAAGTGCCGACAGTACTGATCTAGAGATGACTTTGGGGAGGACAGAATTTCGTCGAAACTGTTCAGACGGCACTTGCCACAAGTCGTACTCCATCCACTCGAAGACCATACCAGGCGGAGCTGTGGCCGTCTCATCTGCTTGCGGCGGATCTTCACCAGAATGCGGATCGCGTTCAAGGATGTTATACTGACTGCGGATGTATGGGCTCGAGCGCATCCCAGGAATGAGGTAGTTGTTTCGCTCTCGCCTTAAGGCCTTCTTGGTGGGCTCCAGTGCTGTTTTGACCACCGCACTGGATACTAGTAAGCTAGCATATCGCATGTTGCAACAGTCAGCATAACTTACAACTCTGATTTGACCATGAGGCTATTCAGCACTTGTGCTTTGAATACCGTTGGCGCATGGAGTGCATTAAGGAGGCGATATGTTGCATAGCGTCCTCGGAGGACTTGTCCTGTGCTCAGAATCATCTCCTCCGGCATTTTCAGCAGCTATGCACAAGACATATTCCAAAGAGAAGCCGCAGTGCCAAACGGTATGGTACTCCTGCACTGAATCATGCTGCTGCTCGAATGAGCACGAAGTTGTAAGAGTACAGTTTGCCGAGTGTAAGGTCGGATTATAGGGCTCTATTCGCGCTCTTAGCCGTCGATCGGCTTGGCGCCAGAGGCTGGCGAAGCGTGCAGTGCTGCTCTATGACTCAACGGAGTTAGCATTTCATGACTCCTCCTGGGCGGCTTCTCAGACCAGGTCAGAAAATCCAACCTATCATTGCCGTTCGCGTATCCAATGCCGACTTCTGATCCACAGATTCAAGTGGAAGGGCTTATCATACATGCGGACGCTTTGCGCAGAGTCCATCGAGACAGCGCCAACACACTTTCCAACACTGTGGTACATCGAAGGAATGTCGACGGCAACACGGCCGCAGAATCATGTTACATTTGCCTGGAAGGGTGGGAGATTGGAGAGGAAATGGTTACGCTACGGTGTGAATGTCCATACTGGACACACGAGATCTGTTTGGCGAAATCTGTTTCCCATTATAGGCTTTTCGGTCGTTAAAGAACCTGATACTCCGCCAGTTACTGAACGAAGCGTACAAGTCAATCCCTTTCCTCAGCTTAACACTCATATCCCCAAGAATCCTTTGGAGACTGGGGCAGGGAAATTGTAGGCAAACTTTGGGAAGCCAACAGGTCGCCCGCTAGCTGAACAACTATCTTCCAGGTCTGCTAGAAGCGAGAAGGACTCACTCCCGGAAATGAAGAGTACAAAAGTGCATAGCAAAAATCGATAGCAGCCATTGGAATTCCAAGGGCTTTAAAAATAGATACTCTTAGGACTTGAGAGGTTCGAAGGACATACAAAATAGGTGATCAGGACCTCAAGGTCGCTAACAGTCATACAGGGGTTCTATGCACCACTTCGGCATAGTTCTCCAGATACATTTTGCCGTTGAAGGGAGCGTCGCACCGGGAATAGGGGTATACGATCGGTTGATCATCCGGATGGTAGCGGAGATACTTGCGATAGAAGTACATTTTGAAGTCGCCGCGACTAGTGAAAGTTTTCAGGCGAGCAGCTGTCGATAGCTCTTCGTTGCTGAGGTAAAAGATGCAATAGGTGGCTTTGCATAAAGGGACGACTTCTACTGAATATCGATACAACTTGAATGTTATAAGGTGTAACAGCCATAGAATTGAGTTCGACGTTACCCGCGCTGGCTAGAGCTGTGCATACCCACGCATTCCTCGCTTTTCGGGGTCTGAAATAATCATTTGGCCGCACAGTTCTTTGGCTCTACAGGATCTCTCAAAACTATGCGTGGTGTAAAGTGGTGACCAGAGGGAAAGTAGAATAAAAGTCCTCTGTGACCCATCCCATAATGCTGAAACCTAGCTTCTCGCAGGTGATAATCTCGCATTCTCGGCTGCTCGTTTCCTACTGCGTGATTGCACCTCCACAGCGACCGCACTCTTATCTCCACCATCTTGCCCTGATGATCGTAGAGCCAGGTGTACGACCGCCAGTATGCTCGTAGGCTAGAAGAAGCCGCTGACCAGATGCTGGTATACGGCTGCGATCGCGCCCTCGGGATTGTCAGGGTGGATATTGATGGTTGTCAGCTCGTACATATCGTTCCCAGTATGGATGAATTCGCCCCTGTTGATGAGCTGGACCGTGCCGTTGCCATAATTCTTCACCCTTATGGTCCCGTTCACGAGTTTCCTAAGCGCTAGGTACACGTACCAGGTCTCGATCATCCGCTTGTTGATATTAAACATCAGGCCCTCATGGTCGAAACGGCCTCTGATCTTATCCGTCCGATCGCACGCATAGCATACCGTGACCATCAACTCGTGCTCGTTGCTATCGCTGCTGCCCATCAGTGTATCCTTCTTCTTCTTCTTCATTATGTGCGTTTGCTTCCGCATCACCACTCTCCCGCACTCGATGCAGGCCAAAAACTGTGTTGCTTCTAGGTCCATATTCATTGTGGCGGCCATATGAGGATGAAAGACGGTCGTAGGAAGATCTGCGCCAGCGTAAGACTTGGGATCATAGATTGCCGGTTGTCGTACTATGCAAGCGATAAGCTACGCCTGCGGAAAGCCTCTAAATGACGCAACAGCGCCTACAAGGTTGACTTGGTAGATTCTGACTTCTGGGAAATGGGGAATGGGGAATGAAGAATGAACACGATGATTGTGGTCATGAAGCAACGGTGCAAGCGGGCTTCTTTGTTAATATGTTGCAGAGAGCCTCGCATCTCCCAGGGTCACCACATCCGCGATCAAGACTGAGCAACGAATTGGGAGTCCGGCAGTAGATAGCTGTGCTCCTGTCCCAACGGTCATTATGAGTCTATAAACGGTCTGAGACGAAAATTTGCAATCTGTTTAGGGCTCGGTGGCAAAGAATTTTGAATGCTCGTCTAATACTAGAATGTTGATAGCCCCAGGCATCGCTGTCCTGGTCTCAATCAACCCTCTTCAAGATCCTCCATCATCAATACCATTCACCTCCTCCGCCGCCATCCAGGTCCGAGCACTGCAGGGCTCAGCACACGACCCCCGCTCCACGAGCTCCGCGTCCACCGCTTCCCTGACCCCCCTGCCCCTTTGCGCCCTTCTTCGTATCCTTCTCGGCACGACGGCGCTCTTGTCTTGAAAGCGCTTTAGTAGTGTCGGTCGGGATTGTTGTGGCCGATGGCTGCTGGGAGAAGACCACGATCACAGCTGCGATCTCATGTCGGATGCACCAAACACCACCAAGGAGAAAGCAATTTGGGGCAAAATCGTCTGATTCCCTAAATGATGGAGCACAGCTCCCTAATATAGACGATGAGGCCCTGAATAGATGGAATGATGATAAATCAGGTGGCTTGTTGGCCACGTAGCAAACAACAGGGCCTAATAAGGCCTAAAAATGATAGTGCTGGAGGCAATTCCCAAAATGGTAGCATGCAGCCAAAATCCTGTCTGACATCTCAGGTTGATGGCTGAAGCCCTGGGTATTGTAGAGAGGCTTCACAGTTTCCATGTAGTCTTTGCGAAACCATTCCATCTCTACCCGTGACAATGATCCCGCCCATGATGTAGGTCGGCGCTGGGAGATCCAATCCTGCAGTGCTTCACACTTATCCACTACACCTTCAACCGGCCGCTGAGCGACCATATCCCCTTCAATTTCGAGCCCGGCTGCAGCGGCGAGGCGGCGCGCGTGCTCTCGGCATTCCTCCCACGCGGTCTCATCTGCGATTCGGAAACAGTATTCATGGCGAGGGCGGATATCGAGCCCTTCTCGACCAGGTCGTCCGATCCACTCCAAAGCCAAGAACCTGTCTGGGTGGGACACGTCGACGATGAGTTTGCCGCCGGGTGCCGTGAGTGACATCCATCCCCGTAGTACATTAGCCTGGTTGGCTATTGCCACGCTGACCAAGACTCGCTGGGCAGTGACGAGGTTGGGAGCAGGGCGATTTCCGAATACAGCACGGATATTGTCGAACTCGTCGTGACTCCTAAGCAGTCGAAGCACCTGATGCTGGTGTAGAAGGGGGGTAACAGTGTTGTTCAATAACATTTCCTCGCTGAGCTTCTCAGTGGCTTGTTCAAGGAAGCGCGGGATTAGGTCAAGCATTGCAATATGTCTGATTGGAACCCTCGACGTCATAGCTTTACATACTTCCACGAGTGTGTCACCTGTACCGGTGCCAAGATCGAGGATGGAAGTAGGCTGGAAACCTGCTGGGACTTGTTGGGCGAGGAGCTGAGCCGATTGCAGAAATCCAAGGGCGGTTATGTCATAATAGTCGACATTGAACATGGCGTAGTGATCATAGATATTGTCGAGGTTCATCTCGAACTGGGCGTGCCCTGTGAACTCACGTGTCATATCTTGATTGACATAGTGGCGGCTGAAGTTTGGAGTGAGGCGAGTAGCTGAGGGGGGAGCGAGGGCGAGAGGGATAAGAGGTATTTGAGCGATTTTCTTGATGATAGATAGATTGGAATCGCTGGAATGCTTTGGTCTGGTGCAGTAGGTGGGTGGGTGTAGTTGTGTGTTTGTGTTGGTGGGATGAAGTATCAGGAGTGGTGGATGTGAGATGAGGAGAGAGAAAGGGAAGTGAAGAAACATAGGTAAAGGATAAAAGAAGGCGGGAAAGGGTCTTCGGTTCAAACTCGGACAAGTGAAGAAGAGCATTATGCACATCGGCTCAGAAACTGTGCTCGATCGACGAGCTTATTCGGGGCAATGGTTGGAACCTGAGAGCTGTGCTAGATGCATATAGTCGGGAAGCTCGGTCTGGGGGGAGCGAAGCAAGAAGATATATGAATTTCTGGGCACAATTCAAGCGTTTGGCGTACAGGGAAGTGCCGGCAGACAATGGAAGCTACCCCGATCTGAATAGCAGAGACTGGAAAAGGGTACTCCGGGGAGGTGGATCATCACACATGATCCATTTTATGCGGATGGAGCTGAAGAAACTGGGGAATCTCCCTAGTACTGGTTCTTTTCGTCTGCCTGAGGCCGGGGAATCGCTTGATCTTGGCTCGCTGGCGTTCATTGAGCCCTTGGAACGGGATATTCAATCGCATGCGCCATATCTGTCGGCCTTTCTTACCATGCTGCCTCGGCCTGCCCACAAAAAAGGCCACAACCCAATGAAATTTGGAGCCCGGCAAGCCATCTGGGCAATTATCTCTTAGCAGGTAGTACTTACATTCTACATAATGATTTGATTACGTCGAGAACGACTATCACGGCAACGTAATATCCATTCCTAGATCTTGGAATGCTGAGTAGTACTGTGGAATAGCTTGAAGCATCAGAGTACGGTCAACAACGATGACAGTAATTACATATATTCCCGGCCAATAAGACGGAAGACGCGAACTAGCATTTGTCAGACATGTGGATTCCATAGACCCCCGCAGCGTGATTTTTGAAGTACATAAGGCTTTCGAGCGCGAGCTGCGTACAGTTATCGTTGGGGAATAGGCAGTTCTAGCCAGGCTGAAACCGATAATACCGGTCAAAGTAGCGCTGCAGCGAATATTTGCTACCGAAGGGATATTAATATTCGAGTAGGGGTAGTATAGCGTTACCGATATAATACAGATATTGAAAAGGTCGATATTAGAGTAAGAATTGGTATCCGATTAGTACCTCGGAATCCGAGTATTCCGATTTAATATTTACGTCGGTATTGTTATCCGAGGAGCTTGTTATAATATTATCCTCCTACGATCGACGGGGTTTCCGAGGACGCCGTTCTTGACGAGTATATAGCGAGATTAAGTTATCGATAATAAAGATCTGCCGGTTTAAGTTTCTATTATACTTAGCAGATAAGAACGGATCGAAGAAGGCCTAGGTAATATATATATATTCTTCAAAGGTATACTCTACCGGGATTGGACGAAGTAAAATAGGGGAGAAGATAATATCGTTTACCGCCAACTGCGTAATTATATCTTGTATCGGAGCTGCTATATTATAGTCTGCTTACAATTGCGCCTTAAGTACCCGCTTTTTCTCTTTAAGGATACAATCGATATCCTGTTTAATTTACTAGTATTTATTATAAATCGGCTAACCTTCTGCCTGGTAAATATATTTAAACTAATCGCGAATCTGCTTGTAGAGGTCTTGCTGATACTTATATAGCTTTTGAATACCTATATTCTGCTATAAATACTGCAATTGTTAGAGGGAAGGCCTATAAGGTCGATAAAAATCGATTATACGGCTTATCTGGTAAGAAGCAATAATCAAATCCCCTCGTAATACGGTACCTCGATAAGCCGCTTATATATCGTAACGAATTATTCGGGAGAAATAATTCCGCTGGAAGATTATCGAATTAATATAATCGAGTACTAAATTACGTATTATTTTATTCGAGTTGGGATTGTCTATTTCAGTCAGTTAATCAATACCTGAGTCAAACTTTCTAAGGCTTACCGTTAATTACGTTACCTGCTGCTCGACGGAGGCAATAAGTAGTCAAAACTTATATAAAGCCGGTCTATTCTCTTAAACGTTTTACCTATTCCTGATATCGGCTATAGGGGAGGGGTTCGTATAGCTCTTGATATTTTCCCCGGTCCGGACTTCTAGATACGCAAAAGATAGGCTTGTCTTAGATTTTATCGTATTATTAGATTGGCTAGCAGTTCAACCCAGGGCGTATTCTAAACGTAAATATTACTTGGGGGGTAGTTTTGGGGAATCGGAAGGCTTCGTTATCGTAAATAAGAGTAACAATATAGGAGATTACGCAGAATATAAAGTTGTTATTTATAAAGAAGGTATAAGTTTTCCTGCGTTAAAGTTAGTATCTCCGAATAATAGAAAGGGGGTTCTAATTTACGGTCGCTTTCGCTTCTGTTATAATTTAGTTTTCTTCAAGCAAAGCTAAAAAATTAAAGTAATTTTACCTGTTTTTTAATTGCATAATACGAATAGATCGATATCGTTATAAGTAATCGCCAGTAGTACCTTAGGGCGAGAACCGGTAACGGCGGCCAGCAAGAGAAAAATAACAACCTATATACGCTGGCGTTCGTACGGAAAAGAGTTGGTATCGGTTACTTAATAATAACAGAGTATTTCTAAGAAATCTTCTACGTCTAGTAAAGGTTTGTCTGTCTCGCTATTATTTAAGCTATACTCTTATACTAGGGGTCTAACAATAAATTAGTCTATCTTTATTAACAATATTTAGTATTTCTAGGTCCGTAATAGCGTACTTTATAAACTTTTTTCAATATTAGCGGACTAATCCGTCGACCCTTGTATTTGATATATACCTAGCTAAGCTAGTATTAATATATAATAAAGGAGCTAACTTTCCGGATAATATACTTATTATATATTTAATAAAAGAAGTTGTTGATCCTGCCTGTAGGAGACTTCTTAAGCATATAATATAAATCGATATTAACTACCTTGCAGTACCTAGGAACGGTCGCTAGTAAGTACAAGATATTTTAGAGTAGGAAGGGAGGGGTATTCGATATACTCTTTCTATAGACCTTCTATCCTATTTATAGATAATTCTATAGACTCCTTATAAAGACCCGTAGACCGATACTTCTTGTTTATCTCTTTATATCGCCGGTTGTAATAGTTGTATACGGAAATATAATCCTTCGCAGTAGGGGAGTAGGCCGTAGAGGAGGCCGCCCTTAAAGGGGGGCGTAGGATTTTATAACGAACTATTATCAGTCAGATAGAGACTACGAATAGCTGCGGTATAAACCAAAAGAAGGGGAAAACAAGGGACGAAAAAGTATAGAGGGGATATCTAGGAGGAGGAGGGAAAAAGGATAGGAAAAAGGGAAAAATACTGACTTCTTTATAGCTATAACAGAGGATTAGAATTGGCTTCTAGATAAGTACCCCCGGGGGACCCTAGGTATACGGAATCCTTTTAATATTGCAATCCTATATCTTAATATATATACGCTTAGTTATTTATCGATATTTATTTATTACGGAAGAATACCCCCCAGATATAAATAATATTTGTAAAATAAAGAAGGATAACGTTAGTATATAAATAATGAGCGTTATTTTATAATAATAGAGTTAAATAGCTATCAAGGCGGCGTAGAGGTAGGCAAGGTCCGGTATAAAGGCTGCTTATAACGGCGTCGAGGTATACCGAAAGAGGCGACAATTTTACCTAGATCCAGGTTAAGAAAATAATATTAAATTAAATATAATATTTTTAAAATCTCTTTTTTTAATATATATAAGTTTTAATATTTAAGAAAATTAATATAATTTATTGATATATATATTATTAAAAATTATTTTATTAATTAAGTTTAATTAAATTAAAATTTTTATATTAAAAAAATAATTAATAAATTCTTTTTAAAAATTTTATTATTAATAAAAACTTTTTTTTATATAAATATTAAATTATTTTTAAATAAATATATTTATATTAATAATATATTTATTTTATTTATTATTATTATTATTAATTTTTAATTTATTTAATTCTTTTTTAATTTATTTTATT
>JAABUQ010001509.1_pt1 | contig 49686 bp, 44 predicted proteins | sample 5560001 | NCBI WGS metagenome assembly JAABUQ01 (sample SAMN10711888, study PRJNA513371) | rock metagenome | isolation source: Antarctica rocks | place: Antarctica: Victoria Land, Finger Mt nord | collected 2015-12-18
GCTCCATGATCGAGATCTCGCCCTCGATGGTGCGCGGGTAGTGCGTGCGGATTTCCGACCCAATGCGGTCCTTGAGGGGCGTGATGATGCGGCCGCGGTTGGTGTAATCCTCCGGGTTGGCGCTGGCCACCACGTAGACATCGAGCGGCAGGCGCACCTTGTAGCCGCGGATCTGCACGTCGCGTTCTTCCATGATGTTGAGCAGGCCGACCTGGATGCGCTCGGCGAGGTCGGGCAGCTCGTTGAGGCAGAAGATGCCACGGTTGGTGCGCGGAATCAGCCCATAAGCGATGGTCTCCTCGTCGGAGAGGTAGCGGCCCTCAGCCACCTTGACGGGGTCGATCTCACCGATCAGGTCGGCGATGGTGATGTCCGGCGTGGCCAGCTTCTCGCCGTAGCGGTCCTCGCGGCGCAGCCAGGCGATCTCCACGTCGTCGCCGCGCTCCGCGACCTTGGCCTTGCACACGGCGCAGGCCGGCTCATAAGGGTTATCGTTGATCTCGCATCCGGCGATGACCGGCGTTTCCTCGTCCAGCAACGTGACCAGGGAGCGCGCCAGGCGCGTCTTGGCCTGGCCGCGCTCGCCCAGCAACACGATGTCCTGGCCCGAGAGGATAGCGTTCTCGACCTGTGGGATCACCGTCTCCTCGTAGCCCACGATGCCGGGGAACAGCGGCTCGTCGCGGCGCAGCTTGGCCACGAGGTTCTTGCGCATCTCCTCCTTAATCGGGAGGACGCGGTACTCGCCGCGCCGTAGCTCTCCGATGGTTGTCGGTCGTGCTGCTATCATCCTGAAGTACTCCTGCTATGTGTAGCGACGGACCCAAAGCGGCCAGCTCGTGCAAAGGGTATGAAAAGTGAGGACCCGGCGTGGGACCGGCGCACGCCCTGGTGTAAAGTAACGATGGAGGTTATGCGCACGTCTACAGGCCCTGCGCGTCGCATCCGCGCGGCGTCGTGCGTCCCGCGTGGGATCACCTGCCATTACTTTCAGTATAGCCGAGTGCGCCAGAAGCACGACCTACCCATTCGAGGAGGATAGCTGTGGTACAGGTAACGATGTCGCTCAATGAACAAGAGCTTGCCCAGGCAGCCACGCAGGCGCAAGCGCAGGGGCTCAGTGTCGAGGAATGGCTGCGGGAGATTATCAAGCAAGAGACTACGACGGATCGATGTCCCCGTGATCCCGCCTTCGGTATGCGTGCCGACGATCCGGGTCTGGCCGACGCCATCGATGAGGTGGTAGCTGCACGAGACACGACACGTTTACGCGTCTCATGATTCCAACCGCATCCCTCCTGCCTCTGCAAGCATGGGGATACACCCTGCCACTCGACAACTGGCGCACGTAGAAAATAAAGGAGAGGGGACACGGTGAGCCGTATCCCCTCTCCTGTACTCCGGTCGCGGATGGTGTCTACCAACTGCCCCCGTCTCCACCACCACCGCCATCGCCGCCTCCGCCGCCAGAGTCGCCACCCCAACTGCCGCCGGAGTCACCGCCTCCGCCACCGGAATCGCCGCCCCAACTGCCGCCGCCGCTGGTGTCCCAACTGCCCTGCGCATCCTGCGCATTTTGTGTGTCGGTCACACCAGGATTGGTGGCGTTGGGGTCTCCACCATAGTTGCCGCCACCGCTATTGTTGTCGTCGTTGCCGCCGCGGTCGTGGTCAAACAACTCGTTGCCGATGGCCGAGCCCACCACGCCGCCGACAACGCCGCCCGCGAGGCCGCCCGCGAGGCCACTCCCGAGGCCGCCACCCCGGTTGTTGCCGTAGTTAGGCCCGACGTAGCCTCCGGGCTGATTGACGTAGCCCCCGGGTCCAACTTGGTTACCATAGCCGGGCCCAACCTGATTGCCGTAATTAGGACCGACCTGATTATTGGGATTGCCGTACGGGCCGCCGCTCAGATTCGGATTGTACGGCGGGACAACTGGACGGCGTGGGCGCAGCAGACGGAAGGCCACGAAAGCAATCGCCAGCACGATGATCACGGGGATCAACCAGCCAAAACCGAAACCTTGTGAACCGCTGTTCGCGGGCGCGGCGCTGCCCGTGCCCTGTCCGGTATTGTTATTAGCCGGGGCGCTGCTTGCGCCCGGCGACGAGGCTCCGTAACTCTGGTAGTTGTGGATCATCTGGATCACGCCCGCCGTCACACCCGAGCTCTTGAAGGTCGCCTGGGCGCTATTTACGCCCTGCCCGGTCTGCGCGTTCGTGAGGCCGGTGTCAGGACCATGCACCGCGTAGATGTCGTGCTGCTTCCCGCCTGCGTCCAGGAAGCCGATGGTCACGGCGCCGCGGTCACCTTCTTGACGGGCCTGATTTGTGAGCCAGGTGTGCCAGGCGCCACGCGTACTGAAGCTTTGCCCGGTAGTGACGATGTACACGCGCAGGTTGGCCTGCCGCGCGGTCGTCGCGATGTCGTTCTTGCCAGTCTGCGTGAAGAGCTTCGCGTTGTCGGTGAAGGTCGCCCAGTTGTAGCCGGCGGCGCGGACCACGACGCCGCCGGATAGGTTGAGCGCCAGCACGACGAGGACCAGCAGCGCGCCCAAGGGCGGCAGCCACGACCGTGTTGCCCCCCTGGTTGTATCTCTTTTCATCATTCTCTGCCCTTCGATCTCCGCTCTCTTACGGCTGATCTTTGTTCCGTTCGCGGCGGTCCCGCGATGGTTCGCCGCGCGACGACGCTCCTATGTAGCGCAGCGTCTACCTTCATGATAGGACAATCGCGATGAAAACAGCGCAAGAACAGGGCCGCGCATTGAGTGTTAGAGCGTTACGATGAAGGACGCAAGCGGCGCATCACTTTCTGCGCGGGATTGAGGATCATGGAGCGACTGCTCTGCCGCGCGTAGTCGCGCAGGGGGATGAGCGCCAGCGGCTCCTCGCTACGGCGGGCGCGCGTGGTACGTTCTTCCAGAGCGCGCCGGAAGTCGGCGGCGGCGCGTCCAGGGAACTCGGTGTAGGCGGCGGCAATGTGCGGCGGGAAGTGCGCGTCGCTGCCGCCGAACTCGGCCAGTCCCCAGTGACGGTTGAGCGCAACGACCCGCGCGCGCGGCCAGCCGGCCGGGCTGGGGTTGATCGTTTCCACGCCGGTCAGGGGCAATCCATCGGCCACCAATCCCTCGATCATGCGCCGGCCCATACTTGGCGTTAGAGCGCTGAGCGGGTGCGGGGCCAGCGCCACGCCGCCCAGCCGCGCAATGTGCTCGACGGTACGGGCGGCGGACCTGAACATGGGTAGCCGCTCCTCCACGAAGAGGGCCAGCATATGGACGCCACGCGCCGTGGTCACCTCGCTGCCGATGATGACCTCGATGGGGTAGCTGTCTTTGCGGGCGAGTTCGCGAGCCTCCAGCGCCCCGTCGATGCTATCGTGGTCCGTGATGACAATCACATCCAGCCCGCGCGCCAGCGCCGTCTCCACGATCTGGCGCGGGCTGCCCAGCCCGTCACTGTAGGTCGTGTGCGTGTGCGGATCGCAGCGCCCCAGTCGCTCCATCGCCACTCTTCTCCCCAATACCAGTTATGTCAATAAAAGGTGGCCCGCACGAGAGGTTATACTCCGTTCCCGTCCTCGTCTCGTTGATCGAGCATCGCCCGTAGGCGCGCCACCTCGGCCTCGGCGGCCTGCCGCAATGCCGCCTCCGCCTCGGCCCGCGCCGCCTCCGCCTCGGCCCGCGCCGCCTCCGCCTCCGCCCGCGCCGCCTCCGCCTCGGCCCGCGCTGCCTCCGCCTCCGCCCGCGCTGCCTCCGCCTCCGCCCGCATCCGTGCCTCGGTGGCCTGAACGATTGCCGCGGACCTTTCCTCTTCGAGTGATGGCAGCAAGACCTCTGCATGGTCCCGCACCCGCAGACGGTCATCGGCGACCTGACAAAGTCCAAGACCTAGCGTCTCGCTCCACAATATTCCCTGCTCGTCGACCGTCCAGGCGACCAGGCGGCCCTCGTCGTTGCGCCGGAACCCGAAGAGGGTCGCGCCGCCGTCCTTGCGATGGGGCGCGTAGACCACGTACTCCCGCACGCCCATGACCTCATAGATAGCCGGCTTCTCCACAAGGTCGCGCTTCAGGCTTTCCTCGCTGACCACCTCGAGGACAAAGAGCGGCGGCCCCTCGTCGGCTACCTTCCACGAGCGCCGTTCCCGGTCCTCGGCGATAGCCACCATAATGTCGGGGGCCGCATCGAGCGTCCTGCGAGAGTCGCTGATGCCGAGACCTGGAGGAGGCGCAAACCCGACGGGTAGGAGCATCGTCACCTTGAGATCGGCCGCCACATACCAACCCAATCCCTGCTTTCGCGCGTGGAGATTCAGGATCGACATGAGCAAGACCAGGACGTTCCATTGGAAACTGGTCATCACCATCCAGGGGGCCTCCTCCGTGTCGCTCTGGAGGGTCAGGACGTACACCTCGGCGTCGGTCAAACGTCGCACCACCGGATGATCTTTCAGCATCGTCTCGCCTCCTGCTCCTCAATAATTCGTCTCGTCTACATTCCCTGTCCACACTCTGACCTGGGACGCGACCCTTGTACCAGCACGAATAGCATGCGTACCCTCATTGTACATTTACGCCGCCATACGCCATGTTGACGTGACGCCAGTTCCAGTTCAGTAGTGGTGATGGTAGAGGCAGTAGTGGAAGTCCTGTTCTCGATCTCATAGACGTCGGGATGCCTCCAGATTCCAGAAAACTCTACGAGGAGGTTAGAGGCGGGTAAACAGCCGCCTGAACACCTGCGCGGATGGACCGGGGCGTGCGTTATGGTCAACGAGAGGCAGCGACCGGCCCGACGAGCAGGGCATGTTGCCGTCGATAGCCCTCCAATAAGAGGGCTGTGAGGGCTCAGGCGCCGTGTGCAAGAGCATGAGCGGCCCTGGTTGCGCCACAAATGGCGACTCAAGAAGTTTTCTGGAATCTGGAGGGATGCACCTTGACATTGTGGAATCCGACCCGCGACCGCAGTCGCATGGCAGATTGTCATGTCCCTGCGGGACGCCCCCACGGATGAAAATCTGCAATGTACACAGCAGTCCCCCATGGCCGCTGCGGCGGCCACCCCCGCCCATGAAAAGGGGCTCTTTTCACATCAGTCCCCCATGGCCGCTGCGGCGGCCACCCCCGCGGATGAAAAGGGGCTCTTTTCACATCAGCAAACGGACACTGCGGTGTCAGATCGGGGCTAGGAGCAGGGTGACGGCGACCCACACCCGACCGCAGTCGGCGGCGGTTTGCTCTGCGACCGCAGTCGCAGGCCCGGTCAGGCCGCATTCCACTATTTTGACGTGCACCCTAGACATCGGGCGCATCCTGGATATTTGGCGCGGCATGGACGCCGGGGGGACAATCCGGGTCGACATCGCTCACGCATGGACCCCCGCGAACAGGTCGTGCTCCTGGCCCCCGCCAGACGCGACTTCGGGATAAATCAGCACGAAGTATTCGGAGCCGCGCCAGCGCCGCAGGGCCGCGGGCGAGAGGCGGTTGACGAACGAGTCGGGGTTCAGTTGGGTGCGGTGCGCGTGCAGGGCGGCGAGCTTGGCCTCGAACGCGCGGTCGTCGAGGGCGATCACGGTCGTGATATCCTCGTCGGGTGTGCCCATCCGCTCGACGGGGATGGCGGCGGCGTTCCCACCGGGGAGGTACGCAACCCCCAGCGCCTCCATCTCCTGCCGCACCTTGCCCATCGCGCTGACCGGATTGGCTCCGACGTAGAGCTTCTGGGGCGCGTAGGGCATGAGTCCGTCCCCTCCCTCGTCCCTGCGTCGTAGCTGCTCGGGATAGGCGGCCGGGTCGCCGGCCCGGTGGAAGGCGTCCAGGGTGAGGTGGTGGATGGCGATGTGGTCGGGGTGGCCGTAGACGCCGCTGGGGTCGAAGGTGGTCACCACCTGGGGCCGCAGGCGGCGGATGTGGCGGACGATGCGCCCGATCGCCTCAGCCGGGTCGGCGCGGTTCAGCGCGGCGTCGCGGTAGTCCAGAAAGCCCAGATCGGACACGCCCAGGATGCGGCAGGACTCGCGCAACTCGGCCTCGCGCACCTGCCCCAGGTTCTCTTTCGTGGCCAGAGCGGGATCGCTGATCTCGCCCTCCTCGCCGCGCGTGGCGCAGATCAAGGCCGTCCTCACGCCCTGATCGGCATACGTGCGCAGCGACCCGCCGACGCCGAAAGCCTCGTCGTCCGGGTGGGCAAACACCGCCAACAAGCACCGCTGCTCCTGCCCCGCCATCGTCCTACCTTCCTATCAATAGAAATGGGTGTGTCTGAGATACGATTGGAGGGTTACCTCCCCCTCTCCCGCGCGCGGGAGAGGGGGTCGGGGGGTGAGGGCGTCCCCAGCTCGGACGCGGCAGGGACCCCGCCGAGGCCCGTTGCGGTCATCACGGCGCGACGAATGGCCGCCGCCACGACCTCCACGGCCAGCACGCCCAGCGCATCAAGAGAAGCGGTCCGTTCGCCCGTGGAGAGGGCAAAGACGGTGTCGCCGTCAAAGCCAGTATGCACCGGGGCGATAGCCTGCGCCAGGCCGTCGTGCGCCTGCCGGGCCAGTCGTGCCAGGGCCGTCTTGTCCAGCCGCGCATCGGTGGCCACGGCGACGAGCGTCGTGTTGGTCAGCGGGCGCGGACCAGGCTGAAACTCCACGGGTTGCTCCTCGCTCGCGCCATCGCCTCGCCCTCTGCCGCTACCGGAGCGCAAGAGTTGCACCGAGTCGGCGAAGCGGCGCCCCTGGCGCGTGCCGGCGATGATGGCGCCTGTGTCGCCGCGCACGTCGCCGACCGCGTTGACCACGGCCAGCGCGCCCATGATCGTCCCGTCATCCAGCGACACGGTGGTCAGGCCAAGACCGCCCTTGGTCCGGCCGTCCGGGCCCAGCATGCGGCCGACGCAGGCGCCGTAGCCCGCGCCGACGCTGCCCTCGCCCAGTTCGTGGGGCACGGCGGCGACGCAGGCGGCGTACCCGGCCGCGCCGTTGGGATAGGCCTCGGGCGAGCCGATGTCCAGATCGAAGATCACGGCGGCGGGCACGATGGGCACACGCGCCACGCCCGTCTCGAAGCCGATGCCACACTCACGCAGATAGGTCATCACCCCGCCCGCCGCGTCGAGCCCGAAGGCGCTGCCCCCCGTCAGCAGCAGGGCATGGATCTCCTGCACGGTCGCGGTCGGGGCCAACAGGTCGGTCTCGCGGGTACCTGGCGCGCCGCCGGCCACGGCGACACCGGCGCGCATCGCCCCAGCCGCGGGCAAGAGCACGGTGCAGCCCGTGATGCCAATGGGGTCGTGCCAATGCCCGATGGCAATACCGGGTAATGGTTGGACGGGCGGTCCACCAACTTCTGGATGCGTCTCGCCCATGCCAGGCGGTACGGGACCGGGCGGGACGCCCGCGCTCCCAGCACTATGCTCTTCTCGCGGTCCTCGCGGTCCTTGTGACTCCACGGTCAGCGGCTCTGACTCTGACCCAGGGCGGACTTGATAAGCTGCTGCACGATGGCCTCCTCACGCGCATAGCCGGCGTAGTCGCCACGGCCGAAGTCGGCCTGCGCCGCCTGCAGGTGCGCCTGGATCTGCGCGATCACCTGGCGCGCCGCTCCCGTCAGCGCGGGCCTCCCGCCAACGCTGCCGGGAGGCGGTCCCGGCGTGTGCGTTGGTCCCTTCACAATAGCCGGGGGCACGGCGTTGCCGAAGATCTGGCTCAGCGCGTCCTCGATGCTGTTGCCCCACACCAGCTTGCCGTTGGCATAGGCGATGACCTTGGTCAACTGCGGAATCTTGGAGTTCGCCGCTTGCAGATAGAGTGGTTCCAGGTAGAGCAAGCCCTGACCCACGGGCACGATGATGATAGCGCCGTACTGTACCGAGGAACCCGTCTGGTCCCACAACGAAATCTGTCCGCTGAACGTCGGTTGCTGCTGCACGGCGGCCTGCAACTGTTGCGGCCCCTGCACCTGTTGGCCCAGTGGGAATTGATAGGACACCAACTGCCCGTAGTGCGGCGCGTCCGAGCGGCCGACCAGCAGCGAGACCAGGTTGTTCTTGTTGAGCGGGTCGTACGAGCGCGCCAGCACAAACTCGTCGGTGTTCGTCGCTGAGCCGGGCAGACGCGTCACGGCGTAGTACGGTAACGTCGTGTTGTCCTGATTGGCGGCGGCATCGTGGACCGTGGGGATGGCCCACTGATCGTTGTTGTTGTACCAGGTCTGCGCGTCGGTCTGATGGTAGCGCGCGTAGACATCGCTCTGCACGCTAAAGAAGTCCTCGGGGTAGCGGACGTGCGCGCGCAAATCGGCGGGCATCGCCGACAGGGGCTGCAGCAGGCCGGGGAAGGATTGGCCGACCGTGCGCGCCAGCGGATCGCCGGGGTCGGAGACGTAGAGACGCACCGTGCCGTTGTAGGGGTCGATGGTGGCCTTGACGGCGTTGCGGATGTAATTGACGCCGCCCAGGCCGGCCACGGTGGCGCCGCCGTAGGGCTCGGCGTACGGATAGTCGGTGCTGGTGGTGTAGCCATCGACGATCCACATGGGACGGCCGGCGCCGTCGAGCACCATATATGGATCGGAGTCGTAGGTGAAGAAAGGCGCCAACGTGGTCAGGCGGTCGACGATGTCGCGGTGCAACAGCACGCGCGAGGTGGGAGTGAGGTAGCCCGTGGTGCCCACCTGAATCGGCGAGGCGAAGTAGACCACCCAGACCAGACGCTTGAAGAACCCACCGATGGAGATGCCGCCCGTCCCCCTATAGGTGTACGATTGGTCGCCGGTGCCGTAGTCGAACTCGTTGGCTCCGGCGCCAGCCCGGACGTAGACCGGAGTCTCGGTATCCAGGCCATAGTAGATCTGCGGACGCGTCACCGCCGGCAGATCGCTCGCGCCGGGAATGCTGGTATCGCGGCGCGGCGGGATGTCTTTGATCAGGTACAACGGGAAACCGTTGGAGGTGGTATCGTTGACCGGCGCGACGATCAGCCCGTAGCCGTGCGTGTAGGTGAAGTTGAGGTTCTGCCAGGTCTGCGCGGTGTCGGGGAGTTGGCTCTGCAGCAGCTCGCGCGGGGCGATCAAGACCTGCCGCACCTGGCCGCCAATACGGTAGCGGTCGACTCCGATCCTGGGGAAGTCGTAGAAGGTACGGATGGCCTGCTGCTGCAGGGCCGCGTCCTTGAACGGCTGGGGGTTCTCGACGAGCAAAGAGTCGATGCCCGCGCGGCCGGCCTGCACCTGCGCCGGGGTGATGGGGTTGACGGGGAACTGCGCCGTGGTGACGCCGCTGAGGTCAAAGGCGGCGCGCGTGGCGTCGATGTTGTGCGTGATCTGCGGCGTTTCCGCGGCGAGCGGCGCCGGGTTGACCTTGAGCCCCTGGAGGAGTCCGGGGTACAGCAGCACGAGCACCAGCCACGCCACCAGCCAGGCCACGATGGCTCCGCCGACCACCGCCCAACGCCGCCAGGTGAAGGCGTTGACCAGTAGCACGATCGCGCCCAGCACGCCTAGCACCGTCAGGATCGTCCAGCCAGGGATGCCAGCGTTGAGGTCGACGTAGCTGGCGCCCTGGAAGCCGTTGCCGGGGGTGACGACCGAGACGTAGCGGATCAACCAATTCGAGGCCGCGATGACCAACGCCAGCAGCGCCAGCCAGAACGAGACAACCGTGAGGTAGGGGCGCAACCAGCGCAGGTCGAACTCGGGGCCGCCCACGACCTGGCCCGTGCGCACGTAGGGCTCCAGCATCGCGTTGATGCGCCCGCCAAGATCGAGCGCGTAGAGCAGCGCCAGCCCCAGCAGCAGGCCGACGACCATCACGCCGCCCAGCCAGCCCAACAGGTCCCGCAGCAAGGGCAAGGTAAAGACGTAGAAGGAAACGTCGTGGTGGAAGACGGGGTCGGAGACACCGAAGGGGACCTGGTGCAGGGCGAAGAGCGCGCGCTGCCAGTCGCCCGAGAGGATCAGGCCGGCGATGATGGCCAGCGCCAGGATGGCCGCGTTCACGCCCAGGCGCACCAGGCCGTGGTAGGCCTGGCCGCGCCCCTGAGCGCGAGCCACGCGGGTCACGAAGAACGAGAGAGCCTTGAGCACGACGAAGGCCGCCACCGCGCCGGCCACGCCGAGCGCGATGCCAGCCCCGAGCTGGGTGGTGAAGACGGAGCCGTAGCCGAGCTCCTGGAACCACCAATAGGAGACGAGCAGGTTGACCGTGCCCGGTGTGGCCACGGCCAGGATCGTCAGAAGGGCCAGTAGAACGGGCAGCAGGATGCGCCCGCGCCGTCGCCGGGGACGGGTCGGCCGCACGCGCGGCATAGCCCGGATCGAGGCGCTCATACCGCTCTCTCCAGGTAGGACATCTTGTTTGTGATCATTGCATGCTACGCCTCACCGCCGGCGGCGGATTCTTTATGATGATGGAGTGGATGGAAGCACATCCCGTTCGCATACTGTAGGGTACTACAGCGGGCCGTATGTCGCCTATTCTGTCGCCAACACTGATGAGAGTGTTAAGAAGGAGAAAGCGTGGGCCGAAGACAACCGCGGCCGTCAGCCTGTTAGACTGGGGTAGATAGGCTCGCGAGCGGGTGGCTCGTGGGCTTTTTGTTTTGACGAGTGAGAAAAGGATGGGTGGGCCAACCATGGAGATGCGAAAACTGGGCAGCACCCGCGGTCGCGGTGGCCATCGCGGGCGTCAAGCGCCCCGCTCAGGTCGAGGAGAACGTGGGCGGCCAGGGCTGGCAATTCAGCGCGGACGAGTTGCGGCAGATACAAACCTGGCTGGACGGCCTATCGTAGGCCGCGCTGCCTGCGACTGAAGTCGCAGGTCCTCGTCGTAGGATAGGAAAAATGGTGAAAGACAGCGCCATCCTGCTCGTCAGTTGCGCCGACCGCAAGGGGCTGGTCGCGGCCATCGCCGACTTCCTGTACGGTCACGGCGCCAACATCCTGCACGCCGACCAGCACCAGGACGCGGCTGAGGGCGTGTTCTTCATGCGCGTGGAGTGGGATCTGGCCGATTTCGCCCTGGATATGGCCCAGTTCGACGCCCACTTTGCGCCGATCGCCGCGCGCTTCGACATGCGCTGGAGCGTGGCCCTGTCGCGCGCGCGTCAGCGCGTCGCGGTGCTCGTCTCGCGCGCCGACCACTGCCTGGCCGACCTGCTCTATCGCCATGCCGCCGGGGAATTGCCCTGCGACATCCCCCTCGTGATCAGCAACCATCCTGATGCCGCGCCGCTGGCCGCGTTCTATCGTATCCCGTTCCACGAAATTCCGGTGCCCAGGGACGGCAAGCGGGCGGCCGAGGAGGCCGCGCTGGCGCTGTTGCGGGCGCACCACGTCGACCTCGTGGTCCTGGCGCGCTACATGCAGATCCTCTCCGCCGAGTTCATCGACGCGGTAGGCGCGCCGATCATCAACATCCACCACTCGTTCTTGCCGGCCTTTATCGGCGCACGCCCCTATCACCAGGCCTTCCGGCGCGGCGTCAAGCTGATCGGCGTCACCAGCCACTACGTGACCGCGGAGCTGGACAACGGCCCCATCATCGAGCAGGACGTGACCCGCATCTCGCACCGTGACACGGTTGACGACCTGGTCCAGAAGGGGCGCGACCTGGAGAAAGTGGTGCTCTCCCGCGCGGTCCGCTGGCGCCTCGAGCACAAGATCCTGGTCTACGGCGACAAGACCGTGGTCTTCGACTAGACCAAGACATCGTCCGTGTTTATTGAGGGTCGCGGGTTCCGGGTGTAGGCAGTACACTAGGCGTGATGCATACCGATCGTTTCGTCGTCCCGATTACCTTTCTGGCGGCCCTGCTGGTCGCGCTTGCTTCCACTCTATCGTTGAAGGAGCATCCGCCGTCGCAGTTGACCATGTATATCACCATGGGTCCGCCGCTGCGCCAAATGGGACCAGGCCACGCCGTCGGGCTGCGCTTCACCCCACACAACGCGTCCTCCGGCCACACGCTACATGCCATGGTTGCCGACGAGCAGCCCTGCGTTGGGGTCACGATCAGCAATACGAGCCTCACCTACCTGGACCAGCAACCGGCCTGCCGCCTGAAGGATGGCAGCTACAAGCTGCCCTACACGTTCCCTGCCTATGATACCTATCTCGTGTACATCACCATGCAGCCCGTTGACGGCCTCACCGCTACCGAGCGTATCCCCGTGCCCCTCTGCGCGCCGGGGAATCCCATTTTCTGCCAGGCTGCCCCGGCCCTCCTGCGCGAGACTGAGGATGTGCATACCGTCCCGATCCGTGGGTTGAACATGAACGTCCTGCTGGCGGCGCCCCAGCGGGCCGTTGTCACCGGGCAGCCCGTGCAGGTCTCGCTGCTCTTCCTGCGCCATGGCCACATCATTCCCGATGTCGAACCGGGTGACCCGCCCGATGCGGTCGCTATTTCCCTGGACACGCTGCACATCGTCCATCTGCGCGCCGATCCGGGCCAGATAGTCCATGGCTACCTGTCCGGCGGCGCCCTCTCGTTCACGGGTCAGTTCGACACGCCCAGCATCTACCGCGTCTTCACCACGGCGCGCTACCATCGTCAACCCGTGCACGCCAATTTCACCATCGACGTGAACCCGCCGCCCACGCCAACGCCGCCGAGCGGCTAATAGTTGCCAGTTGCCAGTTGCTAGTTGCCAGTTGGAAATGGATGTCGGATGCCGATCTATGACCAACAAGCTAACGACCAATAACTGGTAACTGGCAACTGGCAACTGGCAACCGTCTGAAAGGAGTCCACCGTGGCCGACAATAGAGACACCGTGCGCCGGCTGGCCGACGCGGCCAATGCCCGTGACTGGGACGCCCTGCTCGAGGTGTGCGCTCCCGACGTCACCCTCATCCACCCCCTGGCGGCCGTTCCCTACCGCGACCGAGCGGGCGTGCGCGAGTTCTTCGTCACTTCCGCCGACGCCCTACCCGACCAATACCTGCACGTCGACGCGGTCCTCGCGGGCGACGACGTGGCCGCGCTGGAAGGCCGTATCACCGCGACCGAGGACGACGAGCCCGTCGTGATGCCCTGCGCCTTCTTCTTTACCCTCCGCGACGGGCTCGTCCACCAGATCCGCATGTACTACGACACGGCGACGATCCTGGACGAGGACGAGTGATTAGTGGCTAGTCACTCCAGAAAGGAGCTGACGATGAAAATCTTCATCTCGACGGACTTCGAGGGTATCAGCGGGATCGTGGCCTGGGAGCAGACCATCGAGGGCAACCCGGAGTATGCCCATGGCCGCGCCCTGCTCACGGCCGAGGTCAACGCGGTCATCGCCGGGGCGCAGGCGGCCGGGGCGGCCTCGTTCGTCGTCAACGACGCCCACCACAACATGCGTAACCTGCGCGGCGACGAGCTGATGGGCGAGGCCACGCTGATTAGTGGACGGCACAAACCGCTCTACATGATGCAGGGGCTCGACGGCTCGTTCGACGGCATTTTCTTCGTGGGCTATCATGGCTCCGTCGGCGCGCCAGCCGCCGTGCTCTCGCACACCTACAATCCGCGCGCGGTCTACGAGGCGCGCCTGGACGGCCGCGTGGTGGGCGAGTCGGCCCTCAACGCGCTGGTCGCCGCGCACTACGGGGCGCCTATCGTGCTGGTGACGGGCGACGCGGCCACGGTCGACGAGGCCGCGTGGATCGCTCCCCAGGCCGAGCGCGTCCGGGTCAAGGACTCTATCACCCGCTACGCCGCCTCCAACCTGCACCCGGACGCCGCTCGCCGCCTCGTCGGCGAGGGAGCGCGGCGCGCCGTCGAGCGTCTGCGAGCGCAAGGGCAGGAGGATCAGCGTCCCCAACCACCCGTCTTCGCTCGCCCAACCCGGCTGGAGATCGACTTCCTCACCGCCGATATGGCGGACATGGCCACATGGATCGACGGGGTGGAGCGACACGCGCCGCGCACGGTGGTGACGGAAGACGACGATGCCCTGCGCCTCTATCGGCGCTTCGTCACGCTTATTGCGCTCACGCGGGGCCTGGCCGAGTAGCCCCAATGGGCTATTGCGACACGGCATGTCCTGGCTTACCCTGCTTCTATCAGCGATAGGGAGAAGGGAGCCAGATGATGCGCACGATGGGGAAACGTCACAGTCGGAAAGAGGAGTTCACGACCGCGCCATGGATCGCGGCCGCCGCCGCTGTCCTCATGTTCCTCGGACTGCGCGGCGCGCTGCCCCAGCCGCAGTCGGCGTCTCATGCGCCCGTCGCGCACGCGGTCCTCGTCACATCGGCCGTCAGAAGCAAGTAGGCGGGGCGTACAGCAGGACCATCCTGTTCCTCTTGACTCTCCCGTAACGGGAGCATGTATGGTGTAGGGACGAGACAGGGAGCGTCTCGCACACCATGACGAAGAGAGGAAAACGCACGTCGATGACATCCTTGTATAGCGGCAGCGGCGCCTACTGTTACGCCAACAGCCTGCACATGTGCCTGCGAGCGGCCGGCTTCGATGCCGTACCCGGGCCGGGTTTCCTGGAATGTCTGACCACCATGCCCTTCGGGGCCGGCTACATCCGCCTGGAGCAGGGCGCCCTCCCGCTGCTGAGCCCCGTCATGGTCGACCCCGACAGGGGGCTGACGCGCGCCCTCGCCGCCCTCGGCTGGACGTGCCGCGAGGGGCAGGGCGGCAACGAAGCGGAGGCGCTGGACCGCCTGCGCGAGGGCCTGACGCACGGTCCGGTGGTGCTCGGACCCCTGGACATGGGCTACCTGTCCTACCGCCCGGATTGCGCGCACCAGACCGACGCGGACCACCACATCGCCGTCCTGGCCCTGGAGAACGGCCACGCGCTGGTGCATGACCCGGATGGCTACCCCTACGCCGTGCTGCCCCTCGCGGACCTGCTGACCTCCTGGCGGGCCGACAGCATCGATTGGAAGTGCGGAGCGTATCGCATGCGCTACGCTTTCAGGCAGCAGCACCCGCGGAGCAGAGAGGACATGATCAGGCGCACGCTGCCGCTAATCCGGGAGAATTTGCTGGCCGACCCCGGAGGCCCCGTGGAGTACGGGGGCGTACGCGCGCTGCGCATGCTGGCCGCCGACGTGCGCGGCGAGGTGTCGCCGCGGCTGCACGGTAGCCTCGTCTATTTCCTCCTGCCCCTCGCGGCGCGGCGCTTCCTCGACGGCGCCCTCTTCTTCACGGAAGCGGGTCTGCCGGAGGGTGCGGACATCCTGGACCGCCAGGCTCGCCTCTGCGGCGAGGCGCAGACCCTGGCGATCCAAAAACGCTATGGCGAGGTGGCGCAACGAGTCGATGAGTTAGCGAATTGCGACGTGGCGCTCACGAACCTGCTCGGCGCGGCCATAGAGCAATCGACCCCATAGCCCTGATTCGACACTAATTGGAGTCCGCGGCCAGCCGGCCGTCGTCGACCGCGCTGGCCCAGCGCAGGCCGCGCAAGCATAGCCGCAGCACCTCGGGCTGCCGCACCACGTCGGCGTGGTGACCCAGCGAGTTATAGAAGACGCGGCCGCCGCCGTAGCGCTTGGTCCACACCACGGGCATCTCGACCGGGCCGTTGGCGGCGTGCGGCCCGTCGACGACCGGGAAGCGGGTCGTGGCCAGCACCTTGACGGCCGGGTCCACGTGCATGTAGTACTGCTCCGTGGTGACCGTGAAGTCGCGCGACCCCGCCGTGATGGGGTGCCTGGCGTCGGAGATATGTACGTCATACGCGACACCATCGTTGCCGGGGTGGGCAACCCATTGCCCTCCCGTCATGAACTGATACGCGGTGGCCTCGCGGAACGCGTCGCACATGCCGCCGTGGCATCCTCCTATCCCGACGCCGCCCTCCACGGCGGCCAGCAGCGGCGCCAGCTGTTCCTCCGTGATCGTGCCCATGGTCCAGACCGGCACGATCAGGTTGAGCGACCGCAGCAGCGGTCCGTCGAGGAAGGCGTCGAGCGTGTCGGACACCGTGACCTCGAAGCCATGCTCGCGCAGGCCGTCCGCGAAGATAGCGGCGACTTGAGTGGGCTCGTGACCCTCCCAGCCCCCCCACACGATCAGCGCCTTACCGCGCGTCCCGTCGACCACGTCCATGTGTCCTCCTTCTTTCTATCCACTATCTACTTAACGGTCATCAGCTTCTAAGATAGCCGATCCACCTCCTATCTCATACGCCTTTCCACGGGGCTGCCCTGGGTTTTCGGCCGGCCAACTAGCCCGCATTATTCATGAGACGACGCCCCTGGGAGCGCCGTCTCTCGCTGCGCTGCCAGCCGGCAGGCCGCTCGGGTGGCCCGGTCGCCGCTCGCAGGTGCACGTCAGGCGACCGGGGCCGGCTGGCAGCGCAGCGAGAGACGGCGCTCCCAGGTGGAACTCCTGTGCCTCTATGCCGCAAGAACGTAGCAGCATCCACTTAGGACTCGTTAAGCAATTAGTTCCCAATTTGGAGCGTCCCATGGAGGCTGCGCCTCTTAGCGAAAACGGGAAGTTATTTCTTGCCGACTCCTTAGGCTACAATGGAGGTGCGGCCGGGACGAACGGCGGCGACAGCACAGAGAGGATGAGGATGGGGACAACCGACGTCGAGGGGCTGGCCGGCCACGGGCGCGTGCCGACGGCCGGCAACGAGGAGCGCGAGGAAGCGCGCACCTCCCACGCGCCGACCGTGCGTCCCATGCGGGTCCCCGCGCGGCACAACGAGACCCTGTCCGCGCTGGTCGACCGCATCAACGCCGATATGGAAGTGCAGCAACTCTGGAAGTGCGCCAACGTCACCGCCGCCGATCGCCTGGGCATGACCGACCATGGCCCGGTGCACATCCGCATCGTGGTCAACATCGCGCTGCGCCTGTTGCGCCTGCTCGGCGAGGCCGAGGTTCCCTTCGGCGTGGTGCGCGACTACGGGCTGCGCCCCGAGGACGCGGAAGTGGTCACCGTGCTGGCGGCGTCCCTGCACGACATCGGCATGTCGATCCACCGCAAGAGCCACGAGCAGTTCAGCCTCGTGCTGGCCGCACCGCTGGTGCGCCGCTTGCTGGCCGGGCTCTACGACGAGCCGGTCCTGACCATCGTCACCAGCGAGACGCTGCACGCCATCATCGCCCATCGCTCCGATGTCCAGTGTCTGACCGCCGAGGCCGGCTGCGTCAAGGTGGGCGACGCGCTGGACATGGCCGAGGGCCGTTCGCGCGTGCCCTTCGAGGCCGGCCGCATCGACATGCACTCGCTCTCCGCGGCGGCCATCGACTCCGTCACCATCACGCGCGGCCACGCCAAGCCCATCGGCATCGCCGTGGTCATGAGCAACTCCGCTGGCATGTTCCAACTCGACCAACTGCTCAAGCCCAAGCTGGCCAGCTCGGGCATCCAGGGCTACATCGAGGTCACCGCCAGCATCGAGGGCGAGACCGAGCGCCGGCTGCTGCCAGTGTACAACCTATAACCGCCCTTGTTCCTCCCCTCGACTCCCTCTCTCCGGGTTTGTGTTTGTTACCGTGTGACGTCGAGCACGCTCAGGCTGGCGGGCACGGTCCGCGTGCCGGACGGTGGTGGCGGCACAAAGGGCGCCCACCGCCGGACCCAACCTGGTATCCAGGCCCAGGGATCAGGGATAAGCAAGGGCACAAAGCTCCCGTCGTTGACGACGAACACGTGCCCCGTCCGCTCGTCGACCGCGATGGCGCGCGGGGATGTGTTCAGGGTGAGCGTGCGCCGCACCGCGTCGCTCGTCGCGTCGAGCACGCTCACGCTGCCGGGAGCGATGAGCGGGGCCTTAACCGTCACGCGCGCCGTCCCGCTCGTCACATAACTATCCCTGCTGCCCCAAGCCGTGACGAGGACGAGGCCGCGTCGCGCGTCCACGGCAAGCGCCGTCGGGACAACCCCGACCGGGACCGTGCGCAGGACGGCCCCGCTATGCGCGTCCAGCATGCGCACCTCGCCCGGACCCACCGGCATCCGCTCCGCCCCGCCGCCGCTCGACGTCACTCCGCCACTACCCCCGCCCGCGGGTGGAAAGGTGAACGAGACGAGGCGGCTGGGACCTTGTACGGCGACGAACGCGTGCCCGGCGGCCTCGTCGACCGCCACATCCACCGGAGGAGCCGGGAGCGCCAGCGTTCGCACCACGGCGCCCGTCCGCGTATCCAGCACGTACACCCGCCCGGTGTTGCTATTCGGCAAGAAGGGGTTGGAGGAGGAGGCCAGCACGAAGGCGCGCCCCGTCACCTCGTCCACGACGACCCGCCCGGGCCCCATCGGGATGGATATCGCCCGCACCAGGCGCCCGGTCCTGGCGTCCAGCACGCTGATGGTTCCCGAGCCACGCCCGAAGTGGGTATCGCTGGTCACGACGACGCGCCCCGCGCGGTCGTCGACGCCGATCGCGTTTGCCCCGCCCGCCACCCGCAACGTGCGCAGCGGCCGCCCGCTGGCCGCGTCGAGCACGCTCACGCTGCTGTCGAGCACGCTGCACGTGTTGCGCTGGTCGCACAAACCAACGCCGCCGCTAACGACGTAGACGCGACTCGTACGCTCCCGCACGACGACCATGGAGGGATTCGTGTCGATGGGGATGGTGCGCAAGACGACGCCGCGCCGCGCGTCGAGCATGCGCACGGTCGTCGCGCCGTTGGTTGCCGTGCGGGCCATGAAGATATGCCCGTTGCGCTCCGAGATGCCGAACGCTGTTCCTTGATCGGGGACGGCGACCGTCCGCAGCACCGTCCCCGTCCGCGCATCGAACACGCGCAGGCGCGCGTCGCCATCGGGACGCGAGGTCTCGACGAAGACCTGGCCCGTGGACGTATCCACGACCAGATCGCCGGCGCTCTGGTCGAACTCGACCGTGCGCAGCACGGGCCCGCCCTGCGTCCGGCCCACCACCGCGACAAGGCCAACCATGGCCAGCAGTGCGATTCCCACTATGATGCGCCATCGTGTCCGCACGCGCACGAAGCCCATCTCACCTCTGCTCCTTGTCGCCAACCTTACAGCTCACCGCGCCACCCCAACTCGTAGCGCGCATCTCTTGTATTATCCAAAGGTCCGCTGGCGAGGCGCCGATTGCGCCGAGATAACGGGCTTCTCGGCGATCGCGGACCTGGTGCGTCGCGGTCGAGGCCCTACCGCCAGCTCGCCGCTACACTGGTCAGACGTAGCAACACGAGCACGATGAGCGATAGGCCAGCGATGAGAAAGACGGCTGCTCGGACCTCGCGGGGGAGAAACTCAAGGGTGAGGTAATACAGCCAAGCTGGGTACCGGAACGACACGCCGGACAAGGCGTGCAAGATATAGGTCTCGCCTATGCTCAGCAGCGCGACGCCGACCATGAGCAGAGCAAACCACCGAGCAGTCCTGCTGGATAGACTCATCACGAACTCCTTTCTACGTCGAGTAGGCGACATCTCAACTGGAGCTATCGTAATACTCAGCGATACTGCCGTCAACTATCATCCTGTGGCGTCAAAGTGTATGCTGGTGTCACGACGTGCGTGGCGGTTATTCCGCAGTGTAAACAAACGGTACGCCATCCCATCCTCGATGCCAGCCTCGACGAGCAGCCTGACTATGCTCGACGCCTCGTAGCTGGCGTGCGTTCGCATAGAAACGGCGCGATAAGGGGAGGCTCATGAGACGAATCAGACACCGACGAACACTTGTCGGGGCAGCGATCCTGGCCGCGGTCGCGGCACTCGGGATCGGCGTCGTGGTCCAGCCCCCTGCTGAACCGATGACCGTCGTCATCGGCCTCGGGCAACCCGTTGCTGGGACTGATCTGGTCGTGGACGCCGGCAGGCATCTCGCCTATATCCCCAGCATCGCCGCCTCCGATAGGCGCGGGCGTAGCCGGATCACGGTTGTCGATACCCTGCGGCGGGTCCTTGTCCGCCGCATCGCGATGGGAACGGGCCTCCCGACCGTGGCCCTCGATCGGGCGCACGGGCGTGTGGTCGTCGCCGACGAGACCGGACCCGACAGCGGGATCGTGCGCCTGCTCGACGGGGCCAGCGGGGCGGTCGTGCGCAGTGCATCCACGCGCGTCGCGCCCGTGGGGATCGCGGTCGACGGGCGCGTCGGGCGCGTCTTCGTGGCGGGGCAGGGCCGCTGCCGGGCGTTACCGCGCGCCGTTGCCCACGCCTGTCGCGCCGGGTCCGGCGTGGTGGATATCCTGGACGCGCGCACCTTGCGCCCCGTCGGCGCCGCGGCCGTCGGGGGCTATGCCGGGCATATCGTGGCCGACGAGCCAGACGGCCGCGTCTTCGTCTCGTCATCCGCATCCGGTCGGGTGACCATGCTCGACGCCCGTGGCGGGCGCGTCCTGCGCACGTTCGGGACCGCCATCGGCGTCATGGCCGTCGACACGGTCACGCGGCGCGTGTTCGTCGAGGACAACACCTGGACCGTCCGCCTGCTCGACGCACGCAGCGGACGCTTCGTCGGCGCCGTGCCGGGGACGTACCTCAACGCGATGGGACCGGCCTCGGCGGCCGCCATCGACGAACGTAGTGGCAACCTGATCATCAAGGACGATGGGCGGTTGAACCCGAACGTTTCAATGAGCACCGTCTCGGTCGTCGACGGCCGCAACGGACATCTGCTGCACACCCTGGCGTTGGGCGCTCCACCCGCGGCCGTGGCCGTCGACGCGGCAAGCGGGCAGGCGTTCGTCGTCGTCGCGCAAGAGGGCGACGATGGCATCCGCGTCGTGGACATGCGCAACGGGCGCGTGATCCGCACCATCCAGGCCGTCCCGGCGGCGTTCTTGCTCGCCGTCGACGACCGGGCGGGCTGCCTGCTCGTCACATCCGCAGTCGCGCCGGGGGCGGACCAGGCGGACCCATGGGCCTGGATACCAGCGGGGCTGCGCTCGCGGCTGCCCTCGTGGTTGCCCTTCATACCTCCTCTCTCCAAACCGGCGCCCTCGTGGCTGCCGTCCGCGGGCAGCGTCGGCGTGGTCGACCTCGCGCGCTCATAAGCCCGTGCGAGCTTAGCCCTTGAGCAAGTCCTCCCAAAAGTCCAGGGCACGCCCCACGGTCTCGGCGGACGTGTCCGCTGCTCCCTCGAATTCGAGCGCGGTTGTCCCGTCCGGCCAGACGCCGCCCAGGGGAGCGAGAGCGAGGGCTGCCAGGCGTTCGTAGGCCCGCATCTTCCCGGCGCGGTCGGCCGCATCCGCGAACTCCTCGAACGCGCGCAGCATATCCACATCGTGGGCCGCGAGGTAGCGGATGGCTTCTTTGTCGCCGCACCAGGGTAAGCGGCGGATCACAAAGTAGGCGGTCACGACCTCTGCCGTAGTATAGAGCAGGCGCATATCCACGGCCCGCGCATAGACGGGATCGTCCGAGGCCAGCATGCGCTCCGTTTGGCGCAGGTTGTAGTTGACGGCGAACCAGACGCTATACATTCCGGCGTCACTCGTCGACCCGGACGCGCCCGCTTGCGCCGCCTTGCGCCGCACCCGCTCCAGCCGGCCGTGGCGGTCGACGACGATGCGCCCTGTCGTGGCGTACCGGGTGAGCCTCTCCTGCCCGTCATCCGCCGGGAGGATGTCTTCCTGGGCCAGATAGCGATCGACTGCGGGCGTCCGCTCGAACACGACGTCGGTCAACCGATGGTCGATCCAGGTCAGGCCGACGTGGAGGGGCGCGGGCATGGACGACAACACCACGTACAGGTCGTAATCGCTCGCGGCGGTCAGGGCATCCTTGGTCACCGAGCCGATCACGATCACCCCGTCGACGATGTCGCGCCGCGCCAGGCGGCGCAGCGCCTCGTCTAAAGAGAGCGCAATGCTCCCTGAGAGAAGCGTCGGCGGTGTTAGCACGTGGTCCTCCCTCTCACTCCTGGACGTTGCGCCTCGGCGCCCCTCGGCCGTGGCTATGCCGGTCCCCAATGAGCATAGCAAACCTGTGCCCGCAGGCCGATACAGGTCGACATAGTGGGGAAAGACCTGGATGACGACACCATAGACAGGTCGCAATCGCTCGTAGCAGGGGATGGCGCCGAAAGGGTGACAGACGTTGTCATACCTCATGGTGTAGTGTCTGTGATGTGCGGACGGACGAGCGCGCAGGGCGGATGAGGGATAGGGTGTCCACCTCCCGCGCGGGGGCGCGCTGCCGATCCTGGCCGGGTTCCTCGCCCCCCTCGCCGTGTCCACCTCCCGCGCGGGGGCGCGCTGCCACGCGCATCGGTCCACGATGCCGCCCTTGACAGCTCCAAAGGAGGATCACATGCGTGAGGACGACGCTACAACCGTTCGCGCGTACTATGCGCGGCAGAGCGCAATCACCGATCCGCGCGACTACGCCCATCTCTTCGCCGGTCTACCACGCGACATCCCGGAGCTGGTCGCGGTTGTCCAGGGGTTGCTCGTGCATCCTGGGTATGCGCCGCTGTACGGGTTCGATGTCCCCTCGGAGCGATGGCAGGAAATATCCTTGCGCTCCATCCCCGACATGCTGGCGCGCGTCGTCGCCCTGGACCCCGCTCCCCTGTCCGTGACGCGGCCGCCCGAGCGTCGTCTGGTCAGCCTCTGCCGCGACTATGCGGTGTTGCTCGTGTCGCTGTTGCGCCATCGGGGTGTGCCGGCGCGGCTGCGCGTCGGGTTCGGCGGATACTTCCACGGCTCCGGGCTGGCCTATTGGGACCACCGCATCGCCGAGTACTGGAACGCCCGGTCGAACCGCTGGGTCCTGGTCGACCCGATGTTCGATGGGACGCTACGCGAGCGGTTCGGCATTACAGCCGACATGCTCGACATGACCGGCGACACGCCCTTCCTCGTGGCCGGCGACGTCTGGTGGCGCTGCCGGGAGGGGCAGGCGATCCCGGACGAGTTCGGAGACAGCCTGACCGACATTGGATGGGGGCCTATCCGCTACGCCCTGCTGGGCGATCTCGACGCGCTCAACAAGACCGAGCTGATCGGCCCCGACACCTGGCACGAGTTGATCGACAAGCCGGAACCCGACGTCACCGAAGACGAGCGGAGGCTGCTCAACGACATCGCCGAACTCTCGACCAATGTCGACTCCCGCTTCGACGAACTGCGCGCCCTCTATCAGGCGACGCCCTACGGCCAGGCGGTGCAACGTCGCCTGGCCGACGCGTTGTCGGCATAACCGGCGTTCACCTCGATGGCGCAACCCGCGGAACATGCCCCTGCACGTAGCCGATTCGACAGCGTCACGATCGTCGTTTTTCGTATAGTATGGAGGACGGGCAGGGCGCATCGTGGCATGTGGGGCAACAAAGGGGAACGGGGGACGGCTGTGCCGAACGAGTCAGGATCGCGCATGCGGGTAGCCGGTCTTCTCTCGGGGACATCGGTCGACGCGGTCGACGTCGCGCTCTGCGAGTTTGCCGCCGACCCCGAGGTCGCCGGCGGCCTGACGATGCGCCTGCTGGCGCATTACGAGCACCCCTATCCCGCCCCGCTACGACGGACGGTCCTTGACCTGTGCCACGCCGGGACCGCTCCGCTGGCCGACCTGACCGAACTGAACTTTGTGCTCGGCCGCCTGTGCGGCGAGGCTGTACTGGAGGCGCTGCGCGTCGCCGGGCTGCGGCCGCGCGACCTCGACCTCGTGGCCTCGCACGGACAGACGGTCTACCATCTGGTCGCGCCGGGCCGCGTGCCGTCCACGCTCCAGATCGGCGAAGCCGCCGTGATCGCCCGGCTGACGGGGGTCACGGTTGCCGCCGATTTCCGCGTCGCCGACATGGCCGCCGGCGGGCAGGGCGCGCCGCTGGCCTCGCTGCTCGACGCCCTGCTGCTGTGCGACGACCGGCGGACGCGCGCGCTGCAGAACATCGGCGGCATCGGCAACGTCACGTTCCTCCCGGCGGGGGCCGGACCCGAGGGCGCCTATGCGTTCGACACCGGGCCTGGCAACGCCCTCATCGACGACGGCGCGCGCCTTTTCTCGGGCGGCGCCGCGGGCTATGACCGCGACGGAGCCCTGGCCGCAGCCGGGCGCGCGGACGCCGCCCTATTGGCGGCAACGCTGGCGCATCCCTATTTCCGGCGCCCGCCGCCCAAGACGACCGGCCGCGAGTTGTTCGGCGGCCCCTTCGCCGCCGACCTGATCGACCGCGCCCTGGCCCGCGGACTCACGCCCGCCGACACCATGGCCACTCTGACCGCCTTGACGGTCGAGAGCATCGCCGCCGCGTACCGCGACTTCGGCCCGGCCACCATCGACGAGACCATCGTTAGCGGGGGGGGCGCGCGCAATCCCATGCTGATGGATGGCCTGCGCGCGGCGCTGCCCCAGACGCGGCTCGTGCCCTACGACGACCTCGGGCTGCCGTCCGACGCCAAGGAGGCCATCCTGTTCGCCCTGCTCGGCTATGAGTTGGTACACGGCCGACCGGGCGCCCTTCCGCGCTGCACGGGCGCGACCGAGGCGGCCGTGCTCGGCAAGCTGACGCCGGGCGCTAACTACCACTCCCTGATGCGACAGGTCTTCGCCGGCGAACCGCGTGAGGGGACACAGGCGCCGACCCGCGCGCTGCGACTAATCCGCTTGAGATACGACTGTCCCGTCCCAGGATCAGGAGCACGGTGACGGTATCATCGCCATCCTCCCACATCGACGCGCTGACGTACATCGCTATGCGTCCTAATCTCCTGATCGTAGCACATGAAAGAGGCGACGCCTCCGCACAAGCGATGTGATGGGTCAGTAGATGGGCGAAACAGGGCTCGAACCTGTGACCTTCCGGGTGTAAACCGGGCGCTCTGACCAACTGAGCTATTCGCCCTCGTAGCCACCAAAAGTATAGCATGCCGCAACTGGGCGTATGCAATACGCCCCTACCCCAGCCCGTTCATCCTATCCCGAGAACGACATGGCCCTCACGCATCCAAAACTGCTCTTGCGTCCATACGTGCCGGGCGATATACTCCAGTGTTGATATCGCGGCACGCGCCGGCATGGTATGCCCATGCCGCGCGCCTTGACGTATCGCCGCGCTACCCCCGGAGGACCTATCACCCATGTTGCTACAACCACAGCGCGTGCTGCGCGCCGCGACGCCGCGCACGTTCCATGTCTGGACCATCGGCTGCCAGATGAACACGGCCGAGAGCGCCGCGATTACCTCGGCCTTGCAGCAGCGCGGCCTCACGCCCGTCGGCGCAATCGACGACGCCGAGTTGGTCGTGCTCAATTCATGCACCGTGCGCGAGAGCGCCGAGCAGCGCGTGCAGGGCACCCTGGGCAACCTACTGCACCGTAAGGACGAAGACCCCGATCTCAAGATCGCGCTGACCGGCTGCTCGGTCGAGCCGGACGTCGAGGCCATGGCGCGCAAACTGCCCATGGTCGACTTTTTCTTCCGGCCGGGCGCGCTCGACCATTTCCTGGCCCAACTCGAGGCCGAGGAGGTCACCGGCGCTCCGCTGGTCAGCAACCCGGTGATGAGCCACAGCGCGCCGGTCAGCACCTACGTGTCCGTCATGCAGGGCTGCAATAAGTTCTGCACCTACTGCATTGTGCCGTACCGGCGCGGGCGCGAGGTCAGCCGCCCCATCGCCGAGGTGGTGTCCGACGTGCGCATGATGGCGCGGCGCGGGGCTAAAGAGATCACCCTGTTGGGCCAGATCATCGACCACTATGGCCGTGACCTGCCCGTCAGGAGCCACCTGGCCGACCTGATGGAGGCCGTGCACGAGGTCGAGGGCTTGCAGCGGCTGCGCTTCATGACCTCCCACCCGCGCGACATGGACCAGCGCCTGATCGAGGCCATCGCGCGGCTGCCCAAGGCCGTGGAGACGATCCACCTGCCGGTGCAGGCCGGCGACGATACGGTGCTGCGGCGCATGCGCCGCCAGTATACGGTTGAGCGCTACCTGAACCTTGTCGCGCAGATCCGCGCCACCATCCCCGGCGTGGCCGTGACCACCGACATCATCGTGGGCTTCTGCGGGGAGACCGAGGAGCAGTTTCAGCGCACGCTCGACCTGATGGACGCGGTGCAGTTCGACGTCGTCCACGTGGCCTGCTATTCGCCCCGCCACGGCACGGTCTCCGCTTCTTGGGAGGACGACGTGCCGCAAGAGGAGAAGGAGGAGCGCCGCCGCCGCCTGGAGCGCCAGCAGGAGGAGACCCAGCGGCTCATCAACGCGCGGCTGCAGGATACCGTCCAGGAGATCCTGGTCGAGGACAGCCAGTCGCACCGGCAGGATGTTCCGCAGTGGCGTGGGCGGACGCGCACCAACAAGCTTGTCTTTATCCCGCGCGGAGACGAAAATCTGGTCGGCCGGCTCGTGCCCGCGCGCATCACCAAAACCAGCCCATGGGCTCTACAAGGGGTTATTGATTGAACGAGTTACATTCCGAAGACAAAGTTCGGCAGCGGCGCCAGCTCGCCGAGCAAGCGATCAACATGGCAATGGCCAACCAGTGGCAGCAAGCCATCGACGTCAACAAGCGTCTGGTCGACGAATTCACTCCCGACGTCGAGGCGTGGAACCGCCTGGGCAAGGCCTATGCGCAGCTGGGCCGCATCGCCGATGCGCGCGCGGCCTATGAGTCGTCGCTCAAGATCGACGGGACAAACACTATCGCGCTGCGCAACATCCAGCGCCTCTCCGCGCTCAAGGACGAGGCGCCGCACGCGGCCGACGGCGAGATGAAGCATGCGGACCCGGCTTTCTTCATCGAGGAAACCGGTAAGACGGTGGCGACCACCATCTTCAGCGACGCCCCGAAGGAGACGTTGGCCCTGATCACCGCGGGCGACATGCTGGGCTTTAGCCGCGACCGCAGCGTCATGGTGGTGACGACGCAAGGGAACGAGCGCGTCGGCGTGCTCGACGGCCGCCTGAGCGCGCGCTTGATCGAACTGCAAGAGGGCGGCAACGAATACGCCATCGCGACGGTGGCGGTCAACCCGCAGAAACGAGAGGTGCGGGTGCTGGTGCGCGAGATGCGGCAGTCGCCGCAACTGGCGGGCCGGGTCTCCTTCCCGCCAGAGACCAGCTCGGGCTTCCGCGCCTACACGCGCGGCAGCGCCCTGATCCGCGACGAGCGCGCCGACGACGAGGACGAGGACGCGGTCGACGACGCCGACGTCATGCTCGGCGACGAGGAGGACCTCAGCGCCGACGGCCTCGACTTCGGCGAGGACACCGGCGAAGCGTAGTAGGCAGTGGCCCGTAGGGGCGTGTTGCATACGCCCAGGCGCCAGTTGCCTGTAGGATCATGCATGAAGGGGCCGCGCATCGTTCGATGCGCGGCCCCTTCGCTGTGTCTCGTAGCAGGCAGCGTGGCGCGATTGCCCACTGCCACTGCCCACTGCCCACTGCCCACTGCCCACTGCCCACTGCCTACTGCCCACTGCCTACTGCCTACTGCCTACTGCCTACTGCCTACTGCCTACTGCGCCCGTGCGGCGGGCGCTCCGCAGCGCGAAGATGATCGGCAGGATGAAGACGAAGAAGAGGATAACGCAGGCGACGATGAGGTTGAGCCAGCGGCCGCCCTCGTAGGCCACGGCCTCGTAGAGCACCGTGAAGCAGGCGAATGCAACCAATAGGGCGCCGATCACCATCATGCGCCGGCGCTGAGTCGGGGTCGGCGGTGTGCGCCGCTTGCGCTGTCGAGCCATATGTCCTTGTCCTCCAAAGCCGATGGCCCACGGCCCGTCTAGGCGGGGCCGCGGGCCCTCGCGACCTCGCGACCTCGCCAGAGTATCGTCGTCCCGACCCGCTCCCCTCTCCCGGTAGAGCGTTGCAGCCCTTGTGCTCCTCCCCTCTCCCGCGCGCGGGAGAGGGATCGGGAGTGAGGGGGCGACGGCTACCCGTTGTTCTTAGCGCCGTCGTGAATCCAGTTATACAGGTTCTGCCGATCCGTCTTGGCAATTTGGGGCATGCCCAGCGGCATTGTCCCGCCAATGCCGTGGTCATACTTCTTCATCGTGGCACGGTCCCACTCCACGACGGCGTAGATGTAGCTGTCCTTGGCATTGCCCGGCTTGAGCACCGGGCCAGGGAAGACGCCACCGCCAGCGCTACCCTTGATCGTCGCCTCGTAGGTGCTCAGATTCAGGCCGCCCTGGTAGTTGGAGACACCTACGTGGCAGCCCTTGCAGTTCTGGGCGAAGATCGCCTCAATGTTGCTCCACTTCGGATGGGCTGCCACGGTCGTCAGGTAGTCGGCGCCCCCCGTGGGGATGATCGAGTTGGAGATCGGCACGTAGGTCAGGTAGGCGATGCCGGCCAGGGACACCGTGGCCAGGGTGATGGCGATGGGCCGCTTGACTGCGCGCCGGCTCCAGTTGCGATCGTAGAAGGGCAGCCCAATCAGCACCAGGCCCCCGATCGCCGGGATGACCAGCGTGCCGATGAGCTCCAGAGAGCCACCGAAGACCTTGAGGATCTGGAAGAGGAACAGGAAGTACCACTCCGGGCGCGGGTTGACGGCCTCGTGGTTGAGCGGATCGGCCGGGTGGACCGCCGTGTTGTCCGGCATCGTGGTGAACGAGTCGGCCGGGTGGACCAGCGCCAGGCCAATCAGCACGATGGCCGTGACCAGGATATACATGGACGAGCCGGCAATCGTGACCGGCCAGAAGGGCTGGCCGTAGCGCGGGCGACGCTGCTGCTCCGGGGTCAGGTGTCCCTGGACCGCCTGCAGGCGCTCCCCGCGTCCCTCGTCGTCATGCCGGGGCCCGTTCTGGTCGGGAATCTCTCGTATCGTAGCCATGGCTTAGCGTCCTCCCTCTGCATCGTCGCCGCCAGGCGCCGAGCCGCTCGGGCGCAGCGACATGGCGGAGACGCCCACGTTCGGACCTGCCACGGGGCGCTGGGCGAAGCGATCATTCGACGATGTGGCGGCCTCGGGCACGTTGGGGATCTGCTTGAGGGTATCGCCCTCATCCGTGGCAACGACCAACCCATCGGCCGCGCTGACGCCCTGGATGTTGACCAGCAGCAGGTGCAGACCGAGCAGACCGCCGGTGAGGGCCGGCAGCAGCAGCATGTGGATGGCGAAGAAGCGGCCCAACGTCTGGCCGGTCAGGATGGGACCGCCGCGCACCAACTCGCCCAGCGGCACGCCGATGAAGGGGATCGTATCGACGATGTTGATGCCCACGGTGGTTGCCCAGTAGGCCTTCTCGTCCCAGGGCAGCAGGTAGCCGGTGAAGGCGAAGCCCAGGGTCATGGCCAGCAGCAGCACGCCGGAGAGCCACGTCAACTCGCGCGGATACTTGTAGGCGCCCGCGAAGAAACCGCGCATCATGTGCATGACGACCAGCACGACCATGAAATAGTTGCCCCAGAAGTGCATGGAGCGCACCAGTGAGCCGAAGGTCGAGGACATGATGACCTGGATGCTCTGCCAGGCTTCGGAGGGCGAGACCGTGCCCGGAGCGGGGCAGACCCCATGGTAGTTAGACTTGTCACACAGGAAGTAGGCCGTCTGGGCCACGGGATGGTACTGCATGGCCAGCAGCATACCGGTCACGGCCTGACTAATGAAGATGAACAGTGTCACCTCGCCCAGGTAGTCCAACGGGTGGATGTGCAGCGGGACGGGGTGGTTCTTGACGAAGTCGATCGCGGGGCCGCTGTGCAGCCGCTCGTCGAGCCAGGCGTCGAGGCCCGTGCGCTTCTTAGGTGGTTGCTGATGTACGGCGCTCATATTACGATTGCCTTCCCTCGACGGTCACCTGATCGCCCTTAGAGGTGAAATTGTACTTGAATAGCGGCGCCGGGGCGGGTCCACCAATGTTCTTGCCCGTTTTGCTATAGATCGAGCCATGGCAGGGGCAATTGAAGGTGTTGGTGGCGGACGTCCAGCCGACTGGGCAGCCCAGGTGGGTGCAGGTTTGCCCCAGGATCAGATCGACGCCCTTGGACGCGGCGCTCTCGCGCACGGCGTAGATACCCTGCGCGTCGCCGCGGCCTGTGGCGTCATAGATGAAGGGTCCGGCCACGCCGTTCTGAAAGTTGTACGTCGTGCCATCAGGGCCGGTGATGCTATCGGCCCCAACCGTGCCCAGGCTCTGCGGCCGCGCGCCCTCGCCCTTGCGCGGGATCAGATAGGCGATGGCGGCCCCGATGTAGCCGATGCTGACGATACCGATCAGCGTGGTCGCGGTCAGGATCATGAAATTGTAGCGCGATGGCGATGTATGCGTTTGGACGGTCTGCGGGGTCGACGCCATTCCTCCTCCTCGTCTCGTTCACAGTTGCGCGAGCGGTACACGTACCGTACATGTGGGGCAAAGAGGAGCGCGCCGACTGCGTGCCGATGCACATGACAGACGCGCTCAGAGACCAGGGCGACTCTATACCGGTAGTATACGCGGTTTAGCCTCCGGGAACAAAGGGGCGTCTCGTACGACCGCAGGGGGCGCCGCGACTGTGCGCGCCGCCTGACCTTGAAAGGTCATGGCAGGGCCAGACCCTGAAGGGTCTCTGCGGTCTTGTCGCCCCGCGTGGGCGTGCGCAAGACTCCCACGATGACCTTTTAAGTCCGTCCGTGCCATGACCCTTCAGGGTTAGGCCGTCAGCGGCGCCATCACAATCGTAAGGCACACCTATTGTGAGATCGCAGGATCCTGGCGCCTACTGCGCGCGGCGGCTGCGCGGGGCCGGGACCACGGTCTCATGGCTCGGCTCCAAGGATTCGGCGGGCGTGGGCGTGGCGCGCGTGGCCGCCTCGATGCGCGAGGTCATGCGCCGGTCCAGCTCCTCGATCTCCTCGGCGTTGAGGCGCTCCAGGTCGGTCTTACCGTTGCAGTAGTGCATCGCCGCCGTTATCAGGTTGGCGCGGGAGAAGCCATGCTGCTCGGCTTTGAGGATCAAGCTCTCCAGCGTCGGGCCACTGGCGCGCACCACCGTCAGCGGCGGGGTGTCCAGGAACTCGGGCATCTCAAGGTCCTCGGCGGCCGGCCGCAACGCGGGGCCGTCGGCGCCGAGGCGCGCCAGCAGGTCGCCGAAGGCGGGGTTGACCAGCTGCAGACCGATGGGGAAAGCGGGGCTATTCGACTTGACCACGCGAAACACACGCTGCATATCCAGCCCCTCCAGGCGCAACTCGACTTCAAGCAGCACGTCGACGAAATACTCCAGGCCGCTGACGGTCATGGGCAGCACGCGGCCCATCTCGTTCTCCTCGCGATCCTCGCGGCCCTTGGCTCCAATCTGGTCCACGATCACCACGCAGGCGCCCGAGTCGACGCACAGGCGGCGCAGCACCTCCTGGTAGACGATCTGGTCGGAGGCCAGCTCGTCGGCGCCCGGCTGCGCGGTGGGGTCTCCGGTGCGGGCGCGCACGGCCATCACGGTCTCGCGGTGCTTGCGGCCGAAGTACATGGCCCACGAATCCAGCGCGTAGCAGCCGTAGCCCTGGGCGCGCCCCTCGGGCGACTCCAGCGCCCAGTCGATGAACTCGGGCAGCTCGTCGGGGTGCTGCACTTCCAACGCGTCGTAGACGCTGCCGTCGCTGCCGGGCAGCAGGCGCGCCTTGCGCTCGGTATCGAAGTAGCAGAGGCGGCCCAGGCCGGCCTGGGCTAAACTGGCCGCGAAGTAGCTCTTGCCCGTGCCCGCCGCGCCGCGCACCGCCACCACCAGGCGCTGCTGTTTGGGTCGCCGGCTCAAAGGATTGATGCGCTTGCCCGCCCCACCCGGAATGTTCATGCCGCCTCCTCTATCTGTACAAATCTCGCAATCGTAGAACCTTTGTCCTATTTACTGGCTATAGATTATCACGTCGCGGCACGCGCGTCAACAGGTTACGGCTCCAGATTCCAGAAAACTTCTTGAGTCGCCATTTGTGGCGCAACCAGGGCCGCTCATGCTCTTGCACACGGCGCCTGAGCCCTCACAGCCCTCTTATTGGAGGGCTATCGACGGCAACATGCCCTGCTCGTCGGGCCGGTCGCTGCCTCTCGTTGACCATAACGCACGCCCCGGTCCATCCGCGCAGGTGTTCAGGCGGCTGTTTACCCGCCTCTAACCTCCTCGTAGAGTTTTCTGGAATCTGGAGGTTACGGACAACACTCTCCTGGCTGTATACGTTTATAGCGCCGGTGTCCGATGATGTAGCTCGCTAGTGTTGCCTCCAAAGGATTTGTTTGAAGGGGCGGGAGCCTGCGACTGCGGTCGCATGGCAAACCACGGGTCGACTGCGGTCGGACGAACGTCGAGCCGGGCGCGTTCACTTCAAAGAAACGCTCCTGATCCTGCACTAGTCAAGATAGGCAACACGGTGATGACCTGATAGTATCAAGGCAATGAGAACAGCTAGGAAGGTGGAGCGGATGGATCAACAAGTGCTGAAAGAGCATGTTACTCCTACCATTCTTGATGAGGTGGACGATCGGGTTCAGCCCGTCGACCTGCGTGTGGAGCGAGCCCGCGCGTTGGCCTTCTTTGACGCGCATCCCGGCCTTGAGCGCCAACTCATCGACCAATGGGTAGCGCTGGACGGCGACGCAATGATCGCCCATGGACCCGATCTAAGCATGTGTTCAGAAATCTGGCACGGTTTTGTTAGGCGTGATTCGCCCGAGAAACTGGGCCGAACTTATGGTCAGGTGCTTAGCCGACGTCCTTCAGCGAGCGGAAGAGGCCGGGCATCCCGACCCGTTTGTCGCGCGCGTCCTCGACCCGACGGCCTCCTACATCTTCCCATTTAAGGCGTGTTTCACTTGAGTTGAAGGCAGGCGCAGCCCGACCCTCGACAGCGCCCTGAGCACGCATCGTCTCAACGCGGATGAAACACACGCATATCAATCGGGAGGTGCTGGGAGCGTTTCAATACCTGGGAGCAATCACTCATTGCGTCCACTACAGTATCACTGGCATCAAGTCCTCGCGTCCCTCCTTCAATGCAAATGCAGCAGTGATGGGTTCAACCATGTGGACTTGGCGCGAGCAGAGATGATGTGGTAGCTCACATGGTGTGCTCATGAGGTATAGTTTAGATTAAAGATAGGTTGGAGGATTACGTCCTTTCATTCGTCGGCCTCCAACGCGCCAGATCAAAGTCGCGGCACCACGGTGAGAGGGAAGGAGATAGATATGGCGGTATTGCGGGCGGACTATGCGACGATTAGGCGTGTTGACATAGCCGTGTATAAGGACGAACAACTCCAGTTAGTCGTCGAGGCAAAGAGCAAGATCGACGCGACGACCGACTGGGCAGCGCAGATGCGGCGAAATCTAGTGGCGCATCTTGCCATCCCGAACTCTCCGTTCTTTCTGCTTGCGTTGCCCGACCATTTCTATGTGTGGCGCCGCGTCTCCTCGCCCCTGGCTGTCATATCGCCGGACTACGATGTCGACCCGACACCGTTGCTCTCGCCGTACGTCACGAACGGCCGACAGTCATTGCGCACGATCAGCGAGGCCGGACTCATACTTGCAGTATCATCATGGCTTAACATTATTGTTGCTTCAGGTTTGAACGAGGAGACGGCTGAGACCCAACAAGCGTGGTTGTTTGAGTCGGGGTTGTACCGTGCCATCGAAGGCGGGGTAATCAAGCCACAAGCCATGCCATGATCATCTACGTCGAGTCCAACTTCATCCTGGAACTGGCGTATGTCCAAGGGGAACATGCGAGTTGTGACCGCATCCTGACCCTGTCGGAGGAGCGCAAAGCCGTGCTGGCGCTTCCTTCCTTCTGTCTAGGTGAGCCTTATGAGTCATGGGTCCGCAGGTCGCGGGATAGGCGCGCGTTGCTCGACCGATTTGCCCAAGAGATCAGAGAGCTAGCGCGCTCACAACCTTACAGTACGCTGCCTGTAGAGTCCCAGAGCATTATGCGGACGCTCATCGAGAGCGGCGAGGACGAAAAAAAGCGTCTAGATATTGTCATCGAGAGGGTAATCGATACGGCAACAATCCTCCCCATCGAGCGCGATACAATCAAAGCCGCGTTGCGCTACCAGAGCGAGCGCAGTCTGTCCCCACAGGATGCCATCATCTACGCATCTGTACTGTCACACATGGCTAGCCAATCGGGTGAGACGAAGTGTTTCCTCACCAAGAACTCCAAGGACTTCGCTAACCCCGACATCTATAAGGACGTAGGAGCGTATAACTGCAAGCTGCTGACCAGCTTCGACAACGGGATAGGCTACATACAAAGCCAGATACCACGATAAACGAAGGGTACATTTCATCCGTGTTAAGACGATGCACGTGCTTCTAACAAGGTGAAACACACCCAATTGGGTCAGTGCGTGATGTTAGCTGCGGCGGCTTCGTCGAGCAGCCACAGCAGGCCGCCGTTGGTCGGGGCGATCAATTGCGCCGGGAAAAGTGTGGGCTGGGATGGTCCCTCCAGGACGTCGTGCAGGATGCCCGCTTTCTCGCCACCGGCGACCAGGAAGGCGACCGTGGCCGCGTTGTTGAGCACCGGCGCGGTCAGCGTGATGCGCGCGGTGTTCATCTTGGAGACCCACGGCGCGGCAACCAGATGCTCACTGTCGTGCAGGGCGTCGACGCCGGGGAAGAGCGAGGCGGTGTGCCCGTCGGGACCCAGCCCCAGCAGAATCAGGTCGAAGCGCGGTAATCCGTCCGGTTGGAGAGCGAAGAAGCCGCGCAGGTCGGCCTCGTACTCCCGCGCGGCCTCTGCCGCATCGGCCAACTCGGCGCGCACGCGGTGCACGTTCTCCTCCGGGATAGTAATCCGGTCCAGCAACGACTCGCGCACCATGCGGTAGTTGCTCTCGGGATCGTCCGGCCCGACGTGGCGCTCGTCGCCCCAGAATAAATGCACGCGCTCCCAGGGAATCTGCTCCGCGTAAGCCGGCGTGGCCAGCGTGCTATAGAGGCGCTTGGGCGTGCTGCCGCCGGAGAGGGCCACGGTGAAGCGGCCATCCTCGCCCTGGGCAGCCGACTGGGCCAGGGTCACGAACAGGTCGGCGGCGCGCTGGGTCCACTCGTCGATATCACGCGAGACGACCAACTGTCCTCCGCTCGGATGCGCTAGCGCCACCGTGGGCTGCTCGGCTCCCGACCCTGATCCCGATCCTGCGTCTGCATTCATCTCGATCTCCTCTTGAGGTTATGATGGGACGGATGGTGAAGCCTCTATTCGTCGGCCGCGAGGCGCTCACACATCAGGGCGGCCGCGCCAAGTGCATCTTCGTAGACGCGGTCGTGGCGAAACACGTCGAGCTCTTCGGCCAACAGATCGCCAAGCGGTCGGGTAGCCATGCGGGCTGTGCGGGTGATCGGAGTGGCCGGGCCGATGATCGTCGTGGTCGTCGTCGTATCGTCGTCGGTGCGGCGCTGCACCGTGAAGGAGCCGGGCATGCCGCGCAACGTCCCGTTCAAGGTCAGCGACAGCACGTGCCCCGGCGTCGCCTCGTCGGAGGGCCGCGCCTCTAGTTCAATCGGCACAGTCATGCCGGGGCGGTCGGCCTCCAGGTGGAGCAGGTCCCCTTGCCGGCGCGCGCCACCGGAACGAGGCGTCCAGCCAAGGCGTGACGCCAGCCAGCCAGCCAGCAGCAATGCCTGGGCCGGACTGGCCGCACCCGTCGCGGTCGTTGCGCCTGTCCGCTCCCCAGCGGCTCGCGCATAGGTGATGGCGACGCTTTCGATGCGTTGGGCATAGGGCCGTATCTCGGGTGGATCAAAGAACTGCGCGATCAGGCCGCGCCACGGCGTCAGCCGGATCCAGTTGAAATCGCTCACTCCACGATCCTCGCTGCCCGTGCGGCTGATGGCCCACAACTTGGCCAGCCCGTCGATGGGTCGAACGAAGCGCGAAGACTCCACGATCAGCCGATCACAGAGGCCCAGCATGCGCGAGAACAGGTCGCTGCCAAAAGGAGCGTCCTCGCTCCACCAAAGATAGGTCGGCAACTCGGGCAGCAGCAACGGGGTGACGATGCTGGAGGCGTGCAGCACCGCCACGCCGTGCGCCGTCAGCGTGACCTGCTCCCAGCACAGGCGCTCCTGCACCAGCGTGGTCTCACCACATTGCGCCACCACGCGCGCGTCGATGGATGATGTCGGCGCATGCGGGTCGGCCACCACCACGATGGTGCGCGACGGATGGCGCTCGGTCAGCTCGCCGATGGCGTTAGTGACGTGGTCGACGTCGTCCTCACGCGAGACATAGGCGACGAGATTGATGACGCTGGTCCGCGCCGGCGGGTGATCGTTAGCGCCGTTGGCTGTGCTGTGCCACAGCCGCGCGATCGCCGACTCGATCGTCGGCACGTCGACCGCGGTCCCCTCCCACGTGTCGGTTGCAATCATTGCACCCTCCTTGGAACGAGTGGCTAGTGGTTAGTGGCTAGTGACTAGAGGTCTCTAGTCACTAGCCACTAGCCACTAGCCACTTATCGTTATGGTTTGCGCCAGGCCCGGCCGTCGCGGGCCAGCAGCTCGTCGGCCGCGGCGGGGCCCCAGGAGCCGGCGTCATAGTTGGGGAAGGAGGGGCGTCCTTGCGCGGCCCAACCGTCCAGTACGCCCTGGATAAAGGTCCACTCCGCCTCGACCTCGTCGCGCCGCGTGAACAGCGTACTATCGCCGAGCATACAGTCCAGTAGCAGGCGCTCGTAAGCGTCGGGCGACTGGTCGTGGAAGGCCGTGCCGTAGAGAAAGTCCATGTGCACCGGCCGGATCTGCAGACTTGCCCCCGGCGCCTTGGAGTCGAAGCGCAGCGAGATGCCCTCATCGGGCTGGATGTGCATGGTCAGCACGTTGGGCGCGACCTCGCCGCCGGAGGGGTGAAAGAGCATATAGGGCGCGCTCTTGAATTGCACCGCGATCTCGGTGGTGCGCTTGGGCAGCGACTTGCCGGTGCGCAGGTAGAACGGTACACCCTCCCAGCGCCAGTTGTCCACGAACAGCTTGAGCGCCACGTACGTCTCGGTCGACGAATCGGGCGCGATCCCTTGCTCCTCGCGGTAGCCAGCCACCTCTTTGCCCGCTACCCAGCCACGGCCGTACTGTCCCCGCACGGCCTGTTTGGCCGCCTCCTCGGAGGCCGTGGGCCGCAGCGCCCGCAGCACCTTGACCTTCTCGTCGCGCACGGCCTCGGCGTCGAACGCGATCGGCGGCTCCATACAGGTCAAATTGAGCAGCTGCAGCATATGGCTCTGCACCATGTCGCGCAACGCGCCGGCCTCCTCGTAGTAGCTGGCGCGCCCCTCCACGCCGACGCTCTCGGCCACGGTGATCTGCACGTGGTCGACGTAGGCGCGATTCCAGACCGGCTCGAAGATGCCGTTGGCGAAGCGGAAGATCAGGATGTTCTGCACCGTCTCTTTGCCGAGATAGTGGTCAATACGATAGACCTGATCCTCGCGGAAAACCTGCAGCACCTCGCGATTAAGGTCTTTGGCCGACTGCAAGTCATGCCCGAACGGCTTCTCGATGATGACGCGCGCCCAGCCCTTGCCGTCCATCCCGCCGTGGTTGAGCCCGGCGCGGCCCAGTTGGCGGATGATGTCGGGGTAGAACGAGGGAGGGGTGGCCAGATAGAACACGCGATTGCCCTGCGTGCCGCGCTCCCGGTCGATCCGGTCCAGGTGCTCGCGCAGCCGGTCGTAATAGTCGGCCTCCTGGAACTCGGCCGGGATGTAGGTGATGCCCTGCGCAAAGCTATCCCACACCGCCGGCTGGATGGGCCGGCGACGAGAGAACTCACCGACCGACTCCTTCATGTTCTCGCGGAACTCGTCGTCGCTATCGGGGCGGCGCGAGAAGCCGACGACCGAGAAGCCAGCCGGGAGCCATTGCTCCAGCGCCAGGTTATAGAGCGCGGGGAGCAGCTTGCGCCGGGTCAAGTCGCCCGACGCGCCAAAAATGACCATGGTGCAGGACTGAGGGGTGCGCGCCAAGCGCATCCCCTCGCGCAGCGGGTTCTCTACCTGCGCCGCGGCGCTCGCGGCCGTGGTATCCGGGGCCGTCATGACCATAGCGTTTCCTTCCCTCACCCCCAACCCCTCTCCCTGCCGCGGGAGAGGGGAGCACAGGTATCAATCCGCTGGGCGTGCTCTATCCTACTCGTGCTTGACGGCGTGGCCGCCGAACTGGTTGCGCAGCGCGGCGATCACCTTGGCGCTGAAACTCTCGGGTTGGCGCGAGGCGAAGCGCTCCAGCAGCGAGAGCGTGATGATAGGAGCGGGGATGTTATGATCCATGGCGTCCTGCACGGTCCAGCGGCCTTCACCCGAGTCGTCGACGTAGCCGCGGATATGCGTCAGGTCGGCGCCCTCCTTGCTGAACGCCAGTTCGGCCAACTCCAGCAACCAACTGCGCACGACGGAGCCCTGGTTCCACAGGTGGGCGATGGATTGCAGGTTAAGGTCCGCGCCGTACTCGCTGCCGTGCAAGATCTCAAAACCCTCGCCGTAGCCCTGCAACATGGCGTACTCAATGCCGTTATGCACCATCTTGACGTAGTGCCCTGCCCCGGCTGGACCAACGCGCATATAGCCGTCGGGCGGGGCCAACGTTGCAAAGACGGGCGCGACGCGCTGGAACACGTCTTCCGGTCCGCCAATCATCATACAGTACCCGACCTTGAGGCCCCACACGCCGCCGGAGGTACCACAGTCCAGCATGGTGAAGCCCTGAGCCTCCAACTCGCCCGCGCGGTGCTTGGTATCGGTCCACTTGGAGTTGCCGCCGTCGATGATGGTATCGCCGGGCGTCATATGAGGCAGGAGACCGGCGATCGTTTGATCGACCGGCGCGCCGGCGGGGACCATGATCCAGAAGTGGCGAGGGGCCTCCATCTTTTCCGCCACTTCCTGCAGCGAGTAGGCCGCGACCGCGCCCTCAGCCTCGTACTGGCGAACGGTATCCGCGCTCTGGTCATAGACAATGCACTGGTGCCCGCCCTGCATCAAACGACGCACCATATTGCCGCCCATGCGGCCCAGGCCAATCATGGCAATTTGCATATTTCTCCTCGGAGCCGTTAGTCGTTAGTCGTTAATTATTAGTCGTTAGTCGTTAGTCACTGGCTTTCGGCGCCTCTAGGTTTGCTAGTGCCCTGACAAGAGGTCAACAAGCATACAGAGCCCAAAACTACTAACTAACGACTAACGACTAATGACTTATCCGGCGTGGGCCATCATCTCCTCGCGCTTGGAGGTGATCGTGCCGATCAACTCGTTGAACGACTCGGTGAACAGGCGGACGCCGTCCTTCTGCAATTGCAGCGTGACCTCGTCCATGGAGATGCCAGCCTTCTCGAGCCCTGCCAACTGCGCGCGCGCCTCGTCAACATTCTGGTCGAGCGTGCGGGCGGCGTTGCCATGGTCAAGGAAAGCGTCGATCGTCGCCGGCGGCATCGTATCCACGGTGTCGGGACCGATCAGGTCCTCCACGTAGATGACGTCGCGGTAGGCAGGGTTCTTGGTACTGGTGCTGGCCCACAGGCAGCGTTGCGGCTTGGCGCCCTTGGCGGCCAGCGCCTCCCAGCGCGGCCCGCTGAAGATCTCCTGATAGGCGGCGTAGGCCATCTTGGCGTTGGCGATGGCGGCCTTGCCCTGCAGCGCCTTGAGCTCCGTCTTGCGCTCCTCCGAGCCGGCGGCGGCGATGGCGGCGTCGAGCCGCTTGTCGACCATCGTGTCGACGCGGCTAACGAAGAAGGAGGCCACGGAGGCCAGGTGGTCGACCGGCTGGCCGGACGCGGCGCGCTGCTCCAGGCCCTTGATATAAGCTTCAGCGACCTCACGGTAGCTTTGCAGCGAGAAGACAAGCGTCACGTTGACGTTGATGCCGTCGGCAATGGCTTGCTGGAAGGCGGGGATACCCTCGGCGGTGCCGGGGATCTTGACCATGATGTTGGGTATGTCCAGGTAGCTGAAGAGGCGGCGCGCCTCGGTCAGGGTACCCTCGGTGTCGTAGGCCAGGTTTGGCGCGACCTCGATGCTGACAAAGCCATCGTGGCCGTTAGAGCTATCGTAGACCTGGCGCAGGATCGTGGCGGCGCTGCGAATGTCGTCGAGCACCAACCCATCGTAGATCTCGTTGACGCTCTTGCCGTCTCGTACCAACTGGCGCAACTCGTCGTCGTAGTCGGCTGAGCCGCCGATCGCTTTCTGGAAGATGGTGGGGTTACTGGTCAGCCCCACGATGCCCTTGTCGATAAGCTCCTGGAGCGTACCGCCGGTCAGCATGGCGCGGGTGATGTTGTCGATCCAGGGACTCTGGCCCTGTGCGAGGAGTTGGTGTAGGGTGTTTTTCTCGGCTGCCATCTGTTGTCTCCTCCATGTCTCGCGTGTGTACAGGCATGGCGCCTGTACGTGATGCCCTGTCCATCCTCATTATATGTCTAACCGGGCGGGCCATATGTTACGACGGACTTAACGCTCATCTGTCGAGGGGACACAGCACGGCCTGTGCCAGATCAGGTTTGCCGCGCTTTGCGACCACTCCCCATTAACCATGCCAACGGCGGTACGTTCATCCGGTCTCTTTGCGGTTATCGAGATAAGCGTCGACAAGAGCAGCAAAGGTTGGCGCATGCTTGCCCACACTTGCAAGCAACTCCTCGATCGTCATGGCAGGCGCGCGGAGGTCGGCGGCTTGTTGGGCAACGACTGTCGCAAGAGTCGATGGAGATCGATGGAACAGGTCGGTCAGGAAGTCGTCCGGCGACTGGGCTATGACGCCGAAAGGCTCGAGAGCCTGCCTGGGGAAGTCTTTGAGGTTTGCAGTGACGATAACTTCGGCTCCAGCAACCACTGCCGCGGCCGCGACATGCCGGTCTTTGGGATCGTTGAGCATCGTGTCAACGAGCGATTCATAGCCAGACACAATGGCGTCGGGGAAAGCCCTGCGCAATACGCCGACAAGCGATGCTGCCTTTTGCTCCGTCATCATGCCGTTCTCGTATAGATTGCGCTGCACCTCCGCCAGGATCGCCTCACTCCAGTGGACACGATACAGGCCGGCTGCGGCTGCGCGTAGCAGCGTATCGCGAATAGAGGCGGGAATAATGATGCAGGCGTCGAGCACGACGGGTGGCGTAGGCACGTTTCCGCACCTACGAGTAGAGCCCAAGTTCTTGGCTTAGTTGCGTGAGCTCCCTGAGCGCCGCGCGCCGTGATTCGTCGCGTTGCGTCTTATAGCGGATGAGGTCCGACAAGCGGACGTATCCTCGTGACCCCGTCTCCGGGACGCTATCCCGACCCTGGAACAACCTACTTGGCGAAGGAATCTCCCCAGTCTCTAGCAACTGGACTAGATAGTGTTCGCTCACATTCAGGAAGTCCGCCGCCACCTGAACGGTCACCTGCCGGTCGAGAAACTCAAGGGCGACCGCATCGCCGTCGGCAAGGATCGGGACCGTTTGGCGCAACAACTCGTAGACCGACCGGGGAATATCCAGACGCTGACCATCGGCGGCGACAAGCTGCATGCCCTCGGCTTGCGTCGCCTCAAGCACATGGCGCAGACGCTCAAGAGAGCGGGCATCATCTGCCGTTGCCACGATAGGCTCATGTCTTTCGATTCCGGTCGTCATGAGAGCGTCTCCTCGTCCAGCGTTAACGTCTTGTTAGTGTTTAGTGTATTGTACTACGTTGTCCGTTGCGGGAGCCTCAGACGGCGAAGGTGTCACGGTCATGGGCAATCCAGCAATTCCTCGTCCATACCATCTTGATCATCTCGCAAGGAATTCTCGTAGACTGAGGCTACGCGAGACTCCGAACTCGAACAGATCACCAAGGAGGCAGGCACCCATGACCACCGACAGCCTACCGCTAAGCCCGCGCCTTGCCGCTCTGCAGAGAGAGCTGGGGGCTGGGCGCGCGGATGCCCTGGAGGAGTTCTGGCGGGAGGTGGCGACCAAGGGAACGCCGCTGGTGGAGCCGACCGATGACGGCGACGACTCGCATGTGCTGGTGACGTTCCTCTGGCGCGCCGAGGGCGAGACGCGCAACGTGGTGGTGTTCGGCGGTTTCCACTACTACTGGGACTTTGCCCGCAATGGAATGGCGCGGCTGCTTGATACCGACGTGTGGTACAAGACCGAGCGCTCGCCGGCTGACGTGCGCGCCTGGTACCGCCTCTCACCCAACGACTCGCTGCAGCCCTCGACGGATTGGGCCGCCCGCACGGCGGCTTTCATCCCCGACCCGCTCAACCCGCGCCGCTACGTCGTCGCTGGCAGCGCCGACAATCCCGTCGCGCCCCGCGACGAGGTCTGGTCCGTGGTCGAGCTCCCGCGCACGCCGCCGCAACCCTGGGTACAACGCCGGCCCAATGTGCCGGCGGGTCGGGTCGCGGCGCACCGCATGCACAGCGCCATCCTGGACAATGACCGGTCGGTGTGGGTCTATACCCCGCCGGGCTACGATCCGAGCGGCGCGCCGTACGCCCTGCTGATCCTCTTCGACGGCTTCATCTACACGCACGTCATCCCCACCCCGACGGTGCTGGATAACCTCCTCGCGGAGGGACGTATCCCTCCGGTCATCGCCGTGATGGTGAACAGCCCGGACAGCGAGGCGCGCCTGCGCGAACTGTCCTGCTATCCGCCATTGGTCGACTTCTTGGCTGACGAACTGCTCCCGTGGGTGCGCCAACACTACCATGTGACCGTGCAGCCGTCCCGCGCCGTCGTGGGCGGCTCCAGTTTGGGCGGGCTGACGGCGGCTTTCGCCGCCCTGCGCCGTCCCGACCTGTTTGGCAACGTCCTCTCGCAGTCGGGATCGTACTGGCGGCCGCCGCCGGGAGACGCCGAGCCGCACTGGCTGGCGCGTCAGTTCGAGGCCGCGCCGCGGCTGCCGCTGCGCTTCTACCTCGACGTCGGTGTATTGGAAAGCGAAGGGCAACGCCGCGCGAACGACTATATGCGCGATGTCTTGCAGGGGAAAGGGTACCCCGTCCGCTACACCGAGTTCCCCGGCGGCCACACGTTCCTGTGCTGGCAAGGCACGCTGTCCGACGGGCTGCTGGCCCTGTTGGGCAGAGACTGGGGCTCACCGGTCCCGCGCTAGCACGAGGTCATTGCTCACCGCGGCGGAGAGAGCAGCTCGCTCTCACTTGCACTCGTGAAGACGCGATCGAAGAGAGACGTCATGCCTGCCTCGGTATCTATCGAGTCGATCACGCCCTCAACCTCGGGCGACACGCGCCCAAACTTGAGCCGAATCAAATGCTCGACGTCATCCCGTTTGGCGCGTAAGGCTCCCTCTTGTCGCAGCTTGCCCGCCCACGTCAGTTCTGTCGCTTCCACGTTCTCATCCCCTTCCGCTTGCAGCAGCGCCCGGTATTCCATCTGCTCAGGCTCGTCCAGCGTCAGATAGGTCTCTACCAAGTCTACCAGCAGAAATAGGCGCGCTTCGTCCAGCCCGCTCTCGCGCAGACGCTGGATGATGTCGATCTTGAGCTCGACCCGCCCCTCGGGTCCCGGCTGCATCAGTGCGGCCAACGCGGCGCCGAGCACCGATGCTGCTCCCTTGTAATCCTCCGCTGCGAGGCCGCGCAACCCGATCTGCCAATACTCCAGCTTGATGTACTCCTCGCCGAACAAGGTCTCGACGTAGCGCACCTTGCGTACGTCGCCGGTGCGGCTAAAAGGCAGCAAAGCCGCCGAGATCACGAAGCGATGGTGGCGCAGCGTGAGCAAAGCATTATACTCCCACACCCGATACGCGAAGCCAGCGTCCGACTCGGTCTGGGCTTCGGTGTGCAGCAGCACGATCTCGGGCTTGCCGACGAGGCTGTGTACCTCGGCCACCACATCGGCTGTGCGCATCAGCCCTTCGGGGATGTCGATGAACGTTTGAGGATCGAGGAACGTGATGGCGTCGGGATCGATGCTGCTAGCGATGCCAGGCATGAAGAGGGTCAGGAAGTCGTGAAAGAAGCTGTGTAATACGTCTTTGAACGTCTGATCATGCGCCATGGTGTCTCTCCCGATGTCCTTGTCGACGCGTTGGAGGGACCGCCCTTTGCGGTGGGACCGTTGGAGCGACCGCCCTTTGCGGCGGGATCGTTGGTGGGATCGTCCGCTGCCGTGGGACAAAAGGACGCAGCGCCGCGCCCAGCCAGACGCCAGCCACGCCGAGCACGACGGCGATCAGCAGCGTCAGGGCGATGACGAGGACGCCCTGGTTGGCGCCGAAGCCCAGGATGGCGCCGACGACGGAGGCCTGGTCGGACACGGGCTGGCCCAGCGCCACGGCCTGCCAGGCCAGCAGCAGCCCCCAGCCCAACAGCGCCGCGAGCCCCCCTGCGGCCACGGCGTTGCGCGCGCCTGCCGCCAGCAGGCCGGCCAACACGCCGACCGGTACCGCCATCCACCACAGGCCGAGCAACGTGCCCAGCACCACCAGGATTGTCCCGACAATGGTAGCGGGGATCAACGTCGACCGCGTGGACCGCAAGCGGATGTTCATCGTCATGGCGTCAGCGTCCAGGCGACGCTGCCCGCTTGCGCTCGCGCGGCCGCCATATCGAGCAGGGGATAGTAGCGGCCCTGCCACCAGGTCTCGATCTCATTTGTATACCAGGGGGACAGCGAGTTCTCGCTCTGGCCGCCCGGATAGACGCCCTCGCTCCGGCCGCTGCCCCAGTCCGTGATGAAGCGCCAGCTGGGCCCGTCGCTGGAGGGATAGCCCGGCGCGAATGGGGCGGCGTCGACTGTCCAGGCGTCGCCGCTGCTGGGACGGGGAGGATTAGGGCTGGCAGGATAGGACAGCGCGTCGACCTGCGCCAGGGATGGGAACTGCCGCGCGTGGACCCGGCCCCAGGTCCAGCTCTGTACATTAGAACCAAACTTTGTGGTCAGCGAGGCCACGGCGTGCCGGAAAGCGCCGTACATCACATCGGAAGCATTGCGCGGCTTGCCGTGGAGGGGAGTGAACGTGGGGTTGGTGGGGTCCCGCAGCGTCCACGCCTCCAGATCCTCGACCAGCGCCGTCTGCCCCGTGTCCAGCGCCAGGCCAGGGAAGCGGTCCGACGGTACTTTATAGGCGGTCCACCAGGGTCTGAAGGCGTCCTGCAGGTACTGGTCCCAGAACTGCCACCAGACCGTGGCCGCGGTCGAGTCGACGCCCATATCGTCGTTCCACGCGCTCAGTTGGCGCCGGGCCAGCGTCTCGGTGGGGTCGAGTTGCGCCTGATGACGCTTGAGCGCGTCCAGCAGCCGGGGCACGATCAGCGAGGCCAGGTCGTCGTGGGTATCGTTCTGCAGGCGCTCCATGTCGGCCATGGTCAGTTTAGCCGTGCCCGACAGCGCCTGGTAGATGCGGTCGGCGCGGTAGCCGTTCTCGAAGAAGTTGTCGGACGTGCCGATGTCGTAGGGGTAGGCGGCGGTGACGGGGCGCTGGTTGGCCGAGAATACGATGTGGCCGGGCGGATCGTAGACCTGGGGGACGGCGTCGAAGGGGATCGTGCCCACCACGTCGGCCCCGCCCGTGCCCGGCAGGGGCAGCGCAGGTGAGCCGCTCTTGACGAGGGGGTAGTAGCCCGCCGACACCATGCCGATGTTGCCCCGGTCGTCGGCGTAGACAAAGTTCTGCGAGGGCGTGTGCCAGCCACGCAGGCTGTCGCGGAAGTGGGCGAAGTCAGAGGCGCGGATGACGCCGAGCATGGCGCCGATGTCGTCTGTCGGCAGCGCGCCCATCCAATCGACCGTCACCGTGCCGTGCGGGTCGGCGTCATCCTCGATCACGGGGCCATGCACGGTGTAGCGGACCTCCAACCCCTGGTCGGGGCTGCCCTTGACGGGGATGGTATAGTGCAGCGCACCGAAGGGCCGCCAGGCGCCGTTCCAGTAGTACCGACCGGGGTGTGCGGCGTCGGTGCGCTCGACGTAAAACAGCGTAGCCTGGTTCTGCACGTTGGTCCCGCTCCAGGAGATGTGGCGGTTGCGGCCGATCAGGATGATAGGCGTGCCGGGCACACTGACGCCGCTCATATAGTAGCTGGGGCTGCTGGCCTCCAACTGGTACCACACCGCCGGCAAGGTCTGGTGCAGGTGCGGGTCTCCGGCCATCAGCGGCTTGCCCGAGACGGTGCGCGCGCCGTCGACCGCCCAGTTGTTGCTGTTGGCGTAGCCGTGCAGGGCGAAGGCGGGCAGCGCGGCCAGTTGGCGCGCTAGCCCCGCCACGGCGCGGACTTGCCCCGCAGTGACACTGAGTTGCGCGGGCAAGGGAGCGGGCGCCGCACGCTGGTAGGGGCCGGGATCGTAGGGGCGCTGCGTCGCGACGTCGGCGGGAACGGGCGGAAACCACTCGTTGGTGCGCTGCAACCCGAAGGTGCGCACCAGTACCTCGCGATCCAGCGGCTTGGAGGTCAGGTCCAGCGTCTGGATCAGGTCGCCCTGCACCACCAGCGAATCGACGGGCGTCCAGGACAGCGGCCGATAGTTGAGCAGCTTGAAGAACGTGGGCAGGTTATTGCTCCCTACGGCCTCGTCGATGCGGTCGTCGACGCCCTGGGCATAGGCGGTCAGCGCGACGTACGAGGGGCTGGCGGGAGTCCGCTTGATCGTGTCCCACTCGGCCTGCGCGGTGCGCAGCAGTCCCAGTTGGTCCTCGATCACGTCCGACCCGAAGGCGGCGCTGCCCAGGATCTGCGAAAGCAGGCCCTCGCCCTGACGGCGCGACAGGTCCATCTGAAAGAGCCGGAAGCGAGCGTGCAGGTAGCCGATGGCCAGGAACATATCGTGGTCGGTGCGGGCGGCGACGTGGGCCATGCCGTTGGCCTCGAAGGTGACGGACACGGGCTGATCGAGCCCAGCCAGATGCAAGGTGGCGGGTTGGGGCAACGCCGCGTCGGCTGCGGCGGTCCAGACGCCGGTACCGGGGTTAAAGGCCGGCCCTAGCGGCGGCAGCGGCCCCAGCCCGAGGGCTGCCACGGCGAGCAAGGCGGCCGTCACCAGGAGCGACGCGGCCACATTGAGCAGCGCCCTGACGCCGATCGGCTTTCGTTGTTCCACACCCACGCGTTCCTGGCCCACGCCCGCGCGTCCACGTTCCTTACCCACGCTCACGCGGCCACGTCCCTTGCCCACGCTCATGCGTCCCTTACTCTCCTCACACGTGCTCGCCTGATTCTACACCTGGCGCACGCTTTTCAGCTAAACTATACAACATATCGGTCGCCCACTTATTCGCGGATTCCTTGAAGCCATACAGGTGTGCAGGGGAGCGTGTGGATGCACGGCGCGGGATCGTCTCGACGCCCCCCGGCAGGATGGGCACGAGGCACAAGGGCTAGAGGGGGCCGGCGAAGGCGTCGGCAACGGACAGGGAGAAGCCCGGCACGACATCCTCTCCATCGAGCGCGGCGCCGATGCCGAGCGTCGCTGACGGACGCATGTCCTGATAGCGCGGTCGCAGATCGACCGGACGCCATACGTCGACCTCCCGGCGGTCGGGCCAGAGCACCCACACCAGGCGCGTGCCGCCGCGGAGGTAGCGCTGCGCCTTGGCGGCCATGTCGAGGGCGGTCTGATCGGGCGAGGCAACCTCAGCGGCCAGATCCGGGGCAAAGGGGATGGGCTTGGTCGGGTCCGTGATCAGCACATCGCGGGCGGCATCGTAGAATCCGGCGTCGGGGAGTAACCCCGTTTCCGCGCCGGCGAACTTATACACCCCGTCAGCTGGCGTGGGGACACCAAGACGGCGCGGCTGCACAAAGCTTCTCAGCGCGAAGTATATATTGCCTCCGATAGTCGTCGCCTGCTTCCCGCTCCCCGCCACCCGGACAAGCACCCCTTCAACGACTTCATAGCGCCAGCCATCGTCGGGCATGGCCAGCAAGGCGTCAACCGTCGTCGGGCCGACACCGGGGACGATCTCCGCCCATGGTGCAAATGTCTGCGATGGCGGCATCGCTCGCTGCGCGCTCATGGCCCTATTGTCGCCTGTCCAGGATCATTATGCAACCTGTGGCGACTTTCTCATCAAAACGTGAAGTTGCGGCAAGCGCCACCATCTGCTAGGCTGCCCTTTGGCAGTATGGCTGCCAGGAAGCCGGAACCAGGCCCAATGACGTGGCGTACCGACCGTCACGAGCGGTACTGTAGCGGCAAGCGGTAGAGCGGTAGGGAGTTATGACAGAGACGATCCTGCACTTCATCACCAACCTGTTTACGACGCTCGGCTATGGCGGCATTGTGATTGCTATGGCGATCGAGAGTTGCTGCATCCCACTCCCCAGCGAGTTGATCATGCCCCTGGCCGGGTTTCTGGCCACGCGGCAGGGCGTGGCGACGTTCCACGTCCAACTCAACCTGCTGGGCAGCGCGCTGGCCGGCGCCGTCGGTTGCGTCGTCGGATCCGTGGTGGCCTACTGGATCGGGGCCGCGGGCGGGCGTCCATTGCTGCTGCGCTACGGACGCTACGTGCTTATCTCGCAACACGACGCCGACCGCGCCGACCGGTTCTTTGCTCGCCGCGGCGACATTACCATTTTTATCACCCGCCTGCTGCCCATCATCCGCACTTTCATCTCGCTGCCGGCCGGGATCGCCCGCATGAACTTCGCCAAGTTCGTGGCCTATACGTTCGTCGGATCGCTGATCTGGTGTCTGGTGCTGGGCTACATCGGCTATACGTTGGGCTCCAACTGGGAGAGCGTCGGCAGTACGTTGCACAAGTTCGATATCGTCGTTGTACTCGCGGTGGTCGCCCTCGTCGCCCTCTACATCTACCGGCACACTCGACGGCCGGCGACGAGTGGCCAGTGATTAGTGCCTAGTGACGAGTGACGAGTGACGAGTGACGAGTGGCTAGTGATTAGTGCCTAGTGATTAGTGCCTAGTGATTAGTGCCTAGTGATTAGTGCCTAGTGATTAGTGCCTAGTGATTAGTGCCTAGTGATTAGTGCCTAGTGATTAGTGCCTAGTGATTAGTGCCTAGTGACGAGTGAGGAGAATAGTAAGAGGGGACGGGACGCCAATAGCGCCCGCCCCCTCACATCTTATATTCATCCTGCCCTATGACGAGTGGTTAGTGACTAGAACTAGTCACTAACCACTCGTCACTAACCACTTGTCTATGCTGATTCGTCGCGGGCCAGGAGGTCTTCGTCGGCGCGCGGGCCGAGCCGGGTCGGCTCGAGGATCGGCGACTCCTCTTTTGTAATCACCTTGTCGGTCACGCGGACCGAGCGGATGTCGCCGCGCGAGGGAATCTCGTACATGATATCGGTCAGCACGTCCTCCACGATAGTGCGCAGGCCGCGGGCGCCGGTCTTGTGCTTGAGAGCCTGACGGGCCGTTTCCTGCAGCGCCTCGAGAGTGAAGACCAACTCGACCTTGTCGAGCTCGAAGAACTTGCGATACTGCTTGACAATGGCGTTCTTGGGCTCGGTCAGGATCTTGATGAGGGACTCTTCGTCGAGGGGATCGAGCGTGACCGTGACGGGCAGGCGTCCCACGAACTCGGGGATCAGCCCGTAGGCCAGCAGGTCCTCGGGGATCACGTTCTTGGGTGTCGGCGCCTGCTCGTCGTTGGCGCTCGCCATATTATAGCCGAAGCGGCGGCGGCCGCCGGTACGCTTGTCGATGATATCGGCCAGCCCCTCGAAGGCTCCGCCGCAGATGAACAGGATGTTGGCCGTGTTGATCTGGATGAAGTCCTGGTGCGGGTGCTTGCGTCCGCCTTGCGGCGGGACATTGGCCACCGTGCCCTCGATGATCTTGAGCAGGGCCTGCTGCACGCCTTCACCCGAGACATCGCGCGTGATCGACGGATTGTCGCTCTTGCGCGAGATCTTGTCGATCTCGTCGATGTAGACGATGCCCTTCTCGGCG
>JAABUQ010001510.1_pt1 | contig 49683 bp, 48 predicted proteins | sample 5560001 | NCBI WGS metagenome assembly JAABUQ01 (sample SAMN10711888, study PRJNA513371) | rock metagenome | isolation source: Antarctica rocks | place: Antarctica: Victoria Land, Finger Mt nord | collected 2015-12-18
GCTCTAACACTCAATGCGCGGCCCTGTTCTTGCGCTGTTTTCATCGCGATTGTCCTATCATGAAGGTAGACGCTGCGCTACATAGGAGCGTCGTCGCGCGGCGAACCATTGCGGGACCGCCGTGAGCGGAACAAAGATCAGCCGTAAGAGAGCGGAGATCGAAGGGCGGAGAATGATGAAAAGAGATACAACCAGGGGGGCAACACGGTCGTGGCTGCCGCGAGGGCTGGCGCCCTTGGGCGCGCTGCTGGTCCTCGTCGTGCTGGCGCTCAATCTATCCGGCGTCGTCATTGCCCGCGCCGCCGGCTACAACTGGGCGACCTTCACCGACAACGCGAACCTCTTCAAGCAGGCCGGCAAGAATGACATCGCGACAGCCGCGCAGCAGTCTGGCCTGCGCGTCTACATCGTGACCACCAATCAGAAGTTTAGCTCATCTAACGCCTGGCACTCGTGGGTAACGGATCAGGCGCGCCACGAAGGCGACCGTGGCGCCGTGACTATCGGTTTCCTCGACGCGCGCGGCAACAGCCACAGTATCTACGCCGTGACCGGCCCCAACACCGGCCTCACGGCGCGGCAGGCTGGGCAAGGAGTAGATAGCGCGCGGGCGACGTTCAACAGTTCCGGGGTGACGGCAGGCGTCATCCAGACGATCCACAACTACCAGAGCTATGGGGCCTCGTCGCCGGGCGGGAGCGGCGCCCCGGCCAATAGCAATACGGGACAAGGCACGGGGAGCGTTGCTCCCGCCAGCAGTGGATCGCAAGGTTTCAGCTTTGGCTGGCTGATCCCCGTGATCATCGTGCTAGCGATCGCCTTCGTGGCCTTCCGTCTGCTGCGCCCGCGCCGTCCAGTTGTCCCGCCGTACAATCCGAATCTGAGCGGCGGCCCGTACGGCAATCCCAATAACCAGGTTGGTCCAGGTGGCTACGGCAATCAGGTTGGTCCAGGTGGCTATGTCAACCAGCCAGGCAGCTACGTTAACCAACCCGGCGGCTACGTCGGGCCTAACTACGGCAACAACCGCAGCGGCGGCCTCGGGAGCGGCCTCGCGGGCGGCCTCGCGGGCGGTGTTGTCGGCGGAGTGGTGGGCTCGGCCATCGGCAACGAGTTGTTTGACCACGACCGCGATGGCAACGGTAACGACGGCAACAATGCTGGTGGCGGCAACTATGGTGGGGACCCCAACGCCACCAATACTGGTGTGACCGACACCCAGAACGCACAGGATGCGCAGGGCAGTTGGGACACCAGCGGCGGCGGCAGTTGGGGCGGTGATTCTGGTAGCGGAGGCGGCGACTCCGGCGGCAGTTGGGGCGGCGACTCCGGCGGCGGCGGCGATGGTGGTGGTGGTGGTGGAGACGGGGGCAGTTGGTAGACACCATCCGCGACCGGAGTACAGGGGAGGGGATACGGCTCACCGTGTCCCCTCTCCTTTTCCATTTTCTACGTGCGCCAGTTGTCGAGTGGCAGGGTGTATCCCAATGCTTGCAGAGGCAGGAGGGATGCGGTTGGAATCATGAGACGCGTAAACGTGTCGTGTCTCATGCAGCTACCACCTCGTCGATGGCGTCGGCCAGCCCCGGATCGTCGGCAAGCATACCGAAGGCAGGATCACGGGGATGTCGATCCGTCGTAGTCTCTTGCTTGATAATCTCCCGCAACCATTCCTCGACACTGAGCCCCTGCGCTTGCGCCTGCGTGGCTGCCTGGGCAAGCTCTTGTTCGTCGAGCGAAATCGTTAGCTGTACCACGGCTATCCTCCTCGAATGGGTAGGTCGTGCTTCTGGCGCACTCGGCTATACTGAAAGTAATGGCAGGCGATCCCGCGCAGGACGCACGATGCCGCGTGGATGCGGCGCATATGCGCCTGTAGACGTGCGCATAGCCTCCATCCTTACTTTACACCAGGGCGTGCGCCGGTCCCACGCCGGTTCCTCACTTCCCATGCCCTTTGCACGAGCCGGCCGCTTTGGGTCCGTCGCTACACATAGCAGGAGTACTTCAGGATGATAGGAGCACGACCGACGACCATCGGGGAGCTACGGCGCGGCGAGTACCGCGTCCTCCCGATCAAGGAGGAGATGCGCAAGAACCTCGTGGCCAAGCTGCGCCGCGACGAGCCGCTGTTCCCCGGCATCGTGGGCTACGAGGAGACGGTGATCCCGCAGGTCGAGAACGCGATCCTCTCGGGCCAGGACATTGTGTTGCTGGGCGAGCGCGGCCAGGCCAAGACGCGCCTGGCGCGCTCCCTGGTCACGCTGCTCGACGAGGAGACACCGTATATTGCCGGGTGCGAGATCAACGACAATCCCTACGAGCCGGCCTGCGCCGCGTGTAAGGCCAAGGTCGCGGAGCGCGGCGACGATGTGGAGATCGCCTGGCTGCGCCGCGAGGACCGCTACGGCGAGAAACTGGCCACGCCGGACATCACGATCGCCGACCTGATCGGCGAGATCGACCCCGTCAAGGTGGCCGAGGGCCGCTACCTCTCCGACGAGGAGACCATCGCCTTCGGGCTGATCCCGCGCACCAACCGCGGTATCTTTTGCCTCAACGAGTTGCCTGACCTTGCCGAGCGCATCCAGGTCGGCCTGCTCAATATCATGGAAGAGCGCGACGTGCAGATTCGCGGCTACAAGGTGCGCCTGCCGCTCGACGTCTACGTGGTGGCCAGCGCCAATCCGGAGGACTACACCAACCGCGGCCGCATCATCACGCCGCTCAAGGACCGCATCGGGTCGGAGATCCGCACGCACTACCCGCGTACCATCGAGGGCGAGATCTCGATCATGGAGCAGGAGGCCGCCACCTTCGGGGCCAACGGCTACCAGGTGACCTATCCGCAGTACATGAAGGAGATCATTGCCGAGATCACGCACCTGGCGCGCAAGAACCCCGACATCTCCAAGCGATCGGGCGTCAGCGTGCGCGTCTCTATCTGCAACTACGAGAACGTGCTCTCCAACGCCGTGCGCCGCGCCGTGCGCCTCGACGAGAAGGCCGTTGCGCCGCGCATCTCCGACCTCTCGGCCGTGCTGGCCTCGACCGCGGGCAAGATCGAGTTGGAGGCGGTCGGCGACGTCAGCGAGGATCGCCTGATCGAGCGCGTCGTGCAGGGCGCGATCGTCGCTGTGTGGAATCGCTACTTCCTGCTGGCCGAGTTCGAGGGACTCCTGGGCCGCTTCGACCGCGGCTTCGGGGTCGACGCGGCCGACGACCTGCCGTCCGCCCACTACCTCAAGGGCGTGGAGGACATCAAGGGCCTCAAGGAGGCCGTGGCCAAGATAGGGGGACAGGGCAGCCCCGCCACCATCGCCTCGGCGGTGGAGTTCATCATGGAGGGCCTGCACCTCAACCGCAAGCTCAACAAGGACCGCGCCTCCGGCTCGGGCAAGGCGCGCTATCGGCGCTAGAGGGTACTCATGTTTGATCGCTACTCGTACCGCTACGCACAATGGGACGACACCCAGCAGGTCGATCCCTTCAATGCCGATGACCTGATGAACGCCATGGCCGATAAGCTGATCGAGGATGGCGACCTGCAGCGCGCGCTGCGGGACATGTACCGCCGGGGGGACCAGGGCGCCCTTGACAACCGCATGAAGGGCCTGCGCGAGATGATGGAGCGGCTGCGCCAGATGCGCGAACAGCAGATGCAGCGCCATGACCTCAACGGCATCATGGACGACATCAACCAGCGCCTCGACGACATCGTGCGGACCGAGCAGTCCGGCATCGACCGCCGCCTTGAGGAGGCGGCCAACCCGCCCGCCGCCGACCGCGAGAACACCACGGCGGAGGAGAACGAGTCGCTGCGCAAGATGCTGGAGGGCATGGCCAACCGCAAGCGCGAGCAGCTTCAGCAATTGCCCGAGGACGTGCCGGGCCGCCTCAAGGGCCTCTCCGAGTACGACTTCATGGACCCCGACGCGCGCCAGAAGTATCAGGAATTGCTGGAGATGCTTCAGCAGCAGGTGATGCAGAGCTACTTCCAGGGCATGCAGCAGGCCCTCCAGAGCATGACGCCCGAGGATCTGGCCCGCACGCGCGATATGGTGCGCGACCTCAACCAGATGCTTGAGGATCGCATCCAGGGCCGTGAGCCCAAGTTCAACGAGTTCATGGACAAGTATGGGGATATGTTCCCCGGCGTGCAGACCCTCGACGAGCTGCTGGAGCAGATGGCCGCGCGCATGCAGGCCATGAGTTCCCTGATGCAGAGTATGTCGCCCGAGATGCGCCAGCAGCTGCAGGACATGATGGAGGGTCTCATCGGCGACGACCGCCTGCGCGTCGATATGATGCGCCTGGGGGCCAATCTGGCGCAGTTGATGCCGATGCAGGCGGAAGGGCAGCGCTACCCCTTCAGCGGCGACCAGCCGCTCTCTCTCATGGAGGCCATGGCCATGATGGAGCGCATGGAGGCCATGAATCAGCTGGAAGCGCGGATGCAGGCCGCGCAGAGCGGGCAGGGCATCGAGGACATCGACCCCGCCACGGTGCGCGAACTGATGGACGCCGAGGCCGCCGCCCAACTGGAGCAGCTGCAGAACATCACCAGGCTGCTCGAAGAGGCCGGCTACATCCAGCGCAAGGGTGACAAGTGGGAGCTGACGCCCGCCGCCATGCGCAAGATCGGCCAGAAGGCGCTCAAGGATGTGTTCAGCAACCTCAAGCGCGATGGCTTTGGCAAGCATGAGACGGAGCAGCGCGGCGCCGGCGGCGAGCGCACCGACGAGACCAAGCCCTACGAGTTCGGCGACCCTTTCCTGATGGACATCAAGGGCACCATGATGAACGCGGTGGGGCGCAACGGGACCGGCACGCCGGTGCGCATGGTCCCCAACGACTTCGAGGTCTACCGCACGGAGCTCTTGACCGAGTCGTCGACCGTGCTAATGCTCGACAAGAGCCGCTCCATGTTCCTCAACGGCTGCTGGTTGTCCGCCAAGAAGGTCGCCATGGCGCTGGACTCGCTGATCCGCGGCCAGTTTCCGCGCGACAACCTCTACGTGGTGGAGTTTGCCTACCTGGCCAGGCAGATCCAGCCGCAGGATCTGCCGCTAGAGACGTGGGACGAGTACACCTATGGGACGAACTTCCAGCACGGCATCATGCTGGCGCGGCAACTGTTGGCCCGCACCAAGGCGCAGAACAAGCAGATCCTGATCATCACCGACGGCGAGCCGACAGCGCACCTGGAGGACGGTAGCCCCATGTTTGAGTACCCGCCGACGCCGCGCTGCATCATGGAGACGCTGCGCGAGGTGGGCCGCGCTACGCGTGACAACGTCGTGATCAACACCTTCATGCTCGAGACCACGCCGTGGCTCTCCAGCTTTGTCGATCAGATGACCGCCATCAACAAGGGCCGTGCTTTCTACGCCTCCCCCGACCGGCTCGGCGAGTACATCTTGGTCGACTACGTGCGCAACAAGCGCAAGAAGGTCGGCTAGCACATTCCGTTTTCCCCAACGGTCGAGGGCCGGCGCCGCAAGCGCCGGCCCTCGACCGTTGGGGACACGTCTGACGTCGGATGCTCCGACACATCTGGTCAGATGACAATGGGGAAGCGTTCGTCGCCAAACACGGCCATGACCTCGATCCTGCCGCCCAACGCTTCCACGTAGCCGCGCAACGTTGACAGATGCGGGTCATCGCCGTGCTCGATACCGGAAACACTCGATTGGCGCACGCCGAGGGCATCCGCGAGTTCCGTTTGGGTCACATCGCGAATCCTACGAAGCTCGGCCAGATTATAGGCGACTATCTCGGCCAGTGTCTCGGCCCGATGTCGCTCCAGATTGGCGCGCCGCTCCGGGTCGGCTTTTATCGGCGCCATCAACTCTTGAAAGTTGCGGATGTTCATGGGATCAATCCTTCTTTACGAATCTGCTCAAGGTATGCGTCGTAGAGCGCATCAGCGGCCGGGATAGCTTCGCGATACCATTGCTCCCACTGACCTGTCTTGTCTCCGCCAACCAGCAGAACAGCTCTGCGAATTGGATCGAAGACAAAGAGAACGCGTAGAGCGCCGTCTTTGCTGGCGCGAAGCTCTTTCATGTTTTTGTGCTCAGATCCCCTAATGCTGTCGACCACGGGTCTACCAAGGCTGGGGCCGCTTCGTTGTAGGAGATCGACACGATCACCGAGCGCGTCCTGTTGGTCATGGGTAAGCGTCTCCCACCACAGGCCAAAAGCATCCGTATAGAGAACTTCCCACTCCATAATTCGAAGTATAGCCCGTTGGCTCTATAGGATCGAACCTATGGACTAATGGACTACTTGGCTCTTGTAATGTTCCAGGTCCCGAACCTCTCGGTCTGGGTATCGTGGGACGTGGTATCCTAACCCATCAGCGTCACCGACATGGGTAAGTGAAAGAGTGAAAGAAGGAGGGGACGATGGCGTACATCTTCGGCCAGCATTATACACGCGACCAGTTGATGCAGCGCGTGGGGCGTCTGGAGCAGATCGCGAGGATCGAGCCCTGCGTCCTGACTGGCGGCCATGCCAAGGGGACGCGCGCCTTCCACGTCACCACCGGCGGAGGGCTGGCCTTTACCGTGGCCGCCGACCGCTGCCTTGATATCCCGCACGTCAGCTACAACGGGATACCGCTGTGCTGGTACAATAACGCCGGCGTGGTGGCCCCTCAGTTTTACGAGCCCGAGGGCAACGGTTTCCTGCGCTCGTTCTTCGGCGGCCTGCTGACCACCTGCGGCCTGCGCAACTTCGGTTCGCGGGTCGAGGTCGACGGCGAGACATTCCCCATGCACGGGCGCATCGGCAATCTGCCGGCCAGCGAGGTGTCCTGGGGGACGGCGTGGCAGGGCGACGACTGTACCTTCTGGATCGAGGGCGTGATACGTGAGAGCCGTCTCTTCGGGGAGGACTTGACGCTGCGCCGGCGCATCGAGGCACCGCTCGGCGGCACGGGCCTACGCATCCTCAACACGGTGCGCAACGAGGGCTATCGACCGGAGGGGCACATGATCCTCTTCCACATGAACCCCGGCTTTCCTCTGCTCGACGACGGCGCGCGTTTGATGGTCGACCCGCTCGACGTCCATCCGCGCGACGCCGAGGCCCAGAAAGGGCTGGCGGTCTACGACCGCTTCACCGGGCCGCAATCTGGCTTCGCCGAGCAGGTCTTCATCCTCGACCTGCGCCCCGACGACGCGGGTTACACCACGGCCACGCTGGTCAACGAGCGGCTGGCGGGAGGCCTGGCGCTACGCCTGCGCTTTCCCAAGGCGCACCTGCCCTATCTGGCCGAGTGGCGCATGCTGGGCCAGGGCGCCTACGTGCTGGGCCTCGAGCCAGCCAACTGCCCCACCATCGAGGGCCGCGCCGAAGCCGTCAAGCGTGGCACGTTGCCCGTCCTCCAGCCCGGCGAAGAGCGCCACTACGACATCGACGTCGACGTGCTGACCTCATTCTAATAGCCACGCCCGCGCTGGGTGCGCTCCATTAGTGTGATGGCGAGCGGTGGGCCTGACCTTAAAAGGTCATGGCAGGCACGAGACCTTAAAAGGTCGGGGGACAGTCCCCTAAGCGCGATGCGACCGCCGGGTGACGGACCCGCGCGGACCCTTCAGGGTCGGTCTCCTGCCATGACCTTTCAAGGTCAGGCCGCGTCTCACAATCGTAGGGCGCCCTCCCCGCGCTTGCGCCGGCGACGCGGAGTTGCTGATGCGTGTACACTGACACCAATTGCACAAACGCGATGGCGCCGGTTGGCCAGCAGATGCCCTGCCGCCGTCGGTGTAGAGGGATAGGTGATGCGGATGCTCGCGGCTGACATGCTCAGGTTGAACCTCAACGCCCTCGACTACGGCATCCTGTTCGTGTACTTCGCGCTGGTGATTGCTATCGGGGTGCTGGCGCGGCGCGCTATCGCCACCAGCGAGGACTTCTTGCTGGCCGGGCGGTCGCTGCCCGCCTGGGTCACTGGCCTGGCGTTTATCTCCGCCAACCTGGGGCCATCGAGATCCTGGGCATGGCCGCCAACGGCGCGCAGTACGGCTTCTCGACCGTGCACTTCTACTGGATCGGCGCGGTGCCGGCCATGGTCTTCCTCGGCCTGGTGATGATGCCGTTCTACTATGGTTCGCGCGTGCGTAGCGTCCCCGAGTACCTGCGCCGCCGCTTCAATAACTCCACCCACCTGTTCAACGCGCTGACCTTCGCCCTGGCCAGCGTGCTGACCGCTGGCGTCAACCTCTACGCGCTGGCCATCATCCTGCAGGCGCTGCTGGGCTGGCCGCTGGTGCTCTCCATCGCCGTCTCGGCCCTCTTTGTGCTGGCGTACATCACGCTTGGCGGGCTGGCTGGCGCCATCTACAACGAGGTGTTGCAGTTCTTCGTGATCCTCGCCGGGCTGATCCCCATCGTGATCGTCGGTCTGGCCCACGTCGGCGGCTGGAGCGGCCTCAAGGCCGCGGTGTCCCACACCGCCCTGGGCCCCAACTCGTTCGCTACCTGGAGGGGCACGGGCATCCCGTGGTCCAACCCGCTGGGCGACTGGGTCGGCATCGTCTTCGGGCTTGGCTTCGTGCTCTCCTTCGGGTACTGGACCACGAACTTCGCCGAGGTGCAGCGCGCGCTCTCGGCGAAGGACCTGTCCGCCGGGCAGCGCACCCCGCTGATCGGCGCCTTCCCCAAGATCTTCATCCCGTTCCTGACCATCATCCCCGGCCTGATCGCGCTGGTCGTGATCCCCAACCTGGGCGGGACGAAAGGTATGCCCTACAACGACGCGATCCCGCTGCTGATGAATAAGTTCTTGCCCGACGGCGTGCTCGGGGTGGCCATGGCCGGCCTGCTGGCCGCCTTCATGGCCGGGATGGCGGCCAACGTCTCGTCCTTCAATACGGTGGTGACCTACGACATCTGGCAGCAGTACATCCGCCGGGACCGCCCCGACGGGTACTACCTGCGCGTGGGCCGCATCGTGACCGTGGTCGGCGTGCTGATCGGGATCGGGACCGCGTTCATCGCGTCCGGCTACAGCAACATCATGAACTACATCCAGCTGTTGTTCTCGTTCTTTAACGCCCCGCTGTTTGCGACGTTCATCATCGCCATGTTCTGGAAGCGGGTCTCGCCCATGTCGGGCATAATCGGACTGGCCTCGGGCACCATTGCCGCGGCCGTGGCGCACTTCGTGGCCTTTCGGTTGCCGTACTTCTACCCGGGAGGCCACTACGATCCCACCGGCAATGCCATCAACGCCCAGATGCAGAACTTCTACGGCGCGATCGCGGCGTTCGTGGTCGACGCCGTCGTGACCGTCGTGGTGACGTACATGGGCAGGCCGAAGCCGCTGCCCGAGTTGGCCGGCCTGGTGTGGGGCGTGCCGGACCCCGATGCGCCCGACCCGGCAAGTGTGCCCAAACCCCGCTGGTGGGAGTCGCCGCGCCTGCTGGGCTTCGGCGCGCTGGGCATCGTCCTGGTGCTGTCCCTTGTTTTCCTGTAACCGGCCTCCGACCCGGCTGTCGTACCGTCACCGTTAGAAGGAGCACACCATGAGCCAACGCCCAGTCCAGCCGGCGCCCTCGACGCAAGGAACCGCACCGAAGTCCGCCGCGTCCCAGCTGTTCGACATTCGCATCCTGATCGGCGGCCTGTTCACGGTCTATGGGTTGGTGCTGATCGTGGCCGGGCTCCTGGCCAGCGAGGCGGAGAGGCAGAAGGCGGCCGGCATCAACATCAACCTCTGGATGGGCCTCGGCATGCTGGTCCTCGGCGTGCTGTTCCTGCTCTGGTGGCGGGTGCAGCGCCGCTAGTGCATGATGAAGGAGCTTTCTTTGCAACCCTCATTGTCAGTTATTGGTGGACGTGCATGCGTTCCCGCTGGAGAATGGCTTGTGGAGCGCACCAACCGACAAGCCTGTCCATCACATCCATGACAGCGTCCTCGTCGCTCTCCCTGTCTTGTTCGCGAAGATGTTCTCGAAAGGCTTCGAGGATGCCAAGCACTTGCCCTTCGTTGTAACGTCCGGCAAGAAGTTCGTTGACACACGCGACTAAGCCTTGATGCTTGTCCTGGGTTTTGAGAGCGTCTTCCAATCGTCCTTGAAATGTAGACGGGTCCACATCCGCGGGCAGTGCTTCGGGTTTGAGCCAGTTCATACGCCTTCTATTCCTACTCACTGGTCAAGGACTTGGCCGGCTTGGTCAAGGCCTATAGGGTTCCCATAAGCTCCGCGTCCGGGCCAATGCGTGCTGATACTCATCGACGTTCATAGGTCTGCTTGGTTCCAGGAAACCGTGTCCAGTTGGATTGTTTGGATCAGGCCGGAACTGTAAGCCATCCGGCAGGTTTGCTGGATCCAGCGAGAACACAGGGTCTCTCCCGGTCCCACCAAGGTCACTCGGACGCCTGTGAGAAGGTAATTGCATCGGATCGTCTGGAGTTGTTGAGGCGCCGCCCGTACCAGGGACAACCATTCCATTCTCATCAAGAGGTATGTCTGTGCCAGGTCTGGCGCCAAGAGTTCGCGCGGATTCGCCAAGCTCGGGTAATCCATCGGAACCCAATTTCATCGACCGGTAAAGCCTCGATGGACCTCCTCCAGTGACACTGGGCTGTGAATCGGCTTCATTGCTTTCTCCACGATGAGGCATCAGCACGCGCTTCCCATTGGCAGCCCCAATCCAACTATAACAATCATATCATAGCGCGGGAGCAAGCCCCCGGACGTGATAGGCTCAATCAGATCAGGACGTTTGAGGCAATGCGTCCCCCATCGACTATAGTCGGCGTAGTTCGCTATGTGGCACATGCGGACTGGCCCCCGACCGGCTGCGGCCGGTCCCGATCCAGCCGGGCAGTCGCAGGCCGGCAGGCCACAAACAAACTGCTTTAAGATGACACTAGGGCTCTGCGCCTTGTTACCTCGCGGTGTCTTGCTTCGTTATACAAAAGTGGAGCATAATGGCCGAGAAGGGAGGGACGTGGATGAAACGCTTGTTGGGTATCGTCGTCGGTCTGGTCGTGGTTGCCGTCCTGGTCACGCTGGCGGTGGGGCGGTTGCTGCCGTCGCAACCGGTCTATTCGGTGGCCGACGTGCAAGCCGGCCTGCAACAGCGCCCCAGCCTATGGGTTGGGCACACCATTGTGGTGCGGGGCTCCGACATAGGTGATGGTAGCGCAAGTTCGTGCCCGGAGTTTGCACCATCATCACCGGCATACCCGTCGGCGGCCTGCCGGCAGAGCCAGTGGATTGTGCTGGGCTCGTCCAGCGCAACCGCGCCGGCGCCGCTTGTTCTTGACGTGAGGAACGGTTCTCGTCCCCTCGCAATCGCGGCTCCGATCCTTCGCGTCTTATCGAGCCAGGGTGGCGGCGCTTTTCATGTCTTTTCCTCGTCATGGCGGCCGCTTGTCCCCGTCCATAGTCGGCTCCCCGTGATTCCTCAAGGGCCGGGCTCATTGAGAGGGCGCATCGCCCAAACGACGTATATGATGATTAGTAGTAATGGCGGTGGCTTCTTCGGGTCCGCGTCGACGCCGCAGTTGATCGTGGCGCTGCCCGCGGGGGCACGGCCACCCGTGTTCCGGTTGCACCGGCCATTGCCCGATTTTCTCTACAACCTGCCCCTGGTCGGCCAGCCGCTGTTACATCTGTTCCCCTGGGACGACGGCGCGACGGTGCGCATCCGTATCAATAAAGCGGGGCTGTGCGCCGGGACGACCGCCTTCGCCGGCACGTCCTGCCAGGACGCGGTGCTGCTGCCGTCGTAGGCCTGGCCGATCGCTGATGCTCACCGGTTGGTAGACTTCATCGATCACCCGTTGTCGAACACCCATTGAGGGAGGGGCGGATGAAACGCATAGCCATCATGCTGGCCGCACTGGCGCTTGTCGCCGCCGGTGTGACCGTGGCCATTGGGCGGCTCTCGCCGTCGGAGCCGGTCTATTCGGCGGCCGAGGTGCAGACTGGCCTGCAGCGTGACCCTGCCGCGTGGGTTGGACGCGTGGTCCTGGTGCGTGGCTCACTGGCGATGTCGGGCAGTTCCACCGTGTGCGCATCGCACGCCACCCGTTCGCGGACTGCCTCAGCCAGCTTATGCCGCCCGATCACGACCATCGGGATCGGGCCGTCCGCCCTACCCGCTCCGGTACCGGCGGGCATGTTGCCGGCTGCCCCATCAAACGCTTTTTGGATGAATCGAATCCGACGGCTAGCGAGAGTGCATCTGCTTGGTCCCGGCGGCATCGCGGCGCGTAACTCCCTGAGATGGACAGTGTGGGCATACACGTTCAGTTCCCCGACGATCAACCTTACCGTGGCAGTACGCCCTGGCGCAGGCCAGCCCATCGCTCGCCCGCATCACCCGCTGCCCGACGTCTTATACACCCTGCCGTTGGTCGGGTCTCAGCTTGCCCATTGGTTCCCCAGGGACAACGGGATTATTTTCCGCGTTCGGCTGAACCCGTCGCCGAACTGCTCGTTGCCTGGCGCATCCGTCACGTGCGACGACACGGATGGCGTGCTGCTGTCGCCGTGAGCGACGTAACGCCCCACTATTCGGCGTTGAGTTAGCTGCCAGCAGGACGTCCCTCCGATCTCCCGGCGTCTCGACACCGCAGTGTCTGTGTGCTACCATACGACCGTGGTCACGGGTTCCCTTCGCAATCTCGTTGGCGCATCCTGTGCCCTTGCGCCGCTTGCTTCGTTAGACGAGAATGGCGCATACTGGCCGAGAAGGGAGGGATGCGGATGAAACGCCTGTTGGGTATCGTTGCCAGTCTGGTCGTCGCCGCCGTGCTGATCATGCTGGCGGTGGGGCGGCTGTTGCCGTCAGAACCGGTCTATTCGGTGGCTGACGTGCAGACCGGCCTGCAACAGCACCGTGGTCAGTGGACGGGGCGCACCATCCTGGTACGCGGCTCAATCGCGACATCGAGCGGTTTCACCCAGTGCTCGTTGCGATTCGATCGTTCGCGGGTTGGCTCATTCGGTTCGTGCCGCCAGATCGTGACCATCGGGATTGCGTCTTCCTCCTCGTCCGCATCCCCAGCGGCTGGACCGGCCACTAGGTCGTCGGTCTCAACGGCGCTGGCGATACTCCAGGCGCGAGTTGGAGGGGTCATACGTCCTGTCGGCGTTGGCCGTGGCCCTCTCGCACTGCTCATGCGCGGTTCATTTGTCACGACGCAGCCAACCCTGAATGTAGCGGTCGGCACAGGTGTACGGGTACCGTCGATAGGTCCGCATCGTCCGCTGCCCGACTTCTTATACAACCTCCCGCTCGTGGGGCAACGCCTGTCTGAGCGGTTTCCTGCGAACAACGGCGCCATCTTCCGCGTGCGCTTGAACCGGTCGCCGAGTTGCTCGTCGCCCGGCGCGTCTGTCACGTGCGACAACACGGACGGCGTACTGCTATCGTCGTGAGCAGGTTATCCAGCAGTAGCCAGGGCAAGATCAAGGTTACGAGGATCGCGGGTTGGGGCCGGACTACTGTCTTGTTGCACGCACCTTCGTCCCACACGAACACACCGGCGTTTCAACCGAAGATCGTTGTCCCTACTGAGCGGATAGGCACATCCTTGTGCGCTGCTATCCGTTCGGTACGTCTAGCCAGTGAGTGCGCATCAAAACCTCCCGCGTAATCTCAGCCACGGCCTTCCCATCCACATTCACGAGGATATCCTCGACTGCATTGCGCTCCATCACCCTCGCCAACTCGAAGGCGCGTTGGAGATGCCGGTCAAGGCCGGATCCTAGTTCCCTGCGTTCTACGTGTAGCGTGAGGGTGCTTAAGGATGCGGCAAGTCTGACGACCACGATCTCCGCTCTGGGGACGGCCACGCGATAGCGGTCCAGGTGATCCCGCGACTCCACCACATCGGCCAAAATGAGGCGCATAGCCCCCGCTGCCCGGAAGTTGGCCCAAACGGCGGCTAGGTTCCTCATCGCAAGCCCTATCCGGAAGCGATCATGCGGGGGACGCGGATAGCACCACCGCAGACTGTCGATGTCCACCATGGCATGCGCGATCCCGGCCTCATCGAGCCTTTCTGACACCTCGGCTGCCACGGTTGTCTTGCCCACACCGATCGGTCCGGTTATCAGCAGCACGGGGATGTCATTCGCCATACTCTCGCCGTTCAAGCCCATCTCCGCAGCAAGGGTCTTCTCCTCACGCGCAACCACCTACTCGCAGCATAGCGCGTTCGCCACCCCTTTTCATGCGCGGGAGTGCTCCGCAGGGGCATGACGAGCTACCTGGAGGTCGTATCCCGGTAGGCGCAGGTGCGTTTGTCGATGGGATAACGCAAGGAGCGCCACAGCCCGATCCAGGGATAGACCAGCTGGCAGAGCCCCAGGTAGACGGTGCGCGGGTCGCGCCGCCTGAGCGCGCCGTCGCCTACGCGGCGCAGCCCGTGGCGCCATACCCAGGCGCCCAGGAGCGCGACGCCGTAGACGTCGCCCCGGCGCAAGTACTTGCCGAACTGCGCGCCCGCGCCGATACCGCGGACGCGCTCCAGGCGTCGCTGCTCCGGCCACGATCTCCATTGGTGATGGTAGGCCAGGGCGGCGGGACTGTAGGCGACGGTGCGGCCGGCGGCCAGCAGGCGGTAGGCGATGTCGGCGCCCTCGCCGGAGCCGAACACGCTGCCGGCGCCTAGCAGCGGATCGAAGCCGCCGATGGCCAGGAGGTCGTCGCGCCGGACGGCCATGTTGGCCCCATGCCCGATCCGCCATGGCGGCGTCTTGCGGCTGTATCGCTGCCGGTGGAGGGCAGCTTTGAGATCGGGCGCGCGTCCAGCGCGGCGTGACGAACCGTCAGCATGAGGGAGCAGGCGGCCGAACACGGCCGCGACGGTCGGATCGGCGAATTCGACGGCGATGGCGTGCAGCCAGTGCGGGCTGACGATGCAGTCGTCGTCGGCGTAGGCGACGATGTCGCCATGGCTAAGGGCGGCTCCCAGGTCTCGCGCGGCGGACGAGCCGGCCGCGCTGATTGAGGTCAGGGACAGGTTGGTGTGATGCTCCGCCAGGCGGCGTACGGCCTGCCTCGTCGCCTCGTCGCCGCTGCCGTCTACCACGATGATGCGCAGGTCGGGGTAGTCGAGGTCGACCAGCGCCCGCAGCGTCTCGGGGAGCGGGGCGGCGCGGTTGCGCGCCGGCACCACGACGGTTATCGTGAGCCGCGTGGCCAGCGTGCAGCCCGCGTAGGGCGATGACCGGGGCCGCACAGGCGCTGCTGCCATAACCGCCATCTTCTCCTCCCTGCATGCCGCGCTATGGCTTGGGCGGCGCCCTAATAGGTTGACCTATGAGGGTAGCCGCGGGACAAACGAGTGTTTTCGCACCCAGTTGGTGAACGATCCAGACACGGGACGATGCGGTGGACTGATACGGGGTGGTCCATGTCCACGTCCTATGCCCCAGCGGGCCGGACCTCAGATCGTCGGTGTGCGCCTGGCGGGGACGGGCACGCGCGACGACGATCTATGTGAACCCGAACCCATAGTAGGATCGAGACGCCGGAGGTGCAAACCGCCTATCCAGGCGGTCCCGGGACTACCCCTTCGGGCTACGACGCCAGCACGCACAATCGACGACCGTCGCTCACCACTCGGCGACGCCGCCGTCCTCGGTGCGCCAGATGGGGTTATGCCAGTCGTGGCTGCCCGCGGACGCTTGCCGGACACGGTCCTCGTCGATGGTGATGCCAAGGCCGGGGCCACGCGGGATGATCACGAAGCCGTCCCCGTAGGCAAAGACGCTCGGGTCGGCGAGGTAGTCGAGCAGGTCGCTACCCGCGTTATGGTGGATGTTGAGGCTTTGCTCCTGGATAAAGGCGTTGGGGATGCAGGCGTCGAGCTGCAGGCAGGTGGCCAGCGCGATGGGGCCGAGCGGGCAGTGCAACGCCGTCGCCACGTCGTGGGCCTCGGCCATCGCCGCGATACGGCGGGTCTCTGAGATGCCGCCGGCGTGCGACGGGTCCGGCTGCACGATGTCGACGTAGCCATCGGCCAGCAGCCGCTTGAAGTCCCAGCGCGAGTAGCGGCGCTCGCCGGTGGCAATGGGGATGCTGGTGTGGTGGGCGAGCTCGCGCAGCGCCTCGTCATTCTCCGGCAACACCGGCTCCTCGATGAAGAGCGGGTGGAACGGCTCGAGCTCCCTGACCAGCGCCCTGGCCATACCCTTATGCACGCGGCCGTGGAAGTCGATGGCCACGCCGACCGCTGAGCCCACGGCCTGCCGCACCGCGCCGACACGCGCGATGGCCTCCTCGATCGCGCCGAACGAGTCGATCCATGCCAGCGCGCCTGTAGCGTTCATTTTGATGGCCGTGAAGCCGGCGTCGACGCGTTCGCGGGCCTGCCGCGCGGCGTCGGACGGGGAGTCGCCGCCGATCCAGGAGTAGACGCGCACGCGGTCCCGCACCGGACCGCCCAGGAACTCATGCACCGGCAGGCCGTGGTGCTTGCCCTTGAGATCCCACAGGGCCTGGTCGATCCCCGCCAGCGCGCTCATCAAGACGGGGCCGCCGCGGTAGAAGCGGCCCCGGTAGAGCGTTTGCCAGAGGTCCTCGATGCGCGTGGGGTCCCGGCCGACGAGGAACGCGGCCGCCTCGCGCACCGCGGTGGCGACGGTGTCGGCGTGACCCTCCACGATCGGCTCGCCCCAGCCGCTGAGCCCGTTGTCGGCCGATAGCTTGAGGAACAGCCAGCGCGGCGGCGCCTTGAACAACTCCAACGCGGTAATCTTCATCGTTCCTTGTCCTTTCCGGGCTCGTCTTTCTTTCACAACTATCGTCGTCGCGCGGCCATACAGTGCGGCCGCTTGCTCCACTAGCGATGCTCGGCGCGCTCAAAGGTGGGAGCCCCGCGCTCTGTCTCCAATTCCTCCACGACGCCGGGGCCGGCGGTGCTAGTGCGCACCAGGAGCCGGAACGGCGCATCCACGTGGACGGGCGGTCCCGTCCGCGCGCCACTGACGCGCTCGATCAACAATGAGACGGCGCGGCGACCGATCTCGTCCTTGTCGGGTGCGATCGTGGTCAGCGAGGGTGTGGCAAAGAGCCCCTCGTCGATGTTGTCATAGCCTACCACGGCTACGTCGTCGGGGATGCGCCGGCCCGCCTTGTGCAGGGCGTGCAGGGCGCCGATGGCCACCAGATCGTTGAAGCAGAAGACGGCGTCCGGCGGCCGATCCAGCGCCAGCAGCCGCCGCATCGCCCGTGCCCCGTCCAGGCGGTAGAATGCCCCGGCGGACGTCACGAGACGGGGATCGACGGCGTGGCCTGCCGTGGTCAGCGCCTCCGTGTAGCCGCGCAAACGCAGGCGCGTGGTTGCGGTCGCGCTGTGGTCCTGATAGGCCTCTTCCGCGCTGACGATCGCGGCGACGCGCCGTCGTCCTAGGTCGAGCAGGTGGGCGGTGGCGAGGCGCGCGGCCGCCACGTTGTCGATGGCCACGTGGTCGTACGGGGCGTCGAAAAGGCGTTCGCCGAGCAGCACCAGCGGGGCCGGCACCAGTTCCGGCCGCAGGTCGTCCGCGTCCAGCATCAGCGAGCTCAGGATCACGCCGTCGATCAGGTGCGGGCGCAGCCCATGCGCGACGAGGGCCTCCTCGGCCCTGTCGCCGCGTGTGTAGTCGATCAGCACCGTGTAGCCCTGCGCGGAGGCGGCGGTGACGATGGCGTCGCCGATGTGCGAGAAGTAGGCGTTGTTGAGGTCGGGGATGGCAAGGGCCAGCACCCCTGTATGCGTGGAGCGCAGGTGACGCGCCGCCAGGTTAGGGCGGTAGTTCAGCGTGGCGACGGACGCGCGGACACGACGCTCCGTCTCCACTCCCACGCGCCCCAGGCGTCCGCCCAAGACGTTGGATACCGTCTTGTGCGAGACGCCCGCGTGCGCCGCGACATCTTTGATTGTCGTCACTATGATCACTCTTCCCTCACAAAAGGGGGTATGGACAGGGACATGCTACGTTCGGCCCCTACCACCACGGTACCATGACCGATCTCGACGCACCCACAGCGCAAAGCCTCCAGATTCCAGAAAACTCTACGAGGAGGTTAGAGGCGGGTAAACAGCCGCCTGAACACCTGCGCGGATGGACCGGGGCGTGCGTTATGGTCAACGAGAGGCAGCGACCGGCCCGACGAGCAGGGCATGTTGCCGTCGATAGCCCTCCAATAAGAGGGCTGTGAGGGCTCAGGCGCCGTGTGCAAGAGCATGAGCGGCCCTGGTTGCGCCACAAATGGCGACTCAAGAAGTTTTCTGGAATCTGGAGGCAAAGCGTATTGACAAGCCGGTGCGTCCCGTAGTATCATACCTCCCACGTGGGACTAAAGTACCACGTGAGACCACGTATTGTAAAGGGGGGAGGCGGCGGCGAGGAAAAGTGACGATGCAAGGCGGCCGCGAGAGGACCGAGCAGCGCCTCGATAGAGCGCGGATGGAGCGGAGTGCGTGGGGCGTCAAGCCCGGTTGAGTACGCCGGGTCGGGTTCTTGGGCAGCCACGCAGGCAGCACTGATCCATGAGCACAGCGGCCCACCGGCGCATTCATTGATCGATAGTAGGGCACGAGGAGGCACGACATGGACGGGAACGAGTACAAACGACGCGACTTCCTGCGCATTGGCGCGCTGGCCGCGGCCGGCGCTGCCACGGCGGGGCTGGGCGCTCGCAGTGTGGCCGCCGACGTGGCGCGCGGGACGACGCCGGCGGCGCAGCCCCCGGCCGGCAGTTTATCCGTTGCCGTGTGGGGCGGCCCTCCGGACATCCAGTCGCTTAAAGACGCCGTCAACCGCTATCAGAAGCAGTATCCGCAGGTTCATATCAACTTGCGATTCGGCTCGAACGCTTGCGGCGTGTCCTACGCCGACTGCAAGACCCTCATCGCCGGCGGCACCATGCCCGATGTCTTCGTGCCTGGCATCTGGAACTATAACGCGATGGTCAACGACAACGTGCTCACAGACCTCGGGCCCTATATCGCCCGCGACCGGCTGAGCCTGTCCGATTTCAACCCCAAGGTCATCGCTCAGATGCGCGCCCAGAAGGACGGGAAGATCTACGGCCTCCCGATGGGCTTTAACGTGCAGAGCCTCTACTACAACAAGGACATGTTCGACAAGGCCAGGCTCCCCTACCCGGCGTCGGATGGGAACTACACCTGGAATGACCTGCGCGCGATGGCCAAGAAGCTTACCCTGGATGCCAACGGCAACACGCCGGAGTCGGCCAACTTCAACCCCAACCGGATCAAGCAGTGGGGCTTCTACACCCTGGCCGTCGTGCCCATCGCGCCCGCCTACGACCCCGTGCTGCTCGCGTTCGGCGGCAGCACCATGCGCTTCTCGGACCACCAGCGATGCAACCTCGAGCACCCCGACAGCATCCGGGCCTGGCAGTTCATCCAGGACCTCATGTGGAAGGACCACTCGACGGTCACGCCGGCCGTCAATCAGGAGCAGGCGGGCTACCTGCGCTGGGTCGCCGGCCACGTCGCCATGCAGCAGGGCTCGCACGAGCAGACCCCGCTTGTCAACCAGCAGAATCCCGGTCTGCGCTACGACATGGCCCCGCTACCCAAGGAGAAGGCGGGTCCCGCTACCTGCATCCAGATGCACATCTGGTCGGTCTATAATCGGTCCAACAACAAGGACCTGGCCTGGCATTTCGTCAACTGGGTCTCGACGGTAGGCTCGGGTACGGAGATGGGCCTGGTCCCCGCCTACAAGGACTACGCCCTCGGCCCCGACTTCCTCAAGGCCCCCAAGGAACCGGCGCACCTCAAGCAGGCCCAACTTGACCCGACGGGGTGGAAGCTAACCACAGTGCCGACCGCCTACAATCAGAAGACCGACGAGATCGCCGGGCAGGACGGCTTCGGACCAGCCCTGACCAACATCGTCACGAATAAGAAGAGCGCCGCGGACGCCTTGCGCGGCATCTCAAAGAAAGTCGACGCCATTATGCAGGCGTAGTGACAGGTCCGATGACGGGCCGGGGCGACGCCGACGAGCGTCGTCCCGACCCGTCACCGCCAGATCCCTATCCCCGGCCATCCCCCGCGTATCCCGTCGCATCATCGTCACGCCGACGCCATCGAGCATAGCCCGACAGAAGGGAATGACAGTGCGCATGGCACGAACCGCCCCTACCCCCACCAGCGCCGTGCGGCGGCGCGGTTCGCGCCCGCTGGAACGGCGTGAGTGGATCGCGGCGTATGTCTTCATGGCGCCCCAAATCATCGGCCTGATCCTGTTCGTGGTCGGTCCGTTGCTGGTGTCCCTGTATTTCACGTTCACCCACTGGGATCTGGTCGCCCCCGCGCCCACGTGGGTCGGCCTGGGCAACTGGCGGTATTTCTTCCAGGATTCCCGCATCTATACCGTGCTCTGGAACACCGTGCGGTTTATCCTGACCGGCACGACGAGCTTCCTGGTCCTCTCGCTGCTGATGGCTCTGCTCCTTAATCGGCCGCGCCGCGGGATTGGCCTGTTCCGCGCGCTGTTCTTCCTCCCGTTCGTCCTCTCGCAGGTCGCAATCGGCGTCACCTGGCGCTGGATGTTCAACACCCAATCTGGCCCGATCGTGCAGTTGTTCAACCTATTCGGCCAGCAAAGCCCCGACTGGCTCGGGGATGGCGCCTACGCGATGACCGCAATCGCCATCGTGACGACCTGGCAGGGATTGGGCTACGGGATGACCATCTACCTGGCGGGGTTGCAGGGCATCCCCGGCCATCTCCTGGACGCGGCCAGGGTCGACGGGGCCAACGCCATGCAGCGCTTCCGCTATATCACGTTCCCGCTGCTCTCGCCGACGGTCCTCTTCCTGACCATCACCTCCTTCATCGGCGCGTTCCAGTTGTTCGACCCGGTCATCGTCATGACCGACGCGGGCGCGAGCATCGGCGGGGCCGGTGGACCCAATGACTCGACGCGCACGATCGTCCTCTACCTCTACAACCAGATGTTCCAATACAGTGAGCGCGTGTCCGGCCTGGGCTATGCCGCCACCATCGCCTGGATGCTTGCGATCCTCATATTCGCGGTGACGGCGTTGCAATGGTCGCTGGCGCGGCGCTGGGTGTTCTATGGCGGGGAAGAAGGAAGGTAACGCTATGGCGACAGGACCCGGCATCGCGTCGGATACGACGCGTCGCATCGCTTATCGCGGACGAGCCTCCGGGCTGTCGCGGGCGGGACGACGGGCAAGTGGGACGCTGTACTACGCCCTGCTCATCGCGCTGCTCGTGCTGTACCTCGTCCCGCTGAGCTGGATGGTCTCCACCTCCTTGCGCACGCAAGTCAACCTGTTCGATCCGGGTCAATGGATTCCCAATCCGGCGACGCTGGACCACTACGGCAACCTTTTCCAGTTCTTGCCGGACTACGGCCAGTACGTCTGGAATACGCTGCGCATCGCGGTGCTCTCGACCATCGGGCAACTGGTGTCGTGCTCGATGGCCGGCTACGCGCTGGCGCGCCTGCGCTTCCCGGGCCGCAACGTCCTGTTTTTCTTCCTGTTGCTGACCCTGATGGTGCCGTTCCATGCCACCTTGATCCCGGTCTACGTTCTCTTCAGGACGCTGAGCTGGGTCAACACGCCGCTCGCGCTGATCGTGCCCGCCTTCTTCGGCAACGCGCTCTACACCTTCTTTTTCCGCCAGTTCTTCATGACCATCCCACGAGAGCTGGAGGAGGCGGCGCGCATCGACGGCGCCGGTTGGGCGCGTATCTTCCGGAGCATCATCGTGCCCGTGTCCAAGCCCGCGTACACGGCCGTGGGCCTCCTGACCTTCGTCACCGCGTGGAACGGGTTCTTCGTCAACACGATCTACCTGCAGACGCAGGATCAGTGGGTGCTGACCGAGGCGCTGCAGAGCCTGATCGGCCAGTACAACAGCCAGTACGGAGAGATCATGGCCGGCGTGGTGTTGATGTCGCTGCCGATTGTCGTGCTCTACATCCTCGTGCAACGCTACTTCGTTGAGGGGTTCACCTTCGCCGGCATCACCGGGTAGGGAGCGCCGACCGGCCGCTCCAGAAACGCCCGCCATCGGTGCATCGTCGTTACGTTGCCGGCATCGCTATCGTCAGGAGGGACCGCCATTGTCCACGAGAGATGTCCAGACCCCGGGCACGACGCCGTCGTCGCTTCCGGTCACCGTCGCCGTTGATTTCGCCACGCCCGTCGACTACCCCTTGTCCAAGACGACGTTCGCGGTGTACAACTCGGGGCTCGTGATGCTCGATCGCTACAGGCGCGATGCCGCGCGCTTCGCCGAGGTGGGGCCGGAATCGCTGCGCATCGACATCGCCTGGGGATGGCCCCCGGAGTGGGACCCCTATGCGGTCCAGCCGGTGACCGGCACGGCCGAGGATCTCGTCTACAACTTCGCCGACCTAGACGAGCTTGCTACGCTGCTGAATGACCAGGACGCGCTGCCCTATTGGTCGTACTGCTACATGCCGTTGCCGTTGCAGCAGGGGGGCAATTGGCGCAGCGCGCCGAGCGACATGGAGGGCTGGGAGCAGGTCTTGCGCGCGTTCGCGCGCCATTATCGGGCACAGGGCATCCACGTCGGCTATCACGAGGTGTACAACGAGCCCGACCTCATCGACGCGCACGGCGCCCCCGTCTTCTTCGCGGGGACGCGCGACGAGTACTTCGAGATGTACCAGCGCGGAGCCCCGGGTATCAAGGCAGAGGACCCGGACGCCGTTGTGGGGGGACCGGCCCTGGCCATCACGGGGGAGGACTCCTGGATCGTGGCCTTCCTGGACCATGTGCGCGCGCACGACTTGCCGCTCGACTTCTTCTCTTTCCACCACTACGGCCCTGACGTCGGCGGGGCCGTGGAGAGGATGCGTGACGGGCTGGCGCGCGACCGCCGGTTCGCCACGACGGAGATGCACCTGAACGAGTACAACTCGCTGCCGGTTGATTATCCCCCGGGCGGCCCGCAGGAGAAGTATCCGTCGGCGGCCATGCTCCTGCAAGATGTCCACGATCTCCTCGCGTACCCCTGCCTGACCAAAGTCAATTGGGCGCAGTTCCTGGACAGTGGACACGACAACTACTCGGGCATGGTCAGTTTCGACGGGCGGCGCAAGGCCGTGTTCAACGCCTATAAGATCTATATGACCATGCCCACGGACCGTCGACGGGTGACCATCGCGGGAGCGGAAGGGGTCGGAGGGATGGCCGCGACCGACGACCATCGGGCTGGCCTTGCCCTGTGGAATCGATCGGACGGCGACCGGACGGTGAGCGTGGACCTACGTCACATCCCCTTCGCCACCGCTACTCTCCAGGTGTACAGGATCGACGCGGATCATGCCAGTTGGGGCGACGATGCCGCTCACGAGGACCTCGCACCCGTCGAAACGTCCAGCGGCGTCGAGACGGCGGGCTCGACGTGGTCGGGAACGATCCCGCGCGACGGCGTGGTCTATCTGGCCCTGGATGACGGCGCGGACCCCTCCACGACGTCTCCGGCCCCCGTGGCCACGGTCGTGCGGACCCTGCACTACTACCCTGACCGCGCGACGACGGCCTATGCGGTCTTCGACCGGAAGGCTTGGGTTGCCCGGCTGGGCATGGCGACCGAGGGGTCGGCGGATCAGGAGGTTGGTGTGACGGCCGAGGATCTGCCCGACGCCCTGCGGCTGCGTGTCCAGGTCGACGGCGCCCTGCGGAAACTCGACCGCAACAGCCTGCTCGGCGTGCGCGTCGACTACATGGTCGGCGGCGCCTACGTCGAGAGCGTCCTGTTCCATGGGCCGTACCACGACGGCGTCGACCTCTATGACGCCGGTCGGGATACGCCGGTGCCGTGGGGGACGGGTCGCCAGGCCGATCGGGTGATCCGGGCGCCGGATGTCGCCGAGTTTTCAATCGAGGTGGCCGCGTTAGCTCCGGCAGGTTGGAGCGGGCGTGCCCAGCTCACCGTCATCATGCAGAACACCGGACCGGGCACGCGGGCTAAGGTGAGCGTGTATCGGGGTTAACGAGACATGGACGGTCGTGGGATTAACCCGTCGGCTCGACCGAGGCAGCGGCGAAGGGCGTCACGCCGCGCGCCTGTTGTTGGACCAGGGTAAGGTCGCCCGGTATCGCGGCCGAAATGCGCGTGGTGATGGCACGGACGGCCGCGGGGTCGAGCTTTGGCCTGCGATCCTCCGTCAAGAGGCCGTTGGTCTCCTGCCCCGTGTCGGTCAGCTGCGTGTAGCAGAACCCCGCGACCGCCGGACTGTCCAGGATAGCGTCGGTCAGCTCGCGATACTTGGCCAGGAACGACGCGTCGTCCGTGACGGTCCCATAGCCGTGCCAGGCCGCGTCCTCGTCCGGGCGGTAGCTAATGCCGCCGTACTCAGTGATCATGACCGGCTCCCCGTCACGCGCATAGCCAGGTATAAGGACGGCGCGGTGCTGCGGCTGCACCCCCCGTAGCGTCGCCTCGACCGCCTCCGGCGTGCCGTAGCGCTCCCGCAGGCTGGCCCCGTCGAAGGAATAGTCGTGCACGGTGTGGATGTCGCTGGCCACGTGCTCCCAGCCGTCGTTGCCGATGGCCGGGCGCGTCGGATCGAGCGTCTTGGTCAGGGAGTACATCGTCTGCACGAACGCGCGCTGCGCCGGATCGCGCCGCAGGTTGGGCACGCCCCAGCTCTCGTTGAGCGGGACCCAGGTCACGATGCAGGGGTGGCTGTAGTCGCGCTCCACCACCTCGGTCCACTCGCGCAGCAGGCGCGTGACGGCGGTCGGGGAGAAGGCGTAGGCGTTGGCCATCTCGCCCCATACCAGCAGGCCCAGGCGGTCGCACCAATAGAGGAAGCGCGGGTCCTCGATCTTCTGATGAATGCGCACGCCGTTGAAGCCCAGCTCCTTGGCCAGCTCGACCTCGTGGCGCAGGGCATCGGCGCTGGGGGCGGCCAGGTGCGACTGGGGCCAATAGCCCTGCTCGAGGGCCAGGCGCGGGTAGTAGGGCCGGCCGTTGAGCAGGAAATAGCCGTCGCCGACGCCGGCGCTGCGCAGTCCCGCGTAGCTGGCGGCCTCGTCGAGGATGGCGCCGGTGTCGCCCGCGCGCACCGTGAGCGTCGCGTCGACGAGGTTGGGGTCGTCGGGCGTCCACAGCAGGCTCTTGCGGTCCATGGTCAGCGCGGCGCGATCCAGCGCGATCTCGCCGTGGACGTCCGAGCCGCGCGCGACGACGGTGACGTCGGCCAGGGACTCGCCGCGCAGGCTCAACTGGACCCTGACGCTGACCGGCGCCGGGTCCTGGCGCCGCAGGGTCAGGGCAAGGCCGAGCAGGCCGCGGTCGAGGTCGGGAGTCCAGCGCACGGACGCGATGTGCGTTGGGGCGACGGGCTCGAGCCAGACCGGTTGCCAGATGCCGCTGGTGCGGTGGTACCAGATATCGCGGGGCTGTGGCCGCCAATCCTGTTTGCCGCGCGGCTGCGCCAGGTCGTCCGGCCGGTCCTCGGCGCGGATGACCACGACGTGCTCTCCCTTCGGGTCAGCGGGCTTAGCGGGCTCAGCGGAGCGCAGGGCCGCGGTGATGTCGGCGCTGAAGGGCGTCTGCCCTCCCTCGTGGGTCGCCACGAGGCGCCCATCGACCCAGACGTGCGCCCGGTAGTCGACGGCTCCGCAGTGCAGCAGCAACCGCTCGCTGCCGTCGGCGCGCGGATCGCGAAAGGTGCGGCGGTACCACACGACCGGGTGGAACGACGTGTCGCCGATGCCGCTGGCCGGCGATTCTGGCGGGAAGGGCACGCGGATAGTGCGCGTGTAGACATCCTCCCGATCCGGCCAGTCCTCGTCGAGGCCGCGGCCCTCGTCGTCGTAGGCGAAGCCCCAGTCGCCTCCCAGGTCGGTCCAACGGCGACGCGTCAGTTGTGGGCGTGGGTGGACCACTTCTCCATCTGCTAGCATACGTTTCTCCTCGGCATCCTGCATCACGCTCTATCCATCATGGCCTATCCGGTTCTCCAGGGCCTGCAAACGCTGTGCCCGCGACAGGCGCACATCCCTCGTCTGCCTGACGCTCGTCGCGTGGCGTCTATGGGAAGGGATGTCCGTCGGGTGCGCCGGGCCGCGGGTCCCACGCGCCGCGCCGCGCGTCGACGAGCGCGCGCCGCGCGAGCTCGGCCGCCTGTTGCAGGTCGGCTTGCAGATCGGCCCGCGGACGCGCCTCGTCATGGAGGGCGCGCTCGGCCGCGTCGAGCCGCGGCAGAATGGCCGTCAGCGCCTCCACCAGCGTATCATGGATGTCGCGCGCGATGCGGTTGCGCTCCTCGACCACGGCCAGCCGGCGCAGCCGCGCGTGCAGGCGCATGTTGTCCAGGAAGATCGCCACCTGATTGGCGATCTGCTCGGCGACCAACACGTCGGCCTCGGCGAAAGGGTCCGATGCCAGGCGCAGGATGTTGAGGGAGCCGATGACGCGGCTGCGGGCGCGCAATGGCGTGGAGATGAAATGGCGGAAGCCCTGGGCGATCCAGCGCTGATCGTTGGCGCCGCGGAACCGATCGTCCGCCGCCATATCGTTGGTCCAGATGGCGCGGCCGCCGCGCACGACCAGCCCCGCCACCGTCTCGTCGAGGCGCTGGCGCTCGCCGGCGCGCGGCTCGATCTCCGTGACGGCGGCCAGGGCGAAGCGTTCCAGGGACGCGCCGTCCTCGGACAGCAGCGTGACACTGATGGCGTCGTGGCGCACCAGTTGCGCCGCCTGCGCGGCGAACGCCTCGAACACCTCGTCGATGTCCAGGCTGGAGGCGATGGCATGCCCGATGCGGTCGAGTCCCTCGATGCGCTCGCGCTGTTGCTGCTCCAATTGCCGATAGCCCCCGGCATAGTACAGGAGGGGGCGCGCGTCGTCCGCTGCGCCGGCCAGCGCGTCGACGCGGCCGAAGACGACGCGGTGGTCGCCGCCGTCGTAGGTGCGGTCGACCGTGCAGACCAGCGTGGCCAGGTTGCCGGGCAGCGTGGGCACGCCATCGGTCTCCGCGAACGTGACCGTGAGGTCCGCGGCCGCCCGTCCGGCGAAGTGGCCGGAGAGGGCTTGCTGCTCCTCGCTCAGGATGTTGATGGCGAAGCGGCCGGCCTCGTCGATCACATGGCTCATGCGCGCGCGGTTGTCGACGCAGAACAGCACCAGCAGCGGATCGAGCGAGACCGAGGTGACAGCGTTGGCGGTCATGCCGTGGATCGTGTCGCCGACCCGCGCCGTGATCACCGTCACGCCCGTCGCGAACAGCCCCATGGTGCGGCGGAATGCGCGCGGATCAATCTCCATCGATGAGCCCTCCAGGAACGTCCCCCAGCCTGTGAGCCTGCGACTGCCCGGCTAGACCGGCAGACCCGCGGCTAGGGTCTGGGGGGCTAGTCCGCATGTGTCGCAGGGCAAACCACGCCGACTGCGGTCGGTTGGGACGGATTCCCCCAAACGTCCTGATCTGATTTAGCCTACCACGTCCCGGGGGCCTGCTCCCGTGCCATGATACAATTATTATGGTACGATTGACGCCGTCGATCGGAGCAGTCGCACTGTGCCGGCCGTCCACAGAAATGGGCAAGATTTGTCAAAACGTCACATTGTGCGGCAACGGTTGTCTCTGGCCCTATGAGGAGTTGCGCGCCTGAAAGGCTGGGTAGACAGGCTGAGGTGACGCGATGTGTGGCCAGCGTACACGTAGGGCGGCGCTGACATCGGTGAGCCAGGAGGCGAAGGACTGCAGGCTGCGGGATTGCTGCGCGCAGCGAACAGTGATGTCGATGGTGTCGAGGAGTTGCCCTCGGCGTGAGAAGCCCAGCGGGTGGGACTCATCGCCGTTGTCTAGCTTGGGCAACCGCACCGCGCGCACAATCGTCCAGGCCACGCACGCTGCGGTGAGCCCGTGCGCGTACCTCGCGTCGTCGAGGATGTCGGGGTAAGAGCGCGCCATCTCCGTCCGGTAGACGTCTTCGGCTCGACGGCCAACATCCTCGGGCAGACGAGACCAACACGGACAAGCCGGGAACGGGAAGCGCAGGGCGGCAGCATCGAGCAACGCGTGGCGAAAGGCGGCGTGCTCAAAGTCGATGAACCGCAGGCCGCCATCTGTCAGACGGCAGTTAGCCGGGCAGGCGTCTCCATTGGAGAAGGCGAGGTACGGGCCAGGCTCAACCAGGACGCGTAGGATTTCATCGACGTCTGAACCGACGCCAGTGGGGGGCGGTACGTCGGGGCGGTCGGCGACGATCTCCCGCAGCTGACTCCATGATCGCTTAATATCGATGCCGAGAATGCTGATCCGATCAAAGACGGGATTGATTGGCCCGAGCCTGCTCCTCAACCCGTAGTACTCCGCGGCATGGCCAGCGGTGGTCGCATGCATCCGACCCAGCGTACCGGCGAATGCCACGAGACCGCGCTCAGCGATGGACGAATCGCCACCCACGAGCAGATCCTCCAGGGCGGGGCCTGAGCCGAGATCCTCCATGACGAGAATCCCGGCCTTGTCGGCGGCGGCGAGAAGACGCGGCCCGGCAGCACTGCCGAGCGATGTCAAGAACTCCAATGCCGCCCGCTCGTGGTGAAACCGCTCCTGCTCACTGCGTGTGTGGGCCTCCAGGCGGCGCGCCTTGACGATGACCGAGGCTGGAGCCGCGCCGGTAGCGCCGTCAATAGTGCATCGTGTGACCCAAGGCCAAGGCCTCGTTCCGAACTGGGCCGACCAGCCCTCATTGATGGGCTCACTGTGAGCTATGTGGGCCTGTGTCCCGGCATATTTACATAGCAGTCTGGTCACTCGTCGTGAGAGGGCGTCCGGAAGGCTCATCTAGTGATACCTCGTCTTATCACTCGTCTTTTCTCCAGCCTAGACGACACAGGGCAACACTGTAAAACGATGGTCCCGGACGAATAGTTCGGTCCAGGCTGGCCAATAGCCCAGGCTGACGGCCACCGCGCGTGAGCGAATATTCGATACGGCCGTCGGGTAGTGTAGAGGTCGGCCACGTCGTTCCCCTCAACCACGGTGATCGTGATGCCATCAGGGGCGCTTACCGGACGCAGGTCATCGCGCGAGCAGGAGTACTTCAGGTCGGGTCCGCCAAGGTCTTGCCCGTCGCGCGCGACATAGTGTGCCAGAAGGCCGATGGCCGGCCCGGAGAAGATCGCATCGCGATCGAGATGGCCCAGATTCGCCCGGACCCACGTGGCGCGCTCGGGGTGGCAACTCAGGACGACGTTGGCGCCCATGGTGAACACCCATAGCGGTTTCGCCGGGAAGGGGAAGCGTCGACCGCCCCGGCAGCTCGCGCGCGGATACAATGACGACGCCCTCGGCGAGGAAGTCTTGCTTCGCACAGGAGCAATCCGCGGCCAGCGCGACGCGAATCGCGCGGAGCACAGCACGCCGACCCTGGTTATTCTCGGCCATGGGTCCTCCCCGTTCGTGGGTGGTCTCCCGCAAGCATAGCAAGTCCTGCGTGAGGATAAGGGCGTCGATCCCCACTCAAGGCAGCTTGCCATATGTCGTGTTCCCCTACCTCATGCTGGTCGCGCGCTGGATGGCGCGACAGCAGGGGGCGCGCCCATGTCCGCCATGGCCGGATTGACGAGCACGCTCAGGGTGACCGCGAGATAGCAGGCTGCCAGACCCAGCAGCGTGGCGCGGACGCCCAGACCTTCAAGGAGATATCCGGCCGCGAGGATGCCAAGCGGGATGGCGACGAACGCCCCCGCCGTGACCGTGCCCAGCACCCGCCCGAGTAGCGCCGGTGGGATGCGTTCGTAGGCGACCGTGAAGATGATGGGATTGACCGGTCCGGAGGCCAGGCCGCTGCAGCACAGGGCGGCGATGGTGATGGGCAACGATGGGAGCGTCGCCAGCATCCAGAAGGGGAGGCCCGTGTCCACGAACGCGCCAATGAAGGTCGCGCGCCGCGGCAGTGTGCGGCCGACCGCGCCGAAGGCGAGCGTCCCGACCAGTGCCCCGCCGCCGAACGCGGCAACCATCAGCCCGAGATCCAGTGCCTGGCCGAAGGCCTGTCGCGCGTAGACTGGCAGGATGACGGCGAAGAGAGGGGCGTCCAGGAAATTGGTGACCATCACGGTCAGGACAATGGCGCGCGTGAGCCGGTCCCGGCGAATGAAGCGCACGCCCTGCGTCAGATCGTCCAGATAGCCGTGCGCCTCTGGCGCCTCCTCCCCGGCCGTCGCCCCACCAGGCGCGCGGCCGCCGCGGTCGGCCGCGCGCCAGGAGGGGCGAGGGCGATGATCGCGGCGGAGAACGCGAAGGTCGCGGCGTCGACCCAGAGCACCCTGCTGGGGCCAATGACGGCGATGAGCACCCCGGCCAGCGGCGCCCCCAGGAGCCGTGCCCCGCGTTGGATGGCCTGGATAGCTGCACTGGCGCGCTCGAGGCCCATCCCGGCCCGGAGGGCGACAGCCGGCGCCAGCGCGGTGCGGGCCGTTGTCCCCGGAGCATCGCACAGGTTGGCCAGGAAGACCAACGCGAGCAGTTGCCAGAACGCGAGTCCGACCGTGTCGTGGAGCGTGGGTACCAGGGCTACCGCTGCCCCGCTCGTCACATCGGCGATGATGCTGGCGCGCCGATAGCCGAGACGATCGATAACGGCGCCGCCCAGGAGCGACGCGACGACGACGGCCAACGCGGCGCAGAAAGCGGTCAGGCCGGTCTTGGCGGCGCTACCCGTGGTTTGGAGCACGAACCAGGGCACGGCGATGATCGTCAAGACGTTCCCGACCATCGAGATCGCGTTCGCGCCGAACAGCGCCGCGAGCGGCAGGCGCGTCGTGGACCCGTCCTCAGCGCACATGACGCCCATCCCTCGTCACCGCCGTCTCTGGCAGCGTGGCAGACTCCCCCTCCGTATCGGCCACCTGTAAGACCGCGGCGCGCCGTTCCCGTTGGCGTGGGACGAGGCCGCGAGGGTCTTGGGCCGGCGGCCGCGGCGGTCCCTCAAGCTGAGTGATGGTCGCGTCGATCCAGGCGAGCTCGGCCTCCAGGCGGGTGCGCATATACTCCAGGATCAGGAGTGCGTATTCATCGACGAGGGACGCGCCGTTGCGTGACCAGCCCTCCAGATCGGTCAGCAGCGCGACGGCGCGGTCGCGCCGCTCGTGTAGGTGCTCGATCAAAGTGTCACGATCCTCCGGCCGGCCTGCTCCCCAGAACATTATCTTCAGCAAGAGATCGTCATGCAGAGGGATGGGGTACTCCGTGGGCTCAGCCAACCACGCCGCTAGCTCCTGCCAGCCCTTGCCCGTCAAGTCGTGGAGTTTCTTCTGCCGCCCACCAACGCTGGCCTGCCGCGTCTCGATCAGACCATCGCGCTCAAGCTGCTTAAGCCTGGGGTAGATGCTGCCAAAGTTCAAGCCCGAGAGCAGGCCGGCCCCGCCTTGCTCGACCTCCACTTTGATGTCGTACCCCGAGCAGGGATAGAGGCCCACGATACCAAGGATGACATGCTCGCTGGACACGGCCTACTCCTTTCGTCAATATATCGCTTCAATGCATCGTAACGATATAGTAATCCGATAGGTAGACCTTGTCAAGGCGGACCAATCATCGCGCATCAGGACCCGTGGCGAACGAGGGCGCGTAGCGGGCGGTTGAGCAGCCGTGGGAGCGGGGCCTGCCTGCGGTAGCTCAGAGCGGCCTGCTGCACGGCCATGGCCAGCGTGGGGTAGACGTGGATGGTCCCGGCCAGCGCGGAGACGCTCAGCCCCTTGCGCATGGCCAGCGTCACCTCCTGGATTAGCTCGCCGGCCCGCGGTCCAAGTATGTGGCCGCCCAGAATGCGGCCGCGCCAGGGGCTCACGATCAGCTTGACGAAGCCCTCCGTTTCGCCCTGCGCCCGCGCGCGGTCCACGTGGTCGAACGAGGAGCGCAGCACCAGCGTATTGCCTCCATGGGCGCGCCGCGCCTCGTCCTCCGTCAGGCCCACGCGCGCTAGTTCGGGGTCGGTGAAGGTCGTCCAGGGCATCGGTTCCAGGTTCGAGCGGCTCCTCAGGCGTGGCAAGAGGGCGTTGCGCACCGCCGTGGCCGCCTGGAAGCCCGCCGCGTGGGTGAAGCGATAGGGGCCGGTGACGTCGCCGCAGGCGAAGATGCGCGCGGCCGAGGTCTGGAGGTATGGGTCGACCACGATGCCCCGCTGCGTGTCGTAGCGCACGCCGGCCTGCTCCAGGCCCAGCCCCTCCACATTGGGCCGCCGGCCCAGCGCGAGCAGCAGGCGATCTCCCGGCGCCTCACCAGCACCACCGCCATCGGCGCCGCTGTAGCGAGCGCGGACGGCGGCGCCGTCGCGCCGCACGCTGGTCAGCTTTGCGCGCACGACGGCGATGCCCTCGCGCTCGAAGACGTTGTTCAGCGCGGCCACGACCTCGTGGTCCTCCCTGGGCATCAGGCCGCGGTCCCCGGCCAGCACGGTCACGCGGGAGCCCAGGCGCCGGAAGGCCTGCGCCATCTCCACGCCGTTGGGACCGCCCCCGGCCACGACGAGGCGCTCCGGCAGCTCGCGCAGGTCGAAGACGGTCTCGTTGGTGAGGTAGTCGACGCCATCCGCGCCCTGCAGCCCGTCGATGGCCGGGACGGCGGCGCGCGAGCCCGTGCAGATCAGGTAGGCGCGCCCGCGCAACGGCTGACCGTCGACCTCCAGCACCTCCGGAGAGCGGAAGTGCGCCTCGCCGAGGCGCACGTCGACGCCCAGCCTCCGCATCGCGGCGGCGTTTTCGCCGCGGTCGATGGTGTCGACGACGCCGCGCACGCGGTCCATCACCGCGCCGAGGTCCACAGTCTCCAGGCTGCCCGCTAGCCCAAAATCGGTCAGGCGCCGCGTCTGATACGCTACTCTGGCAGTGGCGATGAGGCTCTTGCTGGGCACGCAGCCGGTCCACAGGCACTCCCCGCCCAGGCGCTCCTTGTCGACCAGCGCCACGCGCCTCGGGGCTCTACGGGTGCGACCCGGCGCGGGTCTTGCCGGTGCTGGCGCGGGCCTGCGTGCCGGCCGACCGTCTCTCGGACGCGGACCGCCGCTGGGTAGTCGAGCGAACAGACGAGTAGATGTAGAGGGCTTATGCTGATGGATCACGAACCGATTGGGCCAGAGGGCCTCCCCACCCTCATCTGGCGCGGCGCCGGCGCCGGCCCCCGTCCGGTCATCGTCTCGCTGCACGGAGGCGGCGGCCACAAGGGCGACATCCCGCTCGACGTGGTCGAGCGCGTGACGGCGCGCGGCGTGACCGTGGTGACGATTGACGCGTACCTGCACGGTGAGCGTGCCGCTCCCAACGATGATGGACGGGCGACGCCCGGTCCAATCACCCGGCTGCAATTGCTGGACATTATTGGGCGCACGGCTGACGATATGCGGGAGGTCGTTGCTCTGTTGCGGGAGGACGAGGCCATCGACGGCGAACGCATCGGGTTACGAGGCGGCTCCATGGGCGGCTATATCGCTCTGGCGGCAGTGGGGTTGGGCGTCCCGGTCCGCGCCGTGCTGTCCATCTGCGGCGGGGCCGACTACGTCGAGGCATGGCAATGGGCCTACAGGGACCAAGCGGAGAAGCTACAGGAGATCATGGCCGCGATGGACTGGATTGCCGACATGGCGAGGCGCTTCGACCCGATCCACCACGTCGCGCGGTTTCCTCCGCGCCCCATCCTGTTCATCCACGGCGAGCGCGACCCCGTGGTACCCGTCCACTGCACGCGGCGTCTGTACGATGCGCTCGTCCCCCGGTACGCGGATCAGCCGGGGGACTGTCTCTTCCTGAGTCACGCCGGTGACCATGGGACGCCGCAGAGCATGGAGGAGTTCGGCTGGGACTGGCTCATAGGGCAGCTTATTGGCGGCCCACGGCGCCCGCATATGGCTCGACCGCAATCCAGGGGCGGACTTTGATCCAGGCCAGGTGGGCGCTGAAGGGCGCGGCGGTAAAGTTCGTGGTGTGGAACACGGCGTTGAGCTCGCTTGTCGACGCGGTGTTGGGGATGGGAACCGGCGCCTCGGCGTCGCGCCAATAGTACGGGTTGCCCCGGCCGTCGCGCGCCACAGTGTAGACGCGGTAGGCGTCGTCGAGCGGACCGATCTTGGTGAAGGAATTGGTGCTGCCGTTGTAGTAATCGGCTACCCAGGTGGTCGGACTGTGGTCTCCGGCGCTAGCGGCCACGAAGTATGCCCCGGTCGCGGAGTATCGCTGACCGTTCGGCGCCAAACCGTCCTGCCAGCCGACGGTGATGTACTGGCCCGATGCGACGGGTGGAAGCTGCGTGCGAGCGGATACGGCGTAGCCGACGCCGAAGGCGCGGTTGCTCTGGATACCCATATCGTTGCGCTGTCCATTGCCCGTGTCGGCAACGGTCAAGATGCCCCCGCCGACCGACACGTTGCCCAACGCGTTCCAGGTCGCGGGGTCAATACTGCCGGTTGCGACGTCGGCTTGCAGCGGGTAGATGCGCGCCCAGTCGCGCGCGACGCGCGGGGTGTGGTTGCCCCAGGCCAGGACGTAGTGGCTGTCCGCGGCCGGTTTGGCCCGTAAAGGCGCCTGTAGCTTGAACCACAGGGTGACGTTGCGCGCGGACCACGGTCCGTACGTCGCCGTGTCGGCGTCGACATCGATCTGTCGCGGGGTGTGCCCGCCGGTATACCACATAGTGACGTCGCCGAACGGGGTAGCGTTGTCAGCCGGCGCCGAGCCATACGTGGCGCCGTGAAAGACCGCGGTGGCTTGGGCGCCCGTCAGGTGCAACAGTACCACGTAGTCCGTCCCCGTGTTCGTCGGCGTGGTGTCGCCGCTGACCGCCTGACTCCCGCCATGCACAACGACGCGCAGCCTGTGTCTGTAGCTATCGAGCGCGTCGCGAGGCGTCGCGGCGCGCTGTTGGGCCGTCGCGGCGTGTTGGGCGGGTGGTACCCGCGCGTCCGCCCGGACGAGGACCGCCGCCACAAAGAGTGCAGCGGCCAACGGCAAGAATTGTGTCCCTCTCCGTCCACGCCACGCGTACCCTATCGTCTGCCTCTCGACTGATCGCGACACGTTTGCTCTCCTGCACTCCTGCTCTCGCTTGCAAAGACATGGTACAGCGAGATGGGATAGGGCGCGATAGGAAAATCAGCGCGACGGGTGAGCCTGGAGGTGACGGGGCTGGATAAATTAGAACGGATGTACTATAATAATGGGAGAGAAGGAACGGGTCCCGCACTAAGGGGCCCAAGTGGTGACAGAGGAGGTGGCCCGGTGGCCGGAAGCTTTAACCGTATTACGATCGTCGGTAACCTGGGACGCGATCCCGAGATGCGCAATCTACCCAGCGGCGACACCATCGCCGATTTCAGCGTCGCCACGACGGAGCGGCGCCGCGGCCCCGACGGGCAGCTGCACGACCAAACGACGTGGTTCCGCGTCAGCGCCTTCGGCAAGCTGGCCGAGACGGCCTGCCAGTATCTACGCAAGGGCAGCTACCTCTACGTCGATGGGACGCTTGTCCAGCGCGACTACATCGACCGCGAGGGACAGCAGCGTCAGGCCCTGGAGGTCCGCGCGCGCGAGCTGCGCATGCTGGACCGCAAGGACGATAGCGCACCCGCGCCGGCCTTGGTTGGGGCTGGGGCCGGCGGCGCGGCGGTGGCGGACGTGCCGTTCTAGCAACGATGGCTCGCGACTCGGGTCGGCGGACCACTGTCGCACCACAAAAAGGGAGGGGGAGAGCGATGGCGTTTAATCCGAACGAACACCTGCGCAAGCTCAAGGGTCAGGACTACCTGGACGTCAAGTGGCGGCTGATGTGGCTGCGCGAGGATTATCCCGACGCGCGGATCACGACCGAGTTGGTGCGCCTCGACCTGGAGGAGCGCCTCGCCGTCTTCCGCGCCGAGGTCAGCATCCCCGATAAAGGCTCGGCCACCGGCTTCGGCTCGGAGACCGAGAAGGACTTCCCGCTCGGATGGGTGGAAAAAGCCGAAACTAAGGCAATAGGGCGTGCCCTGGCTGCACTGGGCTTCGGCACGCAGTTCGCCGTGGAGTTGGATGAGGGCGACCGCGTGGTCGATAGCCCGGTCTCGCGGCCGCAACAGGCGCCGCGTCCCGTCGCCGCTCCACCCGCCCCGGCCGCAATGCCGGCTGCCGTGAGCACGGGACAGGCCAAGCCGGTCGAGCGCGATCGAGGCGGTCTCAAGGTCGTGGCGTCGGACCAAGCCCCAGCAGGTGACCGCACCGCGACATTGCGCCAGGAGGTCAGCGCCAGCCTGGCGGCGGACAAGGACGCCGCGTCCAAGCTGCCCAAGTCGACCGACGACATGAACGCCGCTGAGCTGGAGAAGACGCTGACCTGGCTGCGTAACCGCGCCCAGCGCCAGGCATAGGGCAGAGGATAGGAGCGTGGAGATGGCGGAGGTCGTACTGTTCCACCATGCGCAGGGGCTGACCCTCGGCGTCGTCGCGTTCGCCGACGAGCTGCGCCGCGCCGGGCACACCGTGCACACGCCCGACCTGTTCGAGGGCCGCACCTTCGACACTCTGGAGGAGGGGGTGCGCCATGCCGAGGAAGTCGGCTTCGGCGAGGTGATCGAGCGCGGCGCCCGCGCGGTCGAGGGGTTACCCGCCGCGCTGGTGTACGCCGGCTTCTCACTCGGGGTGCTTCCGGCGCAGAAGCTGGCCCAGACCCGACCGGGCGCGCGGGGCGCGCTCCTGTTCTATTCCTGCGTTCCGGTCTCGGAGTTCGGCTCGGCCTGGCCGGACGGGGTACCGGTGCAGGTGCATGGGATGGACGCCGACCCGATCTTCGTCGGCGAGGGTGACATCGACGCTGCCCGGGCGCTGGTCGAGTCGACCGGGCAGGCCGAGCTGTTCCTCTACCCCGGCGACCAGCACTACTTCGCCGACAGCTCGCTGCCGTCGTACGACGCAGACGCCGCCGCCCTGCTGAGCCGGCGTGTGCTCGACTTCCTCGGCGCCCGCTAGAGCGTGTTATGCACGTCCGGAAAGTCCACCCACGTGCTGCAACGGGCTACAGAGCCGATGGATGCAGGGCAGGCGCGGCACAGTGCACAGGCGTGGTATCTTGTAATCCGAGGAGAACGTCATGAAGATCAAGCGACAGATCATCGTGTTCGACGCCGCCGATCTGGCCGCCGAGAGCGCCTTCTGGGCAGGTCTGCTGGGTGGCACGGTCGTCGCGGAGGACGATTGGCACAGCGTGGTGGTCGACGGTGAGTGGCGGCTCGGCGTCCAGCTCGCGCCGAATCACGTTCCCCCCGCGTGGCCCGACGGACCGCAGCAGCAGCAGATACACCTCGACCTGCATGTCGACGACCTCCAGGCCGCGCACGAGGAAGCACTCTCGCTCGGCGCGCGGCTCCTGAAAGCGGCCGACGACCCCGAAGCGTCCGAGGCCTTCCAGGTCTACGCAGATCCCGCTGGCCACCCGTTCTGCCTGGGCCGGCACTAACTCCCACCTGGCTTTGCCTCGACCCTGCGCAAGGCGGCGCGCGACGGCGCCTTGCGCGGTCAAGTCCGGTGACGTGGTATACGACGGGTGATCCTTCGTCGTTGTCGTTCAGGCTGTGCGGGTCTGCAGAGTCGCGGTTCGCATCGAGTTCGCCAACAAGTGTCGGCACGAAAGCCAGCCGTCGACCGTTGCCTGATCCCCGATCAGGCCAGCGTCTAGCGCACAGATCGGGCGCGATTCTCGCGGTCAGGAGCGGACGGAGTCAGCTCACCAGCCCTTGACACAGTAGGCGCATCGGCCAACAGCCGCCAACGATCTTCTCCCAACTGTCTTCGCTCCCCATGTCACAGACGGCCGGGCTGTCTCGTCTCTAAGTTGAGAGTTAATTCTGGGATCAGGAAGGAGATGGTTATGCGGGTGTTCGTGGCAGGCGGGACCGGGGTCATGGGGCGGCGGCTGGCGCCGCAGCTCGTGGCCCGGGGCCACCAGGTGACGGCTACGACGACGAGCGCGGCCAAGCTGGGTTTACTGCAGCAGCTGGGCGCCGATGGCGTCGTGATGGACGGGCTGGATGCGGTGTCTGTCGGTGAGGCGGTGGCTGCGGCCCGGCCGGACGCGATCGTGCACCAGATGACTGCAATCAACCCGACGCACGCCGGCAAGCCCGATTTTAAGCACATGGACCACTGGTTCGCCACCACCAACCGGCTGCGCACCGAGGGGACGGACCACCTGCTGGCCGCCGCCGAGGCGACCGGCGTATCCCACTTCGTCGCACAGAGCTACGCCAACTGGAACGGAATCCGCAAGGGCGGATGGGTGAAGACCGAGGAGGACCCGCTGGACCTGTATAAGGGGACAACCGCGCACGCGGTGATGGATGCGATCCGCCACGTCGAGGACGTGGTCGTCAAGGCTGGTGGCGCGGCCCTGCGATACGGCGGGCTCTACGGGCCGGGCGCCACCGACGACCAGGTCGAGCTCGTGCGCAAGCGGCAGTTCCCGCTCGTCGGGGGCGGCGCCGGCTACAGCTCGTGGGTGCATGTCGACGACGCGGCGAGTGCCACCGTCCTGGCTGTGGAGCAAAAGGCGAGAGGCGTGTTCAACATCGTCGACGACGAGCCTGCCCCGGCCAGCGAGTGGCTGCCTTATCTGGCTGCGTGCACGGGAGCGAAGCGGCCGATGCGGGTCCCCAAGTGGCTGGCCCGGCTGCTGGCCGGGGACGTGGCGGTGACGATGATGACCGAGGGACGCGGCTTCTCCAACGCCAAGGCCAAGCGGGAGCTCGGCTGGGAGCTGCGCTATCCGTCATGGCGGCAGGGCTTCCGGGAGGACCTCGGGTGACCCGGACCGAGGAGTTCGAGGAGCTGTGGCCGCTGCTGTTCGCGATCGCCTACCGGATACTGGGCAGTGTGAGCGAGGCCGAGGACGCGGTCCAGGAGACCTGGCTGCGCTTGGAGGCCTCCCCGACACAACCCACGTCGACCAAGGCCTTCCTCTCGGCCGTGGTCACCCGGATCTCGATCGACGTCCTGCGGTCGGCCCGGCGCCGGCGGGAGGAATACGTTGGGCCGTGGTTCCCCGAGCCGCTGCTGACCGACCCCTATGAGGATCCGGCGCGGTCGGCGGAGTTGGCCGACTCGCTATCGATGGCGGCCCTGTTGCTGCTCGAGCGGCTCAGCCCGCTCGAGCGGGCGGTCTTCGTGCTACGGGAGGTGTTCGGGCTCGGCTTCCCCGAGGTCGCGTCGGCGGTGGGGAGGTCGGAGGCGGCGTGCCGCCAGCTCGCGGCGCGGGCGCGGCGCCACATGGACGCAGGGCGCCCTCGGTTCGAGGCGGACTACCGGGAGCGGGAGAAACTGGCGGCACGGTTCTTCGATGCGCTCCGGGAAGGCGATGTCGACGGCCTGCGGGAGCTGCTCGCCGCTGACGTTCAGCTGGTCGGGGACAGCGGCGGCAAGGCCCCGCAGTGGGCGAGGGGCATCATCGGCGTCGAGAATGTGGCCCGGGTGCTTGCCTCGACCTTCCCTCGGTTCGTCCGGATCGAAGGGACGTTGGAGCCACACGAGGTGAACGGCCAGCCGGGCGCGATCTTCCGCGATCGGGACAACAAGGTGCTCAATACCTGGACGCTTGACGTACTCGACGGGCGGATCCAGACGATCCGCTCGGTGATCAACCCCGACAAGCTCGGGCACGTGGGTCCGGTGGCGGACGCCTGGGCGGTCATCCGCGAGGCGAACCAGGCTCGCCGGCCCACGGATAGACCGGAAGAGCCGACTGCGCTGCAGACCTCTACAAGCAGCTCAACGGCAAGCGGCAGGGACGGGAGTTGATGGGGCGGGAGTGAGGAGAGAGCCCTACTTCCCGATGCAGAAGTCGCCGAAGATGCGGTCGAGCAGGTCTTCGCCCACGTCCTGGCCGGTGATCTGACCCAGCGCGGTCGCGGCGGCGCGCAGGTCGCTGCTGACCAGGTCGAGCGGCGTGTCCTCCGCCAAACCGCGGCGCGTCAACTCCAGCGTCTCCACGGCCTCCTCCAGCGCGCGGCGGTGACGCGCGTTGTCTACCACCGCCGTGTCGGGAGCGGAGAGTCTGCCGGCCCCCGCTGCCGCCTCCCCGCTGGCATCGGGTCCCAGCGCCGCTCTGGCAATGGCGTCTCGCAGGTCGTCGAGCCCGTCGCCCGTGGTCGCCGAGCAGGCCACCGTGGCCACGGGCGGTCTGTCGCCGAACAAGGGCAGGACAGCAGCGCGGTCCAGGCCGGACGGCAGGTCGGCCTTGTTGAGCACCAGCACGGTGGGTGTGACGGGCGCCAGGCGCCGCGCCATCCCCAGTGCGGCCCGATCACGCTCGTCGAGCGGCCGCCCTGCATCGACGACGCACAGCAGCACGCCAGCCGTGCCGATGGCCGCGCGGCTGCGCTCCACGCCCAGCCGCTCCACCGGGTCGTCGCTCGCGGTCAGCCCTGCTGTATCCACCAGGTAGACCGGCAGGCCGCGGATGTTGGCGGGCTCCTCCACCGTGTCACGCGTGGCGCCGGCGATCGGCGTGACGATGGCGCGGTCGGCGCCCAGCAGGCGGTTGAGCAGGCTCGACTTGCCGACGTTGGGCGCCCCGGCCAGCACCGCGCGCACGCCTTCGCGCAGGATGATGCCCTCGTGGGCCGTGGCCAGTAGCGCCCGCACGCCCCCCTCCACGCGCTCCAACCGCGCCAGCAGCGTGGCGGTTGCCGTCGCGGGGATACCCTCTTCCACGAAATCGATCGAGGCTTCCAGGAAGGCTAGCACGCCAAGCGCCTCATCCATCAGCGGCCGCAGCCGGCGCGAGAGCGCGCCGCCGAGTTGGTCCACCGCCACGTGCAGCGCGGTGGGAGTGCGGGCGCGCACCACGGCGAGCACGGCCTCGGCCTGGCTGAGGTCCAGGCGGCCGTTGAGGAAGGCGCGTAGCGTGAACTCACCCCGATTGGCCAGGCGCGCGCCGTGGCGCAGTGCTAACTCGACCACGGCGCGCAGCACCACCGGGCCGCCATGGCAATGAATCTCGAACACGTCTTCGGCCGTATAAGTGCGTGGCGCGGCCATGTAGGCGGCCAGCACCTCATCCACGCGCCGGCCGCTATCCTCGTCGCGCACGTGCCCATAGACCAGGAGATGCGACGGCCACGACGCGGTACGATCGGCGGTCCGTACCAGGCGGCGGCCAATCTCCAACGCCCGTGATCCGCTCAGGCGCACGATGCCCACGCCGCCCTCTCCGGGCGGTGTCGCAATGGCGACGATGGTGTCGTGTAAGCTGTTAACCATGTAGTAGTTAGTGGTTAGTAGTTAGAAACACACGGCCAGAGCGGTCGGCTACAATAGTATCGTCTCTCATAATTCAATAGTTACCACCTCACTAACTACTAACTACTAACTACTAACTACTAATCGTTCCTCCACTTGCCCCAGCGTCGGGATCGTGCGGGCGCCAGGGCCTTCCACGACGCAGGCGGCGGCGGCGGCGGCGAAGCGCATCGCGCCGAGCAGATCCTTGTCGCGGCTGTAGCGGATCAGGAACGCGGCGGCGAAGACGTCTCCGGCGCCGGTCGGGTCTTGCTCGACGGCGGGGCTGGCGGGGACGTGCAGGACGCCCTTGCCGGCGTAGACCGTGGCGCCGCGGACGCCGCGCGTCAGCACCACCAGGCGCACGCGCTCGCGGTAGGCGTCGACGGCGTCGAGATCGCCCGCCAGGTCCTCCTCGCTCAACACGACGACGTCGAGCGCGGGCAGGCGCGGCATCAGCGCGTCGTGGCCGAGCGGCCACACCCTGCCCGTCTCGTCCCAGCGCCGCAGCCAACCCTGCGGCGTGGCCGCGCGCAGGGCGTGCGGGAACAGGTCGGCGATGGCCGGATCGACCTCGTCGGCAATCGGCCCCAGGTGCAGGATGGGCGCCGCCAGCCAGGCCGCCGGCACGTCGGTCGGCCGCAACTCCGCGGCGCGGCTGTGCAGGTACTGCACCCGGCCGTCGGGTCCGTAGCAGTTCTCGAACACGGTGGCCTGAGCGGCGGGGACGAGGTGTACCTGGGCGCCCTCGAGCACCGACCGGTCGAAGTCGGCGGTACTGCTGGTCAGCACGCCGGTCTCCACCCCCAGCCGCCGGGCCGTCAGCGCGGCGTAGAGCGCGGTCCCCCCAGGCGCGTATCCCTGTGGAGCGTCTGGCGCCACGTCGCGCGCGACGTGCCCGACCACCACATAGGTCGGCGCGGGCAAAGGTAAAGGTACTGGCACTATCGCTTGAGCGTAATGACCAGGCGCCGGCCGGGCTCCTCGCCTTCACTGTGGGTCGCGATATCGGTCATGTCTTGCAGCGCCATGTGCACGATACGTCGTTCATTGGCCGGCATGGGGTCCAGGGCGATGGGGCGCCGCTCTCGACGCACCCGGTCGGCCTGGCGCAGCGCCAGGGAGCGCAACGTCTCCTCGCGGCGGGATCGCCAGCCCTCCACGTCGATGACCACCTTGGTCCAGCCGCGCGCGCGCCGGCCGATCAGCACGTTGACGAGGTATTGGAGCGCGCTGAGCGTCTCGCCGCGCCGCCCGATCAGCAGTCCTCCGTTATCGGTTTCCACGTCGAGGATGATCGGATCGGACGTGCCGCGCACGCGCACGCGGGCGTCTATCTCCATCTGACGCAGCAGCGTTTCGAGGATCTCCTGGGCCATCCGCGCCGTCTCCTGGCGCTGCTGGGCGCGCGCTCCCGGCTGGGCGCCCAGTTCGGCGGTCGCGCCGCTGGCCGTTGCAAAATCGCCCGCCGCCTCCGCCCCGTCGAAGTATCCTGCCTCCTCGAAGCCCGGAGTGTCCTCGCCTTCTCGTTGCCGGCTTTGCTCGTCCTGGTCGTCGATGGGAGGGGGGGCGACGGCCGCGCGGCCGCGCGTTCGCGGAGCGCGCCCCGGTGTCGAGGCCGGCGCGGGGGCTGACGATGCTGTCGTGGTCGGCGCCGCTTCGGGCTCAACGTCGTGGGGCGGCGGCACGGATGTGGTGTGCGTCACGGGGGGACTCACCACCATGGCCAGGATGCGCGCATTCTCCGCTCGCATGCCCAGGAAGCCTTTGCTGCCCTCGGTGATGACGGTAATGTCGAGCGCGTCGCGGGGAACGCCCAGTTCGCGCTCGGCCTCGGCGATCGCCTCGTCGACCGTTTTCGCGCTGACCGTCATGCTCTGGCGGTGCCGTTCGTCCATCTCTATCTCTTCACTCCTTTGACCGGTCGGGATCGCGGTCTGGTCGTCGTGGGGGAGCGTAGCGCGGCGCGTTGCATCTTACCCAGGCGCGCGCCGTCCTGCGTCAGGTCATTCTCCCCGTCGGGCGATGGCCCGTCGTCACCGTCCATCGTTCCGCTCACCGCACCGGCGCCGTTGCCGTTGCGTCCGGTTCGTTTGCGCGGGGTCCACTCGGGCTCATCCGCCGCGACGACTCCGTTACGGCCCGTACCGTTTTGTGGCTGGCGGATGACCGTGTTACGGCCCGCGCCGTTGCCGCCGGGCCGTGGGCGTACGCCTGGACCACCCGAGCCGCCGGTCCTACCACTACCCGTTCCGCTGATCCCGCCAGCGCTGCCACCGCTTGCCAGCGCCGGCGTGGCCTCGGGGATGTGCAACGGGTTGGTGAAGAGCTGGCCCCAGCCGGTAATGAAGTACTGCATGACGATGCTGAAGGTGGTCGAGGTGACCCAGTACAGGGCCAGGCCCGCCGGGTAGTTGACGGCGAAGAACATGATCAGCAACGGCATGAACTGCAGGATCATCTGCGTGCTGCGCTGCTGCGGGTCGCTGGTTGGCTGCAGCATCATGCGCTGCTGAATCCACTGCGTCGCCGCGGCCAGGATGGGCAGCGGTCCCCAGAAAGCGTCATGCCCCAGAAAGAAGGGGCCGAACAGCCCGTCCGGCTTGTCCAGAGTGAACCACAGAAATGCCTGGTGGTAGATATGGGGGTAAACCGTCCCATTTTTTAGACTATCGTTGGCCAGGGCTTTGAAAACGAAGAACATCGAGTAAAGGATGGGCATCTGCAGCAGCAACGGCAGGCAACCGGCGGCTGGGTTGACGCCCTCCTCCTTGTATAGCGCCATCTGCGCCTGGCTCATACCCTGGCGGTCGCCCTTGTACTTTTGCTGGAGCTGCTTGATCTTCGGCCCCAGCGAGGCCATCTTGCGCGCCGAGCGCAACTGGCGCAGGTTGAGCGGGGACAGCAGACCCCGCACGCAGATGGTGAAGATGATGACGGCGAACCCGTAGTTGTGCAGGATGTCGGTCATCCCCATCAGCACCGATCGCAGGACATCGACGATCGGGCCGAGAACGGGGACCGATTGGGCGAGGACGGGTATCAACAGAAGACTCCTCTAACGCGTGTCGTGGTCATGGTCGCGGAAACGGTCGCGGTCAGTACTGCCAGGTCGTTCACGTCGTTTAGTAACACAATCAGGTCGTTTCAGACTATTGTCAGACTATTGATGGCACTCATGGAACCGGGTCGAGGCCGCCGGGATGGAAAGGATGGCAGCGAACCAGGCGCCGCACCATCAGGCCGCCCCCGCGCCACGCGCCATGGCGCTGGATCGCTTCGTAACTGTACGCCGAGCAACTGGGATAGAAACGGCACGTATTCGGCGGTAGTAGCCGCGCCACGCTGAGTTGGTAGAGCCGAATGATGGCCAGTAGGACGGATCGCATGATGGGCTCTATCCGTCCTTCCGGGTCGCGTCCGCTGGCTCGGTCTTCGCGACGCCTCTAGTGAGCAAACCGGACCGCTGTAGCAACTGACCGAGCGCGGCCGCCACGGCGTCGCGTCCTGCCCCCGGCGTCTCCGGCCGTCCAACCAGCACGATATCATGTCCGGGCACGATACGCGGCAGGTACAGCCGGACGGCCTCGCGCAGCACGCGCTTGGCCCGGTTGCGCGCCACGGCGGCGCCGACCTTTTTGCCCACCGTCAAGCCGACCCTGACCGAGGCGCCGCCGTTGGGCGCGCTGGCCAGGATGAGCAGGGGATGGGCGCGGGAACGGCCTTCGCGCCGCACGCGCGCATACCCGTCGCTGCGAGTCAGGCGGTAGGATCGTGGCAGCATGGCCGCGCGCCCTATACCGTCAGCTTGTGGCGTCCCTTGAGCCGGCGCGCCTTGATCACGCGCCGGCCGCCTTTGGTAGCCATGCGGGCGATAAAGCCGTGCGTGCGCTTGCGGGGGATACGCTTGGGTTGCCAGGTTCTTTTCATAGTGCGTGTCTACCTCGTTCCTCTTTCATCTCAGCTAGCTAGTATAGCAGAGATACTACCACCAGGATGAGTAGCGCTCTTCCTCCCAGGGGTCGCCGCGCATATGATAGCCATTGCGCTCCCAGAAGCCGGGCTGATCCGCGGCGATGAACTCGAGGCCGCGCACGAACTTGACGCTCTTCCAGAAGTAGAGGTGCGGTACCACCAGGCGCAGCGGGTAGCCGTGCTCGGGCGTCAGCGGCTGGCCGTCGTGGCTGTGCGCAAATAGGTTCTCCTCGCGCAGGAAGTCGTCCAACGCAAGGTTGGCCGTGAAGCCGTGCTCGGCGTGGACCATCACCGCTTTGGCTTCCGGCTTGACCACGACCGCCTTCATCACCTCGGGCACGCTCACACCGTCCCAGTCGTTATCGAGCTTGGTCCAGCGCGTCACGCAGTGGATGTCGTTGTGCCGTTTGGTCTGCGGCAAGGCCATGAACTCGTTCCAGGTCAGCCAGGTGGGTTGCTCGACCAGGCCGGTGATCCGAAAGTCCCACGTCGCCAGGTCGGCCTTGGGAATGGAGCCGTAGGTGAGCACGGGCCACTTGACCGTCAGTTGCTGGCCCGGCGGGATGCGCGCGGCGATCTCCGGCTCGAGCACCTGTTTCTTATTGAAGAGCGCCATGTATCTATAACCGTTCCGTTGTCCTGTGTCGTCCGGCGAGGCGGACTCTCATCCTCACTCAGTATATCTCTATGCGCGGGACGGGCCATATAGTCATAAAGTAGGGAGCCTACGACGGCTGGCACACGCTTACTCTACTAGTAGATTCGGGCTCTTGTGCCGTCACAGACAAGTGTTGGAGCGGCGCTAGAGGTCGAAGATGTCCGCCACGGGATGGGAGAAGTCCGGCAGGACATCCATGCCGTTGAGCGCGTCCGCGGCGCCGAGAGTCGTGGAGGGGCGCATATCCTGCCAGCGCGGCCGCACGTCGGCCGGTCGCCACACATCGACCGCGTGCGCGTCGGGCCAGACGACCCACATCAGTCGTGTGCCGCCAGCGAGATACTGCCGCGCCTTGGCGGCCATTGCGCCGGCGTCCTGCGAGGGTGAGACGACCTCGACGGCCAGTTCCGGCGCGAAGGGGACGGGCTTTTTCTTATTCAGGACTTGTGGGAAGAATGAGGAACCGTAGTAGCCCACGTCGGGCAGCAAGCCCGTCTCCGCGCCACGGAAGCGGTACACCCCGTCGGCGCCTGTCACCCGGCCAAGACGCCTTGGACGCACGAAGGCGAACAACACGCCGAGGATGATGCCTGCTATGACGGTCGCCTCTTCCCCACTGCCTGCCATGCGGACCAGTACTCCCTCGACCACTTCATACTGCCAGCCGTCGTCGGGCAGTGTGAGCAGGTCGTCGACCGTCATCGGACCGACGCCAGGGACGATCTCCGCCCATGGCGCAAGTGTACGCGATTGGTCGAAGCTATGTGCGGTACTCATGGCTCTATTGTCCTCCGTTTGCCGCGGGTTTTCAAGTTGACTCTGTTGACCAAACGGCGTATGCTACCTGTAGCGATTTATGAATAGCGGTTCATGAGATGAAGCCCGATTCGGACAGGTCATCCACGCCCGTCGCATCACTCAAGGAGCGTCAGCGCCAGGCACGGGAGACGGCTATCCTCGACGCGGCCGAGAATATTCTGGCTGCACAGGGCTGGCGTGCGCTCTCGATCGAGGAGATCGCCTCGCGCGTCGGCATCGCCACGGGCACGATCTACCTGCACTTCGCGGGCAAGGATGCCCTGGTGGCCGCGCTGATCGCGCGGGAGCTGGCGACCGCCGTCGGGTTCGTCGAGGGGCTGGACCCGTCGCTGCCCGCCTTGACTCGCCTGCGCGCGGTGTTACGTATGCTGCTGCAACGGCAGGTGTCAGGGATGCGCCTCATCACGGAGGACATGCAGGAGTGGCGCCGTCTCGCCACGGCGGACGCGGGGTGCGCGGAGCGGCTGCGCACCCTGCGCCGGCGCCTGGAGACGCTCGTCGACGATGGCAAGGACAGAGGCGAGCTCGACCTGGCGCTGCCCGCATCGGTGGCGGTGACTGCCCTGTTCGCGCTCATCTCGCCGCGCACTGCCCGGCACATGGAGTCCGCGCTGGGAGAGCAAATCGATGGCGCGCACGATGCCCTCATCCGCCTCTACCTGCGCGGCGTCGCCCGCGACGCGGCGGTTATCGACGAGCAGGGGGGATAGTGGGCAGTGGGCAGTGGGCAGTGGGCAGTAGGCAGTGGGCAGGAGGGGTGGTCACTGGGAGCGCGGGCGGCCCGCCCGCTGGACTCGATCGGCAACACGTTGGCTATGGCCGAAACGCTCGATGACGACGAAGCGGGCGGGCCGCCCGCGCTCCCAGTGATGGGCGATGAAGCGGGCGGGCCAGTGGGCGATGGGCAATAAGGTAGTAGGAGGGAATCAACGGCTATGGCACAGGCAGTCGCCGCACCCGGCCAGAACGTGGGGGCCACGGTCCCCCGCGCCGGAACGCGGACCGCGGCGCGTGGAGGCAACAAGTGGTGGGTGGTGATCACCGTCATCTTCGGCGTGTTCGTCAGCATCCTGGACAGCACGATCGTCAACACCGCCATTCCCAAGATCGAGGCGGTCTTCGGAGCCGGCCTGCACCAGGCCTCCTACATCGCCACCGCCTATACGCTGGCGGCCGGCGTGGTGGTCGGCGCGTCGAGCTATCTGGCGGCCCGCTTCGGCATCAAGCGCGTCTTCCTCACATCGCTGACGCTCTTCACGATCGGCTCGGCCCTCTGCGGGCTGGCCTGGAACATCGACACGCTGATCTTCTTCCGCATCCTGCAAGGAGCGGGCGGCGCGGCCCTCTTCCCGCTGGGCATCTCGATGATCTTCGCCACCTTCCCGCCCGAGGAGCGCGGACTGGTCAACGGCGTCTTCGGTATCCCCGTGCTCTTCGCCCCGGCCATTGGACCCACGCTGGGCGGCTACATCGTGCAGTACATCGACTGGCGCTGGATCTTCTATGTCAACGTGCCGATCGGTATCCTCGGCGTGTTCATCGGCTTGCGCTCCTTGCCCGAGTCGCCGCTGCGCACGGACGTGCGCTTCGACCTGCGCGGCTTCTTGCTCATTGCTACTGGTCTGGCCCTGTTGCTCTACGGGTTGTCCAACCTGGCCTACGACGGCTGGAGCTCGGCGCTGACCGTGTCCGGTCCCACGGTCGTGTCCCTGTTCCTGCTGGCGGCCTTTATCGTCGTCTCGCTGCGCACGGCCAATCCGCTGCTGGACCTGCGCGTCTTCAGATACCGCAACTTCTGGGCGGGCAACGTGATCATCTGGCTGGCCACGGTCGGTCTGTTCGGCGGCGCATTCTACCTGCCGCAGTACCTGCAGGTGCTGCGCGGCCTCGACCCGTTCCGCTCGGGCCTGCAACTGCTGCCCCAGGGTCTCGCCGCCATCGTGGCCACCGTCTTCGCCGGCGCCCTCTACAATCGCGTCGGGCCGCGCGTCCTGATGATCGTCGGGGCGCTGGCGCTGGCGCTCGACACCTACGTCATCGGCACGTGGATCGGCGGGACCACCGCGGCCTACGCCGTGCTGACCCCGCTGCTGATCGTGCGCGGGCTGGCCTTGCCGCCCATCGCCCAGACGTCCAATACCGTAGCCTTGCAGGACATCCGCGGCGCGGCGCTGCCCAGCGCCTCGACCATCATCGTGGTGTCGCGGCAAGTCGTGGCCTCGCTGGCGCTGGCAGTGCTCGGCAACATCCTCACCACCAAGGCCATCGTCCACAACGCCGATCTGGCCAGCCAGGTGACGCGCACGAGCCCCGCCGCGGCGCAGACGCTCTCCGTGCTGGTGGGGCGGTTCGAGCAACAGGGTATGTCGCCCGGCCAGGCGCAGATCGAGGCGGTGAGCCAGCTGGCGCGGAGCGTGGGGCAGCAGGCTCAGGCCCTGGCCTTCCAGGATGTGTTCCTGATCTCCGCCGCCGTGACCGTCCCGGCCATCCTCCTGCCCCTCTTGATACGATCGCCCTCCCGCCGCCGCAAGACGTCGCCCGGCGCGCCAGTTGACTAGCCTGGATTATTCATGACGGGTGCGTGGGCGGGGAGCATCCGTCCTGGGAGCGTCGTTTCGTGAATAATGCAGGCTAAGTGGACACTGGTAAGTTCTTGCACAGCCAGCATGCCTGGATGTATCACTTGCGCCGCCTGTGTGAGTTGCACGAACTTAGCAACACCTACTTAGCAGCCTGTCGGAGAGAACACACAGGGGGAGGGCCAGCATGACCAGGCACGCCGTCGAGACCACTGGGGGCGCTGGCGGGTCACGACCCGCCACAGGCGCGACAGGGCCGTGAAGACGGCGGAGTGAGACCCCACCGCAGGATCAGCGCCCGCACCGAGGTTGCCCAGACCTCCAGGCGCCGCGCATCGCCCTGGAGCAGCGTATGCAGCCGCTTGAGATTGAAGGCCAGGCGACCAAGC
>JAABUQ010001514.1_pt1 | contig 49580 bp, 52 predicted proteins | sample 5560001 | NCBI WGS metagenome assembly JAABUQ01 (sample SAMN10711888, study PRJNA513371) | rock metagenome | isolation source: Antarctica rocks | place: Antarctica: Victoria Land, Finger Mt nord | collected 2015-12-18
AATCCAATTCCGGCAGGGTAACCTCCCCCGCATCCCCCTCCCCCTCCCTAACCAACCCCTCCTCCACCTCCAACTCCGCCACTAATGCCGCCGCAGTCTCAATCGCCTCCCACAACTTCCTCACCCCCGCCCCTTCCCCCCCGGCTCCCGTCATAACGGCGCGGAGATCGGGGGAGAACCGCTGGATCCAGCCGAGCTCGATGCCGTTGCCGTTGTTGTACAATGTGGAGAAGAAGCAGGGGGAGACGAGGATGTTGGCGGTGAAGTCCAGGCGGGTGAGGTTGGCGGGGCCGATGGCGTGGAGGAAGCGGATGAAGGTGCGGGTCGAGGTGAAGTGGTAGCGGTGGTGGGTGTAGCTGTGTTGGGCCAGGGTTAGTTGGGGAGTGGGGAGTCGGCGGGGGGGGCGTACAGTAGAGTGCGGCAGATGGTCAAGGTCTCTGGGGCGCGGCCTGCGAGCGCGATCATGATGTTCGTGCATGGTTTGCTGCGCTTGCCGCTTAGGGGGGTGGTGACTTTTTTTGCGGGGTAGTGGTAGGGCATTAGATGCCGGCCTTCGACCTGGTCGACGAGAGCGATCTTTAGGATTCGCTCTTGCAGGTGGAGCGGCAGGTCCAGGAATCGGAACGCTCGTCTGCCTACGTGGCTGGCGCCGGGGTATTGCGCTTTCAGTCTGAGGTAAGCCTCTGCGCGCAGTCTGGCTGGAGGATTGGGTCGGGAGGGCGTGGGCGTGGGCCCGCCGTCTGGCATCGCTGTGGGCTTCCCTTGTCCTTCCTGGTTGTTGATCCCCGCCGACGGATCATCGCCGAGCTCTACACCGCGCGCGTCGACGTACCATGGCTGACCGTATACCTTGTCGGGCTCGTCCTTGTCGACATGCTCGTACCGCTCTCGAAGGGTTGGGACCTCGCGAGCTGGTCGCTCGACCTGCGGAGCAAGAAAGTGTTCATGCTTGAAACCTTCCATCTCGTAGGTATGATGGAACCACTCGGGTGAACACAAAATCTCCTCAACGAATTCTGCCAGTTCTTCTTCGCATTGCTCTGCTGTCATTTCCTCAACTTTATGAGGGCGTTCGAGAATCTTGGGTGTCAGCATGGTGGCATCTTCGAGCTGACCGACTGTGGGGTAGTAGAGTCCTGGGGGGCAGCTCGCGATGGAGGCGGATGGATCGAATTGTAGCCCTTGCATGGCCCGGTGAAGAGCATGAGCGGTGGGATTCCGAGAGCCTTTGGGGATGGTGGCTTTGCCGTTTTTGGAGGTGATGTGCTCGCAACTGTTTGAGCTTGATTTGGAGGAGGAGGGGGCATTCTTGCTAAGGCGTTTTGATACCTTACTGCCCTTCGGGCTTGAGGAATCTTTGGGCCTCAAGTGAAGCTTCTTTCTGATGTCTTCTGAGATGCCCATCTCTGCAGTGGTGGAAGTGAGTGGTGGTACGTAGGTCGTAGCTGGGAGTGTCGGCTGACTTTGAAGTACTGCAAAATTCGTGAGGGTGATCCTGGCCTCTTCACATTCAGCTTGGAAGGTATCGAGCAGCTGCATCTCAGACATCCCGTTAGCTCGGCTATCCTCTTCTGCTGCAGCCATGGCTGAGAGCCCAAATATAAGAAGAGCTTTGGCAGTGCGAGGTTGCCCTAGATGAGCGATGTGACAGTTGATGAGCAAGACACAATGTGATTAGCAAGGTGACAGGAGGTTTTGTGAAGGAAGTGAGCGGTTAGTTTAAGCACCAACGACAATATAGAAAGCTTAGCTCTTGTTGACTGCTCGGCGGCGAGCCTTTTGTGAAGGTAGCAGGTCCGCCACTTACCAGGCAATCTCTTGAAGGCATAAATGTCCACGCACAATGACGCAAAAAATTGGCACCGGTGACCCCTTTTCGTTGCCGGCGACAGCAGCAAGAGAATGGATTACTTACAAGCAATGTAATGTCTGTATATATACACCCTCAAGGGGTGAAGCTATACCAAGCAAGATTGTGCGGTGGGCGGTCGGAATCTGGGCGAGTGGCAGAACTATTTTTCACAAAGTGAGGTTAAGTATTTACATTTAGCACTAACGAGCGAGCATCAAATTCGACAGCGCCATTTTATGGCATCAGGGTCAACGATGTTCCGGTCAACTCGCTTTGAAAGTTGGAGGACAAAGCATAGCGGCAGGCAAAAGGTCAGCGATCAGTCACTCCATAGTCGTAACATCGAGGCAAGTGCTGAGGCAAGCATAATTCTCAGCTGCAGTAGAGACATAGATACGCTGATGCAGAGGGCATACCTTTTCTCACTTACTAACAGGAATGGCAGTAGATTGCAGGTTGGGCTTTTTGAGGTGAGAAGGCGCCATAGCATGGTTGGTAGAGAATTCCTTCACATCATTTGCATATCCATCGCTGTACCTAAACCATCTCTCTGGTCAAAAGTCGTAACAAAGCTATATGCAAGAATCCATCTCTTTTTCAAGTTTTCGGCCCTCCCTTGACCCTCGCATCCACTTTCTCCCTATGCACCTTGTTCTTCAAATGTACCTCAAAGTTGTTGACGCCTGTCTCTGGACCGGGCGTGTACAGCTTTCCTGGACAATCTAAGCACTTAATACGAGGGTAATACATCATCCTCACATCATCGGGTATCGGTTCATTAGGTCTAAGGTTTTTGTGGACGGGTAAATCCGTTTGGCGTGAGACAGCGGTGTATCGCATTGTGCCTTCGAAAAGGTCATTGGGGTAAGAATGTTGGAGTTTGGAGAGGGCAGCGTGCAACCAGTCAGGTGGAGAGGGCTATTGAATCAGTCTACGTCAGCCACAGGTAGGCCGTGCGGAAAGAGGTCAAGGGACGCTGGACTCGAGACACTAGTGGAGGGAAAGCTAGCTTACAGCTGGATTTTCCTGGCTTGGTGGGCCTACAGCGTCCACTCTGCCCATTTGTGCCGCATGCGGATGCAGGGGATTAACGTCCTTGTGCGGTGCTGAAATGCCATGAGGGTGTTGAGCTGTGTGCTGGCCAGGGGTTGTAGGGGGGCCCATGGAGCCAGTACTGGTCGCGGGTGGATCGGGCTTCTCACTCAAAGCTCTTCGCGGTGTATGAGTGGAATCAAGAGGTGCTGGTTTGTTCTTTGCTTTCTGGTCGCGTAAAAATTGTCTGAAGCGCTGTGGGTTTATTCGAAGCTTCACTACCAGCGTTGCAGGAGAGTCATCGACGCTTTCTTCGCGGTAGTCCTTCCCACCACCGAACCTACGACCTGATGTTCGAGTCTCATGGTGATGAAGCGTGGATGCTTCAGGCGTTGCAGAACGTCCAAGAGTGCCTCTGAGGGCAGCTTGTGCCACTGAAGCTACACCTCTCAATCCTCTCGTTCGTGCAGTGCCGGCGAGCAGATGCGCAGGGATGGCAGGGGAGTCAGGAGCTGAGTCGTCACTCTCGGATTCATCCGAGTCGTCCAACCCATCCTTCCCGCCGTAGCCTGCTCGCTTTCCTTTGCCAGATGTCGTAGCAACACGTTTGAAGATGCGACTGTCCTCCACTTTTTCGGCTGCGCCTGGAATGACAGAAGAAACTACCAGCGTACGAATGGTTCGTCTCCGATCTTTGAGATCCGGCAGAGCAGGGCCGCCCCTTCGGTTAACTGAACGTTTCTGCCTTCGTTCCTCTCTGGACATGGAGAGCTCCGTCTTCTCCAGCTCGGCTTCATTGAGCTCGTACAGATAAGGAGTAAATTCCTTCGCGGCTTGATAGGGGCGGAAAGCCGACGGCATTGGTGAGGGCAGCATGCTTGCTTGTAGATCTTGATCGGTAATGAGCCGACCGTTAAAAGAATGTCCTAATATGTAAAGACTTCGGGTGAATAGTTGGCTCTGCTCTCGGATGTCGTGTGCAATCGCCGTGACAAATTCGCCGGACAGGGAGAGATCGGTTGCCATTTGTCTGGCAAAAAGCTCTGGGGAGTCGCTAGAGTTGTTGATATCCCATTCGAATTGGTCGACCAATGTATGTTGGCCAATGGTGATGTTAAGCTTGATTACAATTCTCAATTCGTCGTCTCTATACGCAATGTACGGTAGATGTGGGTCGTCCGGCCCCTCGTCGATGAACACATGAGGATAGAAATCTTGCGACTGTTCTCTGATGCTGGTACTGATTTGTTCCATAAGGCCTCGGCACTGCTCAAGTGGTAACCCAAAGTCCTCAACTAATTGGGACGCAAAGAGCTCCGGGGGGACAACCCGATCGTGCATATTCCATGTGAATGTGTCTCGAAGCCTGATTTTGTCCCATTCGATATCCAATCTAACAGGTACAAGCTCTTCATGCTGTTCGGCTTGCTTCTGAAGATCTTTTTTCCGGATGTGCAACTCTTTTGTACGTCTTTTCCCAATGCGTGGACGAGTACCAGGATAGATGATGGAGGTTGGCGCATTTTCGAGCCGATTCCTAGACGGTCCACACTCGTACCCATGGCCATACAATTCCGCAGGCTTTTGCAATGGGCGGACAGGAAGCTCTAACCGAGGCCAAAACGCTGGATGTTCTGGATGCAGCTCGGAGCTATCTTTGTACTTGTAGTCTTGTGCGGGATCTATGCCGCGCGCTTTTAGATAAAGATCTTTTTCATACCTTTTGGAGGCGCCCAAGGTCACTCGCTCCTGCCCATCATGGATCACCGCTGCCCAATGTTCCAAATCGCGTTGGACGTATTGGTGAAGCTCGACATCTTTGAATGCCGTACCATCAGGATCATGGAAGCCTCGATTCTTCAGCCCATGTTCCGAAGGCGAAGACCGAATTATTCGTGTGCCAGATCGAGAGCGCTTCCTGGTTTGGACTGTACCATTTGGTGTATTGTTGATTCTCGATGAAGTTCCGTTAATCTCGCGGGACCTCGCATCATCCAGACCTTGGTCTACAGATATACTAGAATTTGCCGTTAAGGCTTTTGCCCTTTCTTGCTTCTTCCTATCCTGAACGCCGTCCTGGAGCTGGGATCCAGCCTCATTTCCATTGGGCTGGACACCATTCGTCGATGCGCCATCCGTCCTCCCTCCGATCCCATTGGAAGGTTTATCATTGGAAATTTTGGATTGAAGGGCCGGACTTAAGGCGGTTGAATTGAGAGGTTGGGTGGATGGCATATTCGAAGAGGGAGGGATAGGGTGAAGGCGGGGGCGACACAGCGCCTATCATCAATGCGATTATGCAATCATCATGCTGTACATGAGGGACGGGTCAGCGTTGCTTGGACTGTGTGATGCAATAGGCTCAGTGACATGGGTATGCGCGATCTTTGGTCAAATGCAGACTGAGAGAGCAGGTGTAAGCGGGAAAGGGAGGAGGGTGTCATCAATAGATTGGACTGGGCCATCGCGACATCATCGATAGTGAGCAGTAGAAATATAGAAGGAGAGTACTTACAGTAGAAATATTGTTGGAGGGGCGATAGGGAGACAGTGATTGAATAATCTCACCAATTGGGCCACTTGCTCGATCTCTGTCGCAACTCTCGCGAGGCATCCGCAGCAAGATAATAAGATTTCGCTTCCTTGCTTCTGCCAAGCCCGCTAACTATCATTTAGGCTTAGCGGATATCTCCTCCGATTACATGATCGAGGATCCCTCCACCATTCAAACACCAGCCCAAGCATTTGACAAACGGCCCAAGGCAGCCGCGTAGTATTCTGACAATGCTCTCGTCTATCACAGCCAAGGTCGAGTACCTGATACTACCGCACTGATAGACAATCCCGGGCACAATACCCGACCTATCTCGTTCCCCCTACAATGGTAGGCTCAGTACCTGATATTCCCGGTACCAAGGCCGACAACGAGCTGGCCCAAACCTTCCGGTACGAAGTGGCCAACCTGCTCGACAGGAAGCAGACAAGCTTTCCAGGGGCTCAACCAGTCAGTTTTGCCGCCCGTCATCTGCAAGAACTTCAACAGCAAGATTACTATGTCTGCGAGAAATCAGATGGCATACGATGTCTTATGTACCTAACATCAGATGGCCCCAATGAGATCATTTACCTCATCGACAGGAAGAACGATTACTATCATGTTGAGGGTCTGCATTTTCCTCCAGGGGATGATGAACGGAGCTTTCACAAAGACACAATTGTGGACGGGGAGCTCGTCAACGACACTCAACCCAATGGGACCATCGAGATGAAATATCTCGTGTTCGATTGCCTCGTTCTCGACGGAAATAGTTTGATGCATCGGACGTTGGACAAGCGGCTGGCGTACTTTAGAGAAAGGGTATTCTACCCATACAAAGCTTTGTACGAGAAGTACCCAGAAGAGATACAATTTCTGCCTTTCCTGGTCAAGTTCAAGAAGATGGAATTCAGCTACGCGATAGAGATGATGTTCTATAGCATTCTGCCGAATCTACCCCATGGCAACGATGGGTTAATATTCACTTGCCGGAATTCACCTTATCAATTTGGCACGGATCAGCACATCTTGAAATGGAAGACCGAGGATGAGAACTCGATTGACTTCCGGATGGCTCTGCAGTTCCCTATGGTGGATCCAGACACAGAAGATGAAGACGGTGGAAGCCCGTATCCCGACTACAGCGCCATGCCTCAATTCAACCTCTCGGTATTTGGAGGTTCTGGAAATCAAGACATACCCTACGGCACAATGGCTATCGAACGACATGAGTGGGAAAGGATGAAGGCGATGAATGAGCCTTTGAATGATCGAATAGTAGAATGCTACATGGACAAGATGCAGCGTTGGAGATTTCTTCGCTTCAGAGACGACAAGAAAGAAGCCAACCACGTAAGCACCGTCGAGAGTGTGATGGAGAGCATCCGGGACAAAGTCTCGAAAGACGACTTGATCAAGGCATCCAGGAGGATTAGAGAGGAGTGGAAGAAGAGAGCAGCGATCGAGGAAACTAACGCAAAAGCTGCAAATGAAGGACGGAAGCCAGCTCCAACACAGCGGCCAACTAACGGACAACCAAACGAGACTCATGATGTTAGCTCGGGTGTGAAGAGAAAATTTGGAAGCGGTGATGAGACTCCTAAACCCGAGAACAATGGATGAGAACGCACCAGGCTCCATCAATACTACACTGCATTTTGTAAAGGCAAATTCTGTCACACGTACATGCTTGGGGTTACCCACAGTCACCAACTCCGAGTCCCTGTGCACTACCTTTATCACATGAGCACATCGCCAACGACTGCACGGTGATCGGAGTTGTATACACCGTCTTCGAATCGATTGGGCAAGACTGCGTATGTATTGACTCCCCAGTAGAAGTTGTACCCTGGACTTCCGCTGATCCCCAAGCCCAGTGGTTGAGCAACCTTTCAGTTCAAAAGGACGAAGTCGATCCGTTGGGGTCTAGTACTGTCTTTGAAGCCGGTGAACGTATATTCGTCTCCATATCTGTTATCTCGGTCTACTATCAGTCTCAGATCTGCCATCGTAGACTTCGAACTCGTCATCTCATTGTATACTTCCTGGTTCGGCTCGCTATTGAAATCGCCCGCGAGGAAGACTGGCAGCTTGCCTGGAGAAGGTGAATAGTCTGCGAAGAAGATTATCTGTTCAACAATGATATTTGCAGCCTGGAGACGAGACTCGCCGCCTTGATCGTCCAGATGGGTGTTCATAGCGACGACTCTCTTCCGTTTTCGATAGTGCATGAACACAGCAATGGTCAGAATTCTCGTTGATGCAGCATCCCAGCCTTTGGACGGGCGATCGGGAGTTCTTGAGAGCCAGACTGTCTTCGAGTCCTCCAATTGCCATATAGCCGGCTTATAGATGATTGGCGAATACTCTCCAGCCTCGAGACCATCATCTCGACCAACACCTACATGTAGCCAGTCCTTCATGTCACCATCCGGGCCAGTGAGGATGTCGAGTAGTTGGTTATGTAGTACTTCTTACAAACAAATGAAGGACTCGACATAATGGGTCGTATGGAAGCGAAGTTCATTGATGAGATGTGATTTCCGGACTTCCCACTTCTCTTCGCCTCTGACAGTACTACTGGTGGCATAGCGGATATTGTGTGTCAACAACCGGACCGTAAGAGCTTTTTGTGACTGCATAGTTGTTATTATTGAGGGAAAGCAGCAAAGCGTCAGAAGGAAGAGAATGCTGACCTCAAAAAGAGCGAGAATATCCTTAAAGTGATCCCTTGATTGTATCAAAAGTGACAGGAAAGGTGAAGCGCCAGGATTCACTGCGGCTCGCTCGGTACGGAACGAGGGGAAGATCCATCGGCCCCACTAAAGATCAAACACTGGGATTCGAATCTCACGCGACACTACCTATTACACTTCTCTCTGTTGTGTGACATCCACATGCACAGCTAACAAATCTAAATCATACATATACTTGGTCAAGTATGGCGGAAGAAAAAGTCGAAGGTACGTAAAGTCATGACAAGCACGCTCTGATGAAGGTGATCTCGTAGAAGGCGTTGATTGACATCAGGAACCCTCACTCGAGCCATACATCTATCTCATACACATGCATGCTCATAGCTAAACAATAAACAGACTATTCGCTCAGCAATCCTGATACCCTCACAAAGTACAAGACTGCAGCTCAGATTTCCCATAAAGTTCTCGAGGCAGTCACTGGTAAGCCCCCTAAGCGCAAGAGAGGAGGTCCAAATATTGATTTGTCCCTGAAGGCTGGTGTCTAGAGGGAGAAAAGATCGTTTCCATATGCGAGCGCGGTGATAAACTCCTGGGCGAAGAAGTGGCCAAGGTATACAAGGGGAAGAAGATTGCAAAGGGTAAGCATTTTGTCGAGCGGGACAAAGAGGCATTCCCTAATATCTTTGCTTGCAGGCATATCGCATCCTACCACTGTCTCTCCAAGCGCTTACATTACTCCCTACACACCCTTGACAACAGACGCCGAGGAAGCCCCAACAGCACTGAAAGCTGGAGAAGCGATCAAGATCCAATTAGGCGCGCAGATAGATGGATTCGGGACCATAGTCTGCGATACTATCATAATACCAGGAGAAGCGAACAAAGATGACAAGCTCGAAGGCCGTGAGGCCGATCTACTACTTGCTACACACTACGCAAACGAGCTCCTTCTACGGCTCATGATACCTCATGGACTCCTGGCTTCAGGTACGGATGAAGAAAAGAGAAAAGCTGCTTCGGAAAAGCCCGTCACACAGTCAAAAATGACAAAGATGCTGGAGACCGTGGTTAAGAGCTACGGGTGTAATCTCGTTGAAAGTACTACGTCTTGGCTTTTTGAGCGCAACGAGATCGAGGGCAAGAAGAAGATTGTTCTGGCCCCTGAGAACGAAAATGCAAGAGGCGATGGCGTGCCGGAGGTCGGAGAGGTATGGGGTGTTGAGATGGGCGTGAGTCTAGGTACGGGAAAGAACAAGATGCTCCAAAACCGCGCGACTCTGCACCGAAGAACAACAATCACATATCAGCTCAAGCGGCCAAGCTCGCGGCAGACGCTCTCCGAAGTTGTCAAGAAATTTGGTACCTTCCCATTCAGCCTGAGGCAGCTCGACGACGAGAAGGCAGCAAAGGTGGGTATAGTAGAATGCGTACGGTCGAACGTATTGCGTCAATATGAGGTGATTGCGGACAAGGATATGGCACCCGTTGCAAGGGTCTTTACAACTATTGGTATGTGCATATCAACTCGTATTTGCCAAACATTACCGGAAGGCTAACTTCATAAGCAATAACCAAAAACGGGCTTGTCCGTTTGAGTGGATCACCGGCACCAGATATGGAGAAGTACAAGACGGAGAAGAAGATCACTGATGAGGAGATACTCAAAATTCTTGAGCAACCTACAGCGAAGTCGACAGGTGCAAAGGGCAAGAACAAGAAGAAGAAGAAGAAGCCTGCCAAGAAGGCGGCTGAGGGAGAAGATGATGCGGACGAGGACGACGAGGATTGAGAGTTCCGGAGTAGGCCGTATAGCGGTTGATGTTTTATGAGCAATGATGGGATATACCATCGACGTTGCAATGAACGTGATTATGTGGTCTCGAGATGAGAATGGGTGCCTTGCCTGCACGATCGACGAGGTTGGCAGGCTTCTCGCCACTCCGCTTGTCCATTCAGCTGCAAGGCATCACAGGCCCAATAGAAAAGCAAATGAAAATCAAGCCAAATCATTTTCCATTTTACCACTTACTGTTGTGACTCATAGCGTGAGCGCAAGAGAATCGTTGCACAATAGAATCTCGGCATGATTTGTACCAGCTTTACAATCCATCTCGGATCCACTGGCTGCTGATACCTCACCCCTTTCCCAAGACAAAGAGACCATACACTGTAATCGCAACTCGACCCCACCGACGCACTGACGCTTACCGGACAATACTCTTCAGTCTTTCTTCTTCCTCTATTTAACATATGACAATACAATCGTCTCATAAAAGTGAAACGTGAGCGTTATCACCTGACTGGCCCTTCTCCGTTTTCGTGGTTACGGTAAGAGTCCTGCCCAAAAAGCTCCCTACCTTATTTCTATTCAGGACCCTTGGCACCTAAACCGTTTCCTTAATCACCCCCCGTCTCACCTCCGTGTCAACTCAACACTTTCAGCAGCCTATCTGCGCATGAAGTAGGAGCGCTGGTAAGCAGCTTTACATCTGTTTTGAATGCTACTCGTAAAGTAATACTTTTCTAATATCTCGCAGATTGCGCTACCATTACCCGGGGGCCCACGGCTTTCTCTATGGCCTCCTTAAGACAGATGAGACGGTCCGGGCTCTCGAGCAACGCGAGTGCCCCTGCCAAAGATGTTCCGCACGTAAGGAAAGAAATGCACCAGGAGAAGCAGAACGGGGCAGATTTGGGAGAGTGGGAAGAGCCTCCGTTGCGCGCACCGGCTCCCAGCCTCGAGGATTACAAGGGACTCGAGAGACATGGAGTGCTAGAGCACATGGCACCGTTGGGTCAGCTACCTGGACAGAAAGTGAAAGCGAGGATGAGGCAATATGAGCCTCCGCGACGGACGCTGAATTTAAAGAATGGAGAGGCAAGAGCTGTCAGGGAAGAGCTGTCCACTCCAGAGCCGCCACCACCGATTGTTACGAAACACCTTGAATCTCGCAAAGAGAGCCGACCGTTGATATCATCATCTTCGAAGGAGCGAGAGGATGGCCAAAGCCGTGCCCCAGCGCGTGCTATGAGAATAACGCCTGTAAAAGCCAGCCCGACAACACCTATTTTCAATGGAAACCCGCCAGCCCACACACCCATTGCACGAGCGAGACTCGGGAAGATTGTAGATTCAGCTGCCAAACGTTCCAAAGATCTGGGAGACCCTGGGCTCGGCCTTGCCATCATGCGTCTGTACGAAGAAAGCAATCATGATCATGTGCTAGCTGATCTGCTTGATGCAGTACTGTCAAAAAACCAGACCCCACAACAGATCACTGATTTCCAAGTATACATCAAGGCAGCCAGAAAGCAATTGAAACACGGTGATGATCGAGCCAAACGCTCATCGTTATCCAAATCCGAGTCGAAATCGCCAGGCAAGAGTCGAAGGGCAAGTGTTGTGAGGCAATTAGGCACAGTGCAAAATTCACACAATGCGCCCGTGCTGAGCAATCCCCCTCCACCCTCCCACCACTCACCATCAAAAGTACCACCACACCTTGTCTTGCCATCCAACATGAGCTCTTCCAAGGATGGACCTCCCTCCAAACGGGTCAAACGCTCAGGCAGTGCTTCAAGCACTTCGTCGCTGTCATCTATCAGCTCCGACATTGAAGAATTCGCACCAAACGATGTCGATTCCACACTAACCACAGCTGCTGATTGTCAAATTTCACCCAAGAAGTCCAGCCAGAGCCATGTCCAGCCTGGTGCGGGACTAAAACTAGGCTCTTTCTCTACTAATCGATACTACGATCCTGACCGACCGCACATCGGCACCTATACCCAGCCTCCTAATGAAACAGCTGACGAGATCGCCTCCAGAAAACGAGGCCTCCAAAACAGCTTCAAGGATTACCGAGTCGACAGCAGCAATCTTCGTGATCCCCCATCTCCAGCGCGCTTGAGGCAGCCCGTTGCAACACCTCCGAGGATAGTGGCACCATCATCTCAGAGAACATTACGAAATGGAGTGGTCAATAGAAGCAGGCAGTACGATGACGACGAGGACTCGCCGCTTTCCTCTCCAGAAGGGCTTCTTCTCCCACCTTCGATGGACTCTTCGAGGGCAGGGACGCCAAATCGACTCGGCCGGCCTTCAAAGGCTGTGAAATCAAAGGCTGCACGCATCAAGATGTCGTAAGTCTACAACGTATCTATTCTAGCGTCAAGTGGTGTGTGTCGCCGCCGCTTGGCGGTGGCATTTGAATTTTTCGTGAACCAATGCTCAGATGTTGTCGATGCTTGCTTCATTGTTTAAACCGGCCGCCTCGCTTCATATTCCCAGAAAATTGCTCCCAGCACACCTACTTATCACCACCATTTACTGTTTTTGCTCTTTCTTCTTCCTTTTGTGCCATAACATTAGATCTGAGTTTCTTTCTGCTCTGCGCTGGCAGCACATCTTTCCATTTCCTTGGTCGCCGGTCGACCACCGCCATGCTTTCCGCAATAATGCCTGAAGCAAAAACGAGGAAGAGGAATGCCACTAATACAAACGGCAGACCCCTCAAGAAACGAAATGGGGTGACGGCAGGCATCGCCCGCCCAGCAGACGCAGACTTGATCCCTGGCTATGGGCGCGATGACAGCCAGGTAAGGAACGCACAATCTTCCCCTCCCCCTCACAATTGTGTACAGCAGCAAATGCCCCCTACCCCCAACCCAAGCTCCCAATAGCGCCTTGTGGGTATAGGCCGAGTTGCTGATCAAATGTGCAGCATGGTAATTCAGACGTTTGCGCCGCCTGCAGTGGCAATGGAACCCTACTCTGTTGCGATGGCTGTGACCGCGCCTTTCACTTTTCGTGCTGCGATCCACCTCTGAGTCCTGAACATCCTCCATCTGGCGCGTGGTTCTGTTATGTCTGCATGAAAGATCGTGCGGTAATCCCGGATGAGCCTCGTGGAATCTTAGGGGTGCTAGGAACTTTCATCAAAACCAAGAACCCAATCGCTTTCAACCTTCCATTAGGAGTGAGGGACTACTTCGAAGGTGTTAAAGCTGGAGATGAGGGCGAATACGAGGAGGTTTACAACATAAAAGCAAACAAGTAAGCGCTGCTCACTGTCTATCTTGAGTATCCAAGAACACATTCTGACCATGACCCAGAGCTCGTGCTGGCTACGAAGAGCAGCCAAACAACTTCAAGCTCAGGGACAGCAAGGATAATGCAGTCCTCTGCTTTCGTTGCAGCAAGTCCTCCATGGGCCAGCGCGAGATCATCGGCTGCGACTTCTGCAACTTGTCCTGGCATCTCGATTGCCTTGACCCTCCTCTCGCTGGCGCCCCAAACAAATATAGAGCGAACAGTGCTAAGCCGAGACATTCTTGGATGTGTCCCAACCACGTTGATTCCGAGCTTCAGAACCTCGAGGCTTCAGGCAAAGTTGGACCGCACAAATCCAAGGCGATCGATCCGATTAGCTCCAGACGTAAATTCAGAATCCGCCGTCCCAAAGAAGCGAAGATCATTGATATCGGTCTCCGTCGCGGATTCAAGAACAATGGACTCATTGAAATCGAGAATGAGACCAGCGAGGAAGAGGATGAGAAGGAGCAAGAGATGTCAGGGGGTATCTATCGTGTACCCGAGAGGGGTATCAAGCTTGATTTCATTGATCGCGTCAAACGGTATTCCCCCTTGCTGACCCGCCTTCATTTTCAACTAATGCTTCGAATAGCTCGAATCTGGAAGCAGGTATCACCCAACAGCAGAAATTTCCTGATGCTCAAGGCCCCGACCGTACGCAACCGATCACCTCAAACACACCACACGGCAAAGTCAACAAGCTCCCCTTCACGGAGCGCAAAGCCGCCCTGAATCTGGCCCAATTGGCCAAATCAGACGTCTCCCTCAACCCAGACAAAGTCAAAAATCTCATCGATACCCTGGTCGTAAGTCCTCCCTGCCTAACACAATCACCCACTCCCCAATACCAACTAACCACCCACCCAGGCCGAAGCCCCTACCAACGTCGAAACCCTCGTCACCACCGCGGAAAAAGCCCCTGACCCCTCCCCCACCGACCAAGAACGCAAAGATCTCCAAGCACTAATCGCACTCGCCACCCGCCGTCTCTACGGCAGCAGCAATAGCAACAAATGAAGCATCGCACGGCAACGGAAACCGCATACCACACCACGGCGTTTTCGAATGAAATTTCTTCCTTGCGTTTTGGATAGCCCAGACCGCGTTCTTATGCATCACACGTGCCGGGGGAAAGGGGGGTACGGGAGAAAACGGGGGACATAGGAAGGGGGAAGGGGGAAAGGGGGGTGGAGAGTGCATTACCGGCGGGATACTGGTATTTAATAGGCTCTGCAGCAGGGGATATCGGCACTATTGCACTATGCCTTTGTGCCGTTGTGGACGCAGTACTTATCGTACTATCTTGTCAGAGGCTGGGAAACCTTTGTTCCAGCATCAGCTCAGCTTAGCTAGTACCACACACACGATGTACCCATTGCTCTGGTTACCTTCTTAGCCCAGTTTCCCAAACAGGGTTGGGGGATGGTGGGGATGCTCGTAGCGATGGAATGGGTAATTGAATATGCTTTGATACGCCCCCTGACCGGATGGTTTGCTACGCCTTTTGAGTTCTTCTCGGGAGTGGTGTGGAGATGGGGATGGGGATGGGGATGGGGATGAGGGACGGGAGGCATAGAGATGGGAGCTTGCTGCCCTTGGGGTGGGGGGGGGGGGAAGGTATGTTGGCCAGCAGGAGGGGGGTTTGTTGTGTTTGCATTTACATTTTCATTCTCATTTTCATTGTCAGTCTCATTTTCAATATCAGTATCAACATCCACATCCACCTCATGCGCTCCGAATGTGTAGATACGTCGATACGTAGACAATTCATGCAATCCATCCACCTCCACCTAGCTCCAGCTCTAGCTACGACGACCAGCAACATCTCCCCTTACACGCGCAGCTATGACGACCACCAACGGCTCCAGCTCCGCCATCACGAAAAGCAACAGCAACAGCAATAGCATCGCTAAATTCGCTCAACAAACAACATCCAGACACAAGGCAAGCACTCCAGTCGGATCTGTATCCATCCATGCACACATCCACATATCTCTCATAGAGCGCAAAATCGCTTAAGCAAAGTGTATTTTCACACCAGCGTATGCAGTTTCGAGACGAACAGGAACTCACTTCCGTCTCGTCCTCCTGCTGGCTCTACTCGCAGGCGTAGAAGCAGAGGGTTTCTTCCGCTGAGGAGGCGGGCTTTTGACGACGTCCCACTCATCTTCTTCCCCTTCCTGCTCCTTCTCCACCTCTTCGTCCTCCACCTCCTTCTCCACCTCTCCAGCTTCCACCTCTTCGCCACCCTCATCACCATCACCACCCCCCTCAACTTCCTCCCCTTCCCCGTTCTCATACCTCCAGACCGCAACCCCCTCCCCCATCTCCTCATCATCCTCCTCATCACCCCTCTCCGTATACGCCCCCCCATCAACCTTAACCCGCCCGCTCCGTCGCCGTTCGCTAGCGGGGGTATCATCCTCGCTCTTCCTCGCTTTGGCCGGTCGCCTGGGCGTTCTCGCCGCGGCCTTCTTCTCCTTGTGTGCAGAAGCCTTGCGGATGGGCAAGTTCGCTTTCGCTTTCTTAGCCTCGCGACTGTTATGGTGATCGCCGTCGCTGCGGCGTTTCTTTGTATTGTTGCGGCCGGCGCGCATGCTGTTCTTTACGAGGGTTTCGACGGCTTCCTCGATGCCCTCGGGCAGGTAGTTGTGCTCGGCGATATCCTGCGCGGCGGGGTGATCGCGTATCTCCGTGTAGAGAGTCGAAGGCAAGCGGATCTTGCCGGGGAGGGTTTGGATGGTCCAGCTGTGGGCGTCCTCGAATTTGCGGATGGTGAGCTGCGCGAGGTCGGAGAGATGATAGATGGCGTCGTCGTGGGCTGGAGAGGGGGAGATGGCGTCGCGGGATTGTTTGGTTCGTTGTGCGATGTGGTAGATGATGGAGAGGTTTTCTTCGGTAGCGACTGGGTGCAGGTAGAAGAGGATATAACGGGCGAAATCCGTAAGGTCTTCGGGGGCGGTGGAAAAGTCGGGGTGGTGAGCCAGGAGAGAGAGGAGGCGGGCGAAGATCGAGGGCATTATTGGAGGCGATTTGGTCATTTGAGTTGCTTGTAGGTTGAAGAGGAGTAGGGAGCGGGAGCGGAGCCAGGTCGTGGTGTCGGATTTAATGGCAGTGGAGGGTTCAAAGGCGAGGAGGAAAGGGATGGTGTAGAAGCGCTGGGACAATTTTTGCTGGACGAGGTATTTCTTGAGGCGGGCGAGGAAGGAGGTGCGGACTTCGAGGATGGGGTCTTGGACGACAAGAGCCAGGGAGTTGAATAGGGCCGGGGTGAAGAGGGAGTCGGTGCTCTTTTTTGTACACAGTTTGAGGAAGAGGCGGGAGGCGAGGAGGCGCAGACGGGTCTTGTGTGTTGGGGGTGTGTCTTTGGAGGAGGAGAGTTCCCCGAAGCTGGTGATGAGGCTTGAGAGGACTGTGTAGATAGGTGCAGAGGCTTCGGATATTGTGTCTGAATCTTGGTGAGAGCGAATACGGTTAACAAGGATTCTCAGTGCCCAGCATTTTGCGTCGCATTCCACATCCACCTTCTCGGACCATGCGTAGTCGTCTGCGCTCTTTTTCGAAGGTGTGCGGACTTGGAGCATGATCTCCTCAATGGCAATGGTACTGATAGCATCACTCTCCTGGTTTGCTTGCGAAGGGGCAAGGAGCACAAGCTGGGACAGGGCAGCAAGCCTAGCAATGAATCCATCCGCGCCGAACTCGAAACCTTTGATGCATTTCTGAATCAGTTCCTTTGCGAGCAGCTCCTTCTTGTCCGTTGCGGTCATGATGATTGTCACAGCATGCTTAGCTGCCTCGGGTGGTGAACCGTGAAGAGCAAAACTCGTCATTGCTTGGATAAACTTCCGATCTTTGGGTATCTCGCTGGCGAACTTGGAAGCAAAGGATGCACATGCTTTGAGATTGTCGACAGCGGACGGGTCATTGGCATTCTTTGCACTTGGAGCTTGTTCTTGGAGAAGCATGCAGATTTCTTGCACTTGAGCATGAAGAACTTCTGGCGTTCGGACTGAGATCTCTCGTAGCACTTCATGAGCGGTGGCGGCCAACCCCTTATCGTCCGTCCTCGAGTATTCCATTATTGCAGGAACATGGCTTTTGTTGTAGATGAGGGCACTGACACGATAGAGCAAGGGCATTAGGGAAGTAAGCATGTCCTGCGGAGAAGTAGCCGATTCATCAATGCGCTTGGTAAACTCCTTGATAGCTTTAACCACTGTCTTGTAGTCGCTCTCAGGTGCGACGCAAAAGCGAATCAGCTGGTAGCATCGGCGGTTGTGCAATTTTGCGAATTTCCATAGATGCTCCGACACCTTCAATGAATCAGGTAGAGTCTTTGCCAAGGTGTCGATAAGCCGTCCAAGATGTTCCTTGATCTCTTTCTCGTTCTGGTCTATCACGCCACCATTGTAATCCTCGCAGCGCTGAAGGAAAGCTTTGATGACTTTTGCTAGCATGAGCTGTCGATTCTGTACCGCAAAGAAGACCTTTTTAGCCTTCTCGTCCAAGTCTTTGACGAGATTGAGTATCCTCTCTGTCCGGATCTTGTCTGGATCCACATCCTCTTTGTCTGTGTGGTCACCGTTGAGTTGACTGTCTTTGACAATTCGTGAATTACCATTGGAGAGCTTTGCCCCCTTGGCTTTCACTGGAGGGAAGGTTAGTGGAAGCAATTTTTCGAATAGAACATGATCTAGCAGCGCGTGGATCTCCATATCATTTGCGTAATATGTATCGAGAATCTTCGACGGAGCGGCACCGAGTACTGGAATGACCCGCTCATCTCCAGCAATGATATCGCCCGACGCGACCCCCCAAAGACGACCCAAGACACCCATCGCCTCCTCTCTCACACTCTGCTTCTTATCCCGCACTCTCTCGGCGAGTGTTCCGAGCACAGAGTTTGCTGTCTCGACGCCACCAGAGACACCAAGCTTGAATATTACGTCTCGGAAGCTAAAAGTCCCAACCGCTTTCACGGCCGCAATTCGCACTTTCTCATCAGCATCCCCGAGCATTCTAGCCAGATCTTCAACAAGGCGGTCTTCCTCCTGTTGGCTCAAGCTGACGCCGCCGGCGGAAGTAGTCAATATTCGACCGATTCCGGTGGTCCATGCAGATCGAATAGTGGGAGACTTGTCATGACTTCTATTCAGAAAGCTGGCATACGCCTGAGGATATGCACGGGAGAATGACTGTGGGGATGATGGTTTCGTTAATATGTTTTGACCAAGGGTAGAGTCTTGCGGGTCCGAGATACTGATGGGAGGGTATGCCGCAGGGTCTAGCGTTGGCGGTGGTGGTAGACCTGCAGCTCCTATACCAGAGATGATATCTCCAAACGTTTCCGTCGCCAGTGAACGCAGATGAACATTCTCGAGAGAAAGCTCCATCTCAAGCTGTGGAATGACGTTCTGTAGAACCGCAGGGCAGGCGCGCCATAACTCCCGAACCAATTGGTGGACTTTCCGAAGCTCCCGCAAATCTTCCTCTGTAGGCCCACTCGCAATGTCCATGTCCGAGTCGTCCAAATCATCACCGATTCTTCGATGAGATGTCTTCTTGCTCGTCCCGTTTGCGACGGAGGAATCAGAGGCATCGGTGATAACATCACCGAAATATTGACTGACATGCCTTGCCATTGTGTCGGGACAGGTATTGCAAATTGTCTTCGCCATATTGTATGCTGGTGGAAGCTCTTTGATCGCAAGAGTCGACTGCTTGTCATCCACGGCGTGTGAAGCACCCTTCTTGCTCTTTCCAGATGTCCCGTTCACGACACGCGGGTCAGTTCGGAGGAATTGTGCCACCACGACATCAATGACTTCCGAGGGCAGGGTGGAAGATTCGTCCACGAGTATGACCAAAATATTGGTCATGTTGAACTCCACGTTCTTGGCTAGTTGCTCTCCGGATCCAGATTTGTTAGCACTTGCTAAGATGTCGAAGAAAGTGGTGAAGAGATTCGTTGTCAACTGCTCTGAGGATGGTATGTCTGTGAGAAGAACAACACTTTTCACTGAAGCCAACGAGCCGAGGACGTAAAGGTGCTGCTGATTGTATGCATTCGAAGGATCTGCTAAAGCCGGTAGGATGCTCGTAATGAGTACGTTGAATATATCCTAGGCCATTCTCAGCGTTCAGTCTTCCGTCAAAGCTGTAATAGGCGCAAGGGCTGTCTTGACCGACCTTGAGTTGCTGCCCTGTGTACGGTGCATTCGGAGCACACAACCTAAGTATATCCACCAAACAGCATGCTGTCCATGCTTTGACGCCTTTATCTTTGTGCGCCAGCAAATTTGGACTGACCAACTCCTTTGCGACTCTTGTGAAGGAACCCCTCTCTGCTTCCTCCTGTTCCATTCCCCTCATTTCTTTTGATAAAGCCTGCAGTCTTTTGAGAAGGTCGGCAACAGCGATCGGCTTTCCAGCGCGCCATGATAGAGGATCACTGAACTGTAGGCCAGACATGGTAGAATGCTGTTCGAGTGTAACAGTCGAAGCCGCCGTTCTCGACGGCATGTTGGAGGTGGGGCTCGATCAGCTAAAGATGGCAGTGTTTCTCAAGAACTTCTGCATGACGCGGTCCAGACCAATAATTTGCTTTGATCACCGAGATCGCGACATGAGCAGATGGTGTAAGAAGCCCTTTAGGTTGGCAATTGGTTTTTTTGGCGCGATGTTGAACGCGTCTTTCTTACGTTAAGTGTTTTGTACTGTATTATACTAGATCACTAGCGGTAAATTTGCTAGCGCGGTCCTTATCGATGAGCAGCATCCGAGGATCGGAATCGGTCAACCAAGCTTGTTGATATATCTTCATGCATACATCCGCTGATACTCTTCCCTCTTGACCCTGGATAAACTCTTTTCTGTCTACACACGCGTTTGTGTCTCTAAGTAGATGTTCTATCATCAATTTCGCACTTGTATGCTTTAGCCACCACCCGGTCCCAGTTACTGCTCTCTTTTCTAGAAATATCGTTACATATACCACTATACTGCTTGGTCTTTGTTCAGGTATCTTCGCTCTGTGAAAGCGTACCTGCCACTATGCAAACCTTGTCTTTGGCAAATGTCCTGCTTTTCGTCGCCTTAGCCCTTTCTTCTTCCCTTTACGAGAACCCAGAGCAAGACCCACTACCTCATGGTCCAGAAGCCGCCGCTGAATTGGAAAGGAGATGGGACTTCGAGGTACATCCTCAGCGTTTCTGTCTTAGTTCTAGACAATCTGTTTAAAATTATATTTGATACTGATATATACGCCTCCTGGGCAGTGGGGATTCTCGGGCATCTCAACTTTTGCACATCTAAAGCATGTCAAGTGCTTGAAAGAAAGGGACGTACCATTCGACATTGGCATCATCGGGGCACCTTTCGATACTGCAGTCAGTTACAGACCAGGTAGTTCGCTATTTCTTATAAGCAGCTCATATTCAATGTCCTATGGCAACACAATGCCACTTCCCCTCTCCTCAACCCACACACCCACCTCAACAACCCCACCTAAAGCCCCCCAGGCGCCCGCTTCGGCCCCCGCGCCATCCGCACCGCCAGCGCCCGCCAAACCCCCTTCCGGGGCTTCAACCCCCGCCGCGGCCTAAACCCCTACCATTCCCCCTACACAATCCTCGACTGCGGTGACATCCCCGTCACCCCCTTCGACAACGCCCTCGCCCTGCACCAAATGACCTCCGCCTTCCTCGAACTCGGCGCCCGCCCCCCCGCCAAGATCCACCCCGCGAACCCCAAGCCCAAACTCCTGACCTTGGGCGGCGATCACAGCGTCGCGCTACCCGCGCTCAGGGCGCTGAACCGCATCTATGGGGCACCCGTGGCGGTGTTGCATTTCGATGCGCATTTGGATACGTGGCACCCGGAGAAGTACCCGAGTGCGTGGGCGAGCGCGCAGAGCCAGTTCACGCACGGGAGTATGTTCTGGATCGCGTCCAACGAAGGATTGATCTTGAACGGGTCGTCCGTGCATGGGGGGCTCAGGAGCAGGTTGCTCGGGTGGGAAGACTACGAGGATGATGAACGGCAGGGCTTTCTGAGGATCAGCGCGGATGATATCGATGATATTGGCACGAGGGGCGTTATCGATGCGGTATTGGCACGGATCGGCACGAGCGTGCCTGTGTATTTGAGCGTGGATATCGATGTCATCGATCCGGGTTTGGTAAGTGCCACTACCCCCGATGCCCATGTCAGCAGTAGATAGATAACTCACGCGATGGGTTTCAAAAGTGTCCAGGCACCGGAACACCGGAAGCAGGCGGCTGGACAACGCGGGAATTGATTCGCATCCTGCGCGGTCTCGAGAGCTTGAATGTGGTTGGGGCTGATATCGTCGAGGTGGCTCCGGCGTATGATGGGGCGGGCGAGCAGACCGCGTTGGCGGCTGCGCAGGTTGGGTATGAGATCTTGACGAGCTGGGTGGGGAGGGGCTTGAGCGAGATGGAGAAGGCAGACGAGGCGAGTGGGAAGGGTGAAGAACGGGATGAGTTGTAGGAAGGGGTTACACCAGAGGTCAGGGGGAGGCATCGGGAGCACTGGACTCAGCAAGAATATTCCAAGGTGCGTAGGCGGTCAAATGTCCCAGGAACAACTGTCCATTCTCTTCCAATCTATCCATACGGTCTTCTAGTAGTACCTTGACACCCAACCACTCGCCTATCCAACTCTCCAACTGCCAATATACAGTATCCCCACACCCCTCTCCGTCCAATTCTAGCCCGCGGATCCCCCTCATCGCTCTCTCCCAACAGTACGCTGCACTCTCCAGGAGATTTTTGCATTTGTCCAAACACGCAAACAACACTCAGCACGCTAGCAGCGCGACAGGAAATATTAAGAATTAAGGTAGTGGTAAGACAACGTCTCTTATCCAAAGTGAGGGGGGTCGATGCGGGACGGTGGTGATGCGATCTGAATTCTAGGCGAACCCCAACGCCGACCCTTTCGACCGATTAGAATTAAACATTGTAAAGGAGACCCCAAAGTTTAGAAGCAATAAGTTGCGTATGAAGACGGAATTGATGTACAAGGAACCTCGATTGATGTGTCGATGGCGATGTGATGGCAGCTGTTCATCTCGCGCCAGCGCTTTCTTCTGCCCAGCCATTGAGACCCCAATTAGCGCCGCCGAAACCACCGGCCCCGAAGCCGCTCATGCTCGCTTGTTGCTGTCGATGGCTTTGCGGCGGCTGCATTTGGTTTTGCTGCTGCTGCTGGGGGTTTGCGCCGTTGGTCGAAGCTTCCGGTCCGAACATTGGCAGTGATACCGCGCGGGCATGTTGGTTTCGGGCGGGTGCTAGAAGGCCGCCGACCGTGGATGAAGTGACAGCGTTAGGGAATCCGTTAATGCCTTGGCTCAGACTGCTACTGTGCCCACTTCCTTGCTGTTGAGACATATCGAGCATGCCGTTGATATAAATCTCACTGTTTGAGTTGCCGTAGATGGTGGCCTGCTGGTTGGCGAGGACTTGTTGTTGCTGCTGCTGCAGTGAGGCGACAGAGAAAGCATCTGCTCCTTGTTGCTGTTGCTGCATATCTTGGCCTTGTTCCAGCGAGTATTGATTGAGGTACATGGCAAGAGGATTGTTGTTCCCAGCATTCAGGATCGTCGAAGGAGTTGGGCCGTGGGCTGCTGGCGGGTGGAAATGAATGCCACTTTGCGAATTCGAATGCGAACCCGTTGACCCTGGAGCTGGGGACAGTACTGATCGTGTTGGGCTCACTGAAGATGTGTGGTTCATCGATGGGTGCAAGCTACCATTCATGGGAGAAGGTGAGCCCAAACTATCGCGCCCCTGCATGCTATGACTTTGCTGCTGCCCATGCTGGTTCTGATTGTTCTGTCGAGGAGCATTCCCACAACGATCTTTGCCGAAATTCACCTTGAAGCGTCCATAATCTTCCCTACTCCGGATAGCTTCTATGGCTTTAATGGCGTTCGCAATGTTGGTGAAGTTGACAAAAGCACAGCTCTTCTCTCGCAAAGCGTTCACGAGTTCAATCTCACCATACTCGGAGAAGTCCTGACGCAGACGTTCTTCACTCCAAGACTCGTCCAGATTTCCAATGTAAACATTACGAGAAGCTCCACCACTAACGGCAAGTGCAATAGCTGGTGGGAGTGCACCAGAATGCTTCCCCCAACCAATCTTCAATCGCCTGTTATGAATCATGAGACCCTGAACATTGCTCAATGCGTAGAAGGAAGCTGCTGATGTAGGGTCGATGAATGTTACGAAGCAAATGTGCTTGTCCGGTATATATCGTATGTGATGTAACAGGCCGCCACGGACAACATTGCAGATTTCCTCGATTGTGGTTTCTGGGTGGATGTTGCCCAAGTAGACAGTTCGATTTCCAAGATTATTGACGCCTCCGGCCTGAGTTGCTACAGCTGCAGCGGCTACAGATTGTTGAGCGAGAGCATTTGAGATCAAGTCACGGTCTGCACCGTTGAGCATGTGCGCATAGCCAGGGGCAATGCCGAGATACTGAGCCGCGTTTTGCTGTTGTGTCTTAGACACATACGCACATCGATCTTTGCCATAGTATACACGTCGAGGCGCTTGCCATTTGGGGTCTTGAGGTAATTGTGAGACGGCTTTGATGGCGTTACCGATCGATAGAAAGTGTACAAAGCCGATAGCTTTTTCTCGTACAATCTTCACTGTGTCGATAGGACCGAACTTCCCAAGGTCGTCGCGTAACTCGGCTTCTGTCACAGTCTCTGGAAGATTGCCTAGGTACACGTTCCTCGATGCCCCGGACTGTTGCACAGCAACAGCTACTGAAGTTGGAACCTGAGCCGGCTTTCCCCAGCCCACTTTGATGTCTTGACCACGAATAGCAAGTTTCTTCAAGATCGCGTCCGAGTGAAAGTGCGTTGCCGAACTTCCGTCCAGAAAGGAAATGAATGCACAATTTTTGTCAGGAAGTAATCTCACAGACTCGATTTGCCCGCTTCGAACATGACCCAGGATCTCTTCTGCTGAGGTCTCCGGTGGAATGTTGCCAAGATACACAGTCCTGCTGCTGGTATTACCGACGGTAGGCACCATCTGCATCTGAGCATTTCCTCCAAACCCTTGATTGCCCATGTTGCCAAAATTTCCAGTGGGAGATTGGGGACCGCTCATGTATTGTTGCGACCCGTAATTAGGTCCAGAAAGCATTCCTTGGTACATCTGAGGGTCAAATCCCTGATTATGCACAGGACTAGCCAGTTGTGGTTGACGATTCTGCTGATGAGCCACAGCATTCTGTTGTTGGAAACCACCAAAGTTGTTGTACTGCGGTGTTCCGGGCTGGAAGGGGCTCCCAAGAAGTAGTTGAGAAGGCAGCAGTGGTGTGAAATTCATATCCATTCCAGTCCCTGGAGCTGTCATGTCATTTGGGTTCCGTGTCGTATGTCCGTAGGCAGCTGTGTTGATGGACATGTTCCCTCGGCGCGGATGTCGATGGGAATAGCCACTTATTCGCTGTTGGGAGGCATAGGCACCATGTGAAAAGCCGGTATCATTGTTGATGTTATCAGACTTGTTGAAGGGGTCGTTGAAAGACCCACTGGGGCCATTCTGAGCATTGTCCATCGCGAATTCGTGGTGCTGCATACCGAGAAGATGAGGCGGCAGGACGGATTTGTCCTGATGGATAGATGCTACAGCAGCCGTGGCGATGTGTTTCCGTGTTCAGATCGTGGATTCCGAACGTGTAGATTGAATGGATTGTAGGTCTCAAAAGAGTATGGAGAGGGTTTTTATGACGTGGGAATGCAGGCCGAGCTTAATGAAAGAGATAAGGCTATGCGACTGAAGTCAGTTATGATAATCGAGTGTGCTGGCACCTCGGGAAAAAACCGCGCACCTTTGAAAACGTTGATGCACTCGCAAACTGCAACGTACAAGAAGTTGTACGACGGGGGCGCAGTAAGGCCAATTTTTGCTGCGTTCTCCTAACGTGCAGACTCCAGCACAATCATAGGCTATATATTATGAGGGATCAGGAGGGGGAAGTAGACGTGAGTAAGGCTGCTTTCGGCGAGTGTTGATAATGTTGGAATGCCGGATAGGCCTGTAGCGAGCAAACAATGGGAAGAGCTTTAGAAGGAGGGTGAAGCTGTAAATTAGTAGTAGGAGCGAAAAGGCAATTGAATTATTTTAATATTAGAAGAGGGAAAGATGAAGGGAAAGAATGAATGATAGAATTGTGAAGGAGTGATAGTAGTAGTAGTAGTAGTAATAAAAGAGAGTGTGAGGTGTTGAAGGTGTCATTGGAATATTTAGCAGCAGGGCAGAAAAGGATTATTTGTTTTAGCTATTTTCTGTCTAGGCTGACTTTAGCGCTAGTTCAGGGGCAGTGGCCCGACCACTTGGATCAGGGCTTCTTCATTTGCCATGCCACATGTAAGATACCTAAAGTACTACCGTACTAGGTATTCACGTCGTTGTTCTCCAGTATTGAACTCATACTATCCTATGGAAGACGGCTGAAGATACGCCTCTAGGCGTACACAATCTGAACACGCCTACTGGCATACTGCCTGTGTTACACTTAGATATTGGATGGGACAGTACCCCTGCATCCATCAGCACAGGTAAAGGTTAATTTCCGCGAAGGTGCACAAGCCACATGAGCCACACGAGCCAAAGCCACACCTCGAAGACCGAACCCTTTTGAGTGGCAGTCCGGCCTCACAGCGTAGGTCTGCTCTTCGCAATGAACAACCCATAACCCAGCCCTTCCTCTAAGTCGACGTCACTTTGCCAGTCAATCTACGACTAGGGTTGCAAATGCAACCTAGACGATGTTGCAGCAAGTGTCATTGCTGAGGAACAGTGGTGTGCATTGCAGGCAGCCTCGTTAGTTGGTGCTCGTGGAGGTACGCCATGCCTCTGCTCATGTACTCCTCCTAGCCCAGTATTCCGAAACTCGAATGCCTCCCTTTCTCTGGTCGAGGTTCCTTTTCCTGGTCGCTTGTGTCTCACAGTCACAGCGGTCACAACCGCTGGGGCAATCTAACTCTGCGGACCCAATTCGCCAACAGCGTAGGGACTTTCGTTGTTTGGCAATCCAGCATCAGCCAACAGATGTGGTTCGTTCGACACGATGACAGTCACAACGATTAAAACAGGTGATGGTGGCACCGTGTGAGCCGCGAGGTAGCTCCCCAGTGCGGAGCTCTTCTTTTTGCATTGTCTAAGCATCGACTTTTATTGCGAGACGAGGTACCAGTCAGTCACATGTAGCACAAAGGAAGGACGGCGAGACAGGTTCGTCTACCTTCGGACGAGACGGGGCGTTGCTTTTAAAGCCAAGCCTTTACCTCCGTGTATCTAGACTATATCTACGATGCTGGCTTGTATCCAATGTGAGCTCTTTCTCGAAAGCCATAAACAACAAATCTCACTGCGCTGTAAGTCAAATCAATCACGTGGTACCATAGGTATGGAAGGGTCTCAGCGGGATTGGAAAAGCAATCACGCAAGACAAAAGACAAAAGACAGCATAAGATGCCAGCCAAATTAGTCGAACGACGGTTCTGAGTCAGCCAGCTGTCACACGATCAAGAGTGCTACTCCTTCCGGCCTCCTATCCGTCGCCAAGACCTGCTATAATTGATTTTGTGCTCTACCATGCATGCAGCGTCTGGAGGTAGATCATGAACATCTACTTGCGGCAAGCATATTCATCAATGTCGCCGGCACATCGAACTTGGACAGTCCTCCGGGAACCGACCGGCAGCAATTGTCAACCTACCAGCAAGGTGCTCTTTGGGTACCATAAACTTGAACCAGTGCTTCGCAACGGCTTTCTCGGTCCTAGTAGGAAAGAACTATGAATGAATCAGTCCGCAGTGCAGGAATCTAAACTATAACCTTGGTCTCACCTTGCCGATCTCGTTCCAGCATTTTCCAGCCTCCACCATAGCTCTCAATCTTTGCTCTTCTCCCAGACTCCACAGCATTCTCTTACTACCCTTATTGTAAACTCCTCTCACCTGCTTCGTCACGTTTCTTCCGGCCGGCGTTGCTCTAGTGGCCCGTTTGGGTTGGCGTTTCGTTGGAAGTCCCACAGCGGCAGGACCCCCTTCTCCCATCGAACTCTCGGACGCGTCTGTCAGCAGCTCGTCAGGCGGCGGCGTCACAATAACTAGCTTTGCTTGCTGCTCCATTGACGGCAACACAGCGGTCCTATGCCCGAATTGCGAGACTGACGACCCCTGTTCAGCCGGTGTTGTATGGTGGAACGGTCCCACTTGTTGTTCCAATGGCAGTCCTGCAGTAATTAGGTCCCTTTCCTCCATAGTTGACTGGGATCCGGTAGGATACCATGGCGGAAATTCCATTGTGTCCTCGTCCATTGGTACTTGGATGGTCGCTTCTCCTTGCTGAGCCATCGGCAGCCTCACAGCAGGTACGTGCCAATCCTGCGTCCATGCCTCACCTACCACATAGTCTCTTCCGGTACCCGTCGTCTTCCATATCATCTCTAGCCCCAATCCTGAGTCTTGTCAGCAAACATCGAGGTAGACAGCAGGGAGTTCTCACTCTTAGGCGGCAAGAAGTCGTCCAGAGGTGAAAGTCTGTCGAAGTACTCCAGGTTATAAAAGTACCATGCGTTAATGGTTTGTATAATGCCCCAGCTAGGCTCGGTCGAAGTTCCCTTGTTTTCGGAGAGAGAAAGGATTCGTTCTCCTTTGCCCAACCTCTTCTCGGCATGAAACCTCGGTTCCAATTCAGACATTAGGGCAAACATTTGTCTTTCAAGGTATTGATTGGCAAGTGTCAGATCTTCGACTGCTTTATGGCTCCAATCTGGTGGCCGTGTGACTAGCATGATCCCGGATTGGTGCGGAACTCGCTCCAACCTGATGGTATATCGGGAGATCATCTCCGGGATCATGACACTTGTTGGCATACATCTTTGAGTTTCGAACGGAACTGAATTGCGCATTAGTGACAGGTGAAGCCCGGCAGAGCCTAATCAAGGCCTCAGACGAAGTGGAGAGATTCTCTCAGACCTTGTTGTGAATGGACACCATTTGGGGCATCAAGAAATCCGAAGAGCATGTCCTCCTCCAAATCCTCGACATCCGTTCGCTCATTGTCTTTTCTCTCATCGCCTGCAGCGCTATCTCTGTTCTCAGAAGCTTTTGATTGAGGAGCCTCCTTCAATGGGCAGCCTTCTCTATCTTGAGTGACGGTACAATTAATTACTGCTTGCGACGTAGTGAATCCTGGGCAATCCGAGGTGAACGATACAGAGCCACTCTCGTCCTCACCGGCCATATTTGTTCTAAGAATGCTACTAGATTTTGAAGCAGTGATACTGCGTAGTTTAAAGTCGGTTTCGAGACTTCAGCCGAATGGCTCAATGACGGACAGGGAGTGTACTGATAGTGTTCGAGGACAATATCTTGATTTTGATTATTGGAAAGTGATGCTGATACTGGTAGAATAATAAGAGATACCGCTAAGAGAGTGCCGTGAAGAATTGTTAATCGACCAAGCATGCGGAAGTTGAAGCATTTTTGAGGGGTTGCGGCTCCTTCCTGATCTTTCATTCTGTCTCAATCTAGGCGCAGCAGGTGGAAAGGGTCACCCTCAGTCAAGTCTAAAGTTCTTCCAATAATTGCAAGACGGCCAACCAACACTTCGAGTAATTCATCATTGGTGCTCTACGACAGCACTGGTACCGAAAAAAGACAATTCATAAAGGTTGATAGAGAATGGGAACAATTCGCAAAGTAGCGTTTTCGAGATCGAAGAGTACCGAAGTTTATCACTGACAGAACACAAATGAACCAACGCTCAAGCATTCTGCTCGTTCTGATGAATCTTCACCTTGTTTTTTCGAATGCTATACTTCGTACTTGGGCCCCAGCTTATGCATGCCGTCGAAATATTCCAAGTTCAACTTGTCCACCTCAATGTCCTTGATCATTCGTGCCTACACCTTGATCAGTACAACCTCCATCCCCGATATCTCGATCAAGGGTGTCCTCACATTGACAGCCCAGCGCTCAGGATTATGAAAATCAATCAAGATCGAGGACGCACACTCAGGACAAAACTTGTGATCGAATTTTTTATTGCCAAAACGATAATCCTTGAGAGAATCGTATCCGGACAGCCATTCGACCTCGTCTGGGCGGGGATAGATGAGCATGTAGCCGTTCTTGGTGCAAATGGAGCAGTTGCAGCTGAGAACTTGATGGGTGGTGATGGGAGGGAGGAGGATTTTGTATTTGACGGCGCCGCAGTGGCAGTTGGCGTCGTGCCAGACCTTCTCTGGCTGCTTTTCCGCTGGGTTTGACATGATGCTTGGATTATTTGACAATCGGGAAGGATTGATATTGACCCAATAGGAGGATTCTGATAAATCTTGGGCAAAGTCAGTATAGCAGAGTCTAGGAAACATGGACGGTGGTGCCTATATATAAGGCGTCCCGTGCATGACTTCATTTCTAATGCATTATGTGGGTCTCGGTCAACGGCACCGCATACGTTCGCACCATCGTCGGCACCACGCACCCAGTTCCTTCCAGACTACCCTGAAACATCAATCCTCCGACCATTCGGAATCATTCCAGCGGCGCCGACTGAACCTTATGCAACATGGTGTCACGTCAGTCATACGCTTCGCGGCCCATGGAGCCTATCATTTCAAACCCTTTGAAATGCTACGCTTTACTATACTTTACAGCATTGTTACACAGCTGTCATGGTTGAGGCATGAATCTCGTTGAATGGTCAATCAACTGATGTTGGGTTGTCAATTCAACGTACTAATGCATACTACTGCAGTCAACTGGCTGGTCAACTGACTAGGTACTGCAGTTCATTGGTCAATCACCTAGTTGATAGAGTAGGTAGTAGTCAGTTGATTGACCATTCAACTGATTGCCGCTTTTCCCTTAACACCAACCAGTATATGATGCAGCATTAGTAGGGGCCTGATGCAGCATTAACAGGGGCCTAATGCAACGTCTATTGCACCCCCCTTAGCAGCTGCAGCGTTGCTGTTGCAAGGCACCCAAAACGGTACACATTGAAAAAAAAATTTGCGATGGAGAATTCCCCCCCCCTTCATGATCGCCCCGTGATAGCCGTTCCTTTCGCCAACTTTGTACTGTATTGCTACCAAAAATCGGCGGAATAGCCGGTCGTTTTGGGACGCTCTCAGGTCCAAACCCCCAATTTCTCTGAAGCAGCCAGATCGGCATGTTGGGTATGCAAAATAAGGGAGGCGAACTATTGACGTATTCATTCCTGTATTCAATAAGCATCTATTTAAGGTCTATACAGTAGTATTTCATGCTCTTTGACGCTCTATGTATGCGTTGTTGGTGTTCATAGTAGGGTAGATGCATTTTCCCAATAGAGAAATGCGGGGTGGCGGCGACTTAATACTGCAGGGCTAGGGCCTAATACTTCATAGCCAGGGCAGCGACGTACTATCGTGAATACAGTTAGCAATTGAAGCTTCAACTAGCATCATTACCTACCTAGGATGGTGTACTTGAATAGTGAATTTAGTCAGTTGATTGATGGTTGAACGAGATTCATGCGTCAACCATGACAGAGCTCGTGGGCAGATATCTGCAGAAATCTCGAGCCATTGTCTGAGACTCACTCGACCCCACCTCTTATTCCGCTATCGGATCGTACTGTAAACCGCCAGACAATTCGCTACCAGGGGCTCCAAAAGCACTCCAACGTTGAGAAAAAGTTATATAATGCAGCTTTTCCCCTCGGCGGCATGGAATTCCCTCCAACCAAGCTTCACAGGGAAGAATGAGGATATCGTCAGTGCGGAGTCTCTGCATCTTAGCCCCGAAACCGTATCAGATCATCTGATAGAATTTGGTCTCCAGGATATTCCTTCTTTCTATTCACATGTACATTCATATGCTTTGATTTAATCTTTATTTCCTCAAAAACACTAGTTAACAATCTGTCTCAGCGCTTTCGCACTCCCGAACACTCCGTCGTGGATTTCACGAATACCGTATGGCATCGGCCGGGCCACCTTCCTCTTCTGGACACCAGAAGAGTAAAGTGGCAGTGGAACACGATTGTGACGATGACCAGTCGTCCACAAGTTCTGAGGCGACCCAGGTTGGTGTCAAGGGTATAGAAGTAATTAGTTAAGCATGGACTCAATGGTCACTGATTACGGCTTATCTGGGGTGAATATTCCCTTCTCACTGACGCATTATCAATCTATCCCCAAGTTCAAATACATACATGATATCATTCTCTTCGTTATGCCTTTGCCTCAGATAGAGTCTTTTACCATTCCACAATTTTCGAACTCGAAGGTTCGACAGTCCGACCTCCTCCAGCATTTTTCTACTCGCCTTTTGCACTTCATTAGAAGGCCAAAAAACCATAAACCTCACAGTCTACGCCACGAGTGCATTCGCAGAGCATTCTCTGGTAGCCACGGTCCTAGTCGTCCAACAAGTCGTCAATGGTAAATTCCGTCCACCTCCCTTGGCCTCTAACCCCATCTAAACCCCCACAGCCGTCATCAAACCCCCCATGGCCAAAATCGCCAACGTCTTCGGCCGCCTGGAAGCCTTCTCGTTCAGCGTCTTCCTCTACGTAATAGGCTACATCCAAATGGCCGCCTCCAATAACGTCAAAGCCTTCGCCTCACCCCAAATATTCTACTCAGCAGGCAACACCGGCCTGCAAATCCTGCAACAAATCTTCATCGCCGACACCAGCGACCTGCTCAACCGCGCCCTGTTCTCCAGCCTCCCCGATCTCCCCTTCCTCGTCACCGTCTGGGTCGGCCCACCAATCGCAAATAGCCTCCTCGCACACGCTAGCTGGCGTTGGGGCTACGGAATCTGGACCATTGTTCTCCCCGTTGCTTTCCTCCCCTTGGCCCTCTCCCTCTTCCTAAACATTCGCAAAGCCTCCAAATTGCACCTCCTCCCACCCTCCCCCTTCGCCAATCGCCCCCTCCGCACCACCCTCAAAGACCTCTGGCACTCCCTCGACATATTCGGCCTCCTCCTCCTCTCCGCCGCAATCTCCCTGATCCTAATCACGCTCACGTTTGCCGCAACCGCCCACTCGGGCTGGCACAACGCCTCCATAATCGCCATGCTTGTAATCGGCTGCCTCTGCCTCCCCTCCTTCATTATATGGGAATCCCTCCCGAAACTCTCCCCTTACCCCTTCCTCTCCCTCCGGCTCCTCACGAACCGCACCGTCCTCGCCGGCTGCGCCATCGGCTTCTTCTACTTCGCGGTCTTCTACACCAGCATCCAACCTTATTTCTCCAGCTACCTGCAAGTCGTCCACGCCCAATCCGTCACCTCCGCCGGCCACATCGTCAACACCTTCAGCTTCACCTCCACCCTCGCCGCCATCGCCACCTCCCTCGCCATCAAATACTCCCGCCACTACAAATTCTTCATCACCGCCGGCGCCTGCATCTACCTCCTCGGCATCGGCCTCATGATCCGCTACCGGACCCAATCCTCCTCCATCCCCCAAACCATCGGCTCTCAGATCTGCGTCGGCGTCGGGGGCGGCATGCTCAACGTCCCCGCCCAGCTCGGCGTCCAGGCCAGCGTCCCCCACACCGACGTCGCAGCCGCAACCGCCATTTACCTCACCGTTGTGGAAATCGGCGGCGCGGTTGGCGGCGCCGTCGCTGGCGCTGTCTGGTCTGCTAACCTCCTCCCTAAACTCCAGACTTACCTCCCCGAGGCCAGCAAGGGGGATGCGGCGCTCATATTTGGGAATCTGACGATCGCGAAGGGCTTTGCTGAGGGGAGTGCGGAGAGGGCGGTGGTGGTGAGGGGGTACCAGGAGACGATGGATTTGTTGCTTGTGGTTGCGGTTTGTTTGTGTGTGCCGCTTTTGCCGCTGAGTTTGGGGTTGAGGGATTATCGGTTGGATAGGGTGGATCAGAGGGTTAGGGGGAGGGTTATTGGCCGGGTGGCTGAGGTGGAGGGAGGTGACGGGGGAGGAGAGGTGGAGGAGGAGGGGAGAGGAGCGGAGGAGGAGGGTGGTGATAGGGACGTGGGTGAGGCGAGGGGGTGGAGGGAATGGTGGAGGAGGAGGGTGGATAATTGAGGGTAGGATGCAATTCCCTGCGGCTGACGGATGGGGGAATCTTTGGATAAGCATGTGGATCCGCTTGCATGTGCGTCAATCATCGCCGGGTCCTCTTCCCCTCCACCCTACCGTACCATGCTCCTCTGCTATCCCTTCGGCTCCCAGCCAATCCACCACTCGCCTCGTACCGCTCTCCTTCCCCACCTAGCAATCGACTCCCCGGTCCCGGACCCGGATCACCCCGCAAACAACTTGCCTGCCGCTGGCCAGCATCCCTCGTCTCAGCATCCGCCCCACCCTCTCCAAGACCCGCTCCCTCCCCCTCCGCATCCTCACCCTCATCGTCAACCACAACCTTCTCCCACTTCGCCCTCGCGCTCTCGAGATCCTCGCTCCACCAAGGCACAACCGACGGCGCCCTCCCACCCTCAGTTGGCGTTAGTGGCACCTGCTTCTCCGGGGCTACCCCATCCGGTACCTCCTCGCCGCCGGAGAATAACCAGCCTAACATATCCTGCCATATTTCCGTGTGGAACAATGCCGTGTACTCGAGCGCTTCCCGTACCTGTGCAAGAAAGGGATGTGAGATTAGTGCCTGAAGAGTTTCAGAGTGCGATGAGGTGATATTCAGAGAGAAAGAGGTTTTGGGGGGAATGTAGGACGTACGGATTCGCCTTCGGTGGAGGAAGCCCAGGAGGTGTAGGCGGCGGCGGATTCATTTGCGCTGTTTTGGCGGACTGAGTCGTACCAGGTATGGACTGGGAGGGAGTGGCAGGCGGGTGGTTGACTGGGGGTTTGTTGGGTTTGAAGGGGTGGTTTCTTGAAAGTTTCTTGAGCTTGTGTGGGGGTGGTTTCACCACTTTGTTCACTTTGAGGTGTTGAGGTAGGGGTAGGCGGCTTTTTAGGGGAAGGAATATGGGTTAGAGAGGGTGGTGGGGCGGTCTTGAACCAGGGAAAATGCATAGTTGAGAGTTCAGAGGGTGGGGTGGAGTGGAGAGGGAGAAGAGGAGAGTCACGGCCAGAGGACATTGTTTGGGGGAAGCGCCAGCGTGTCGAGGATGCTCGAGGGCCCAAATTTGGCCGCAGAATTGAGAGATGGGGTGAGGTACCACAGAAGAGATTCATGTGATTGGCTGCTGGATCTCAGCAGCTCAATAATAAATAGTGGAATCCCCTTCCGGTTTCCAAAGAGCAGGGAATTATTCTCGTGTGGGCTAGTAAGATGGAGAGTGTCGAAGTGCTTGCATGACAAAGGTCGAGATCCGATGTCTTTGGCAAATGTACACCGATGCCAAATGGAGGCACTCGGTCGGCGGTACGCCATGCTAGATGTTACCCTGGATGCTACCTTACCTTTCTATCGCATGAGATGAAAGGACCTCTGCAAAGAAGGTCCACTTGCCAGCACGACGCGGAGCACGTTGCGGGCTGCATTGGAGAATAAGCACGAATTAGGAGAACACAAGTTGAGTGTTTGTGCTTTGGCCTGGTGGTCTTTTCCCGCCTTTCATGAGGGCATAGAAGACGGAGACAATCTCGAGGATGAGAGGCGGGGTTGCACTGATACGGTGGGATGTTGATGCTTTCTGCCTTTTGCCCTCGTGACCCTTATTCTGCACCAGGGATCGCACGGTTGGGCAACAATGATGAGGCGTGAGACTTTGCGGCCGGACTTTTCTGCTACGATGGTATTGCATAGGGAACAACGATTGCCATGGTAGTCGTCATGATACCTGCAATCGAAATAAGGGTAGAGATTAGGTACCTATCCGTACCAAACTACTAGGTCGTGCCTCCCCAGTACCGGACAGCCCTATGACCCAGCCAGCCATACGACCCAATTCGATTTACACCTAAAATGAAAATCTTGATATATTATTTGATTAATTAGTTTGATTAATTTAGATTTATAAGTTTAATTTATATATGACACTTTGATTAATTTTGATATTAAAAGTATTAAGAAAATATTTTCTAATATTTATATATTTTATTTGATCAATCAAATTTCATAATAATATTTTTATTAACAAAAAAATTGATTAGTTGAACTATATAGAAATATTAAATTTTTAAAAATTTTGAATTTACAAATATATATATATTTGAAAATTAGAGATTCTAAATTAATCTTATAAACAAATAATAGAGTCATTCGAATACAAAAGTTGGGTTTTAGGTGTAAATCGAATTGGGTCGTATGGCTGGCTGGGTCATAGGGCTGTCCGGTACTAGGGTGGCACGACCTAGTAGTTTGGTGCGAATATCGTCTGGATTCGAAGTAAGTACTCCTCCCGGGTACATGCACTTTATGACCCACCAGGATCATGACCATTGGATGACATGCACCCTCAGTGTCTAAGTAAAGACGGTCGTATGTTGTCCTGTCTTGGATGACCAAAGGTTGATGGTAGCGCCCTCAGTAGCGCCTTTTGGGCTCGAAGCTGGCCCAGCAAGCGGCTATCATACTGAGGTGTTTTGACAGCGCAATCTAGGGATAGATATTTTGAGACTTCGGGAGCAGTAAGTATAGCTTAGCCAATAGTAGGCAGGATCAGAGAGTGCTGGACACGAGACTGAGACCGTGTTACTCAATCATCGATCCCCTATACTGGACACTACCTCACCACCTCACCTAGACAATAGATTCTAGATTTAATATAGGGTAATCCGTATTTATGCAGGGCGCCAAAAGAACGGTTGAGGTGCTGGGGTGCCGATCAAAGGTCACCTATCATTAAGCTATCTAAGGTATCTACCTATCTAAGAAGGCACCTTCCTTCTATTTCTTGCTTCACCCAAACCCATCATCTCTCCATACGATCAATTGAACAGCACTCATTCTTTCCCACTCGTCTTTGAAGGCTTCAGCCGGCCACCGGCCAGGTGTCAGCGGAGGAGAGGTCTCGCCGCAGTGCCTTGCGGAGCGCAAATCATTCCATCGTCAATCCCCCGCAGAAGCTGCAGTAGCTGAGCCACAATACGACATACACTTGCTCTTCCGTCGTCAGCTTCCCACACCATCTTTCTCCTACCCGCGGCATACTTTCACGAGAAAGCTCGGGCGGTAGAGACCTCCTGCTGTGTTTAAGCGTCGTGAGTCCGACCGCCTGGCCAAGGGTTGGTGTCGAACCCGCCTCGAGCTGACCGTGAAAACCTCAGACTTCACTCTCCCTCTTCCTCTCCCATCATCATCTTTTCAAGATTGCCAACACGACCTCTTCATACATATAAATCACCCTTCTCCAAATTTCAACCCCACCTCGGGATTATTCGTCTGCAATTCCCCTCTCATCAGCCACCATTCTCTTACACCAAAGACGGCAATATCTACATCAATATTGACCCATCTTGATATCCTTGATTACGTTCAAGATCTTCGAAGAGCCTGGTGTATCGGTCATCCCTACATGCTGTGAGGTAGACCTAATTGGGAGAAAAAGGCTACGATCAGCCGCACACCCGTTGTGAGACAAAATGGTTGTCGCTACTATCAAGTACGACCCGACGTGCACGGAATTCAAGTGCTTTTTCCCTTCTGTCACATTTTACAGCTTAGTTGCTAATGCCTTGCTTTTCTGCGTAGGTGTGTCGTCGTTGGTGACGGTGCTGTTGGAAAGACATGTCTTCTGATCAGCTATACCACCAACAAATTCCCGTCCGAGTACGTGCCTACTGTGTTTGACAATTACGCAGTAACTGTCATGTAAGCCACCCGTCGCCTGCGTCTCGATCTACATGGAGCTTGGCTGCGTCACCCGACGTCATGGCGGAGGATCAGTATCCTGTTAGAGCTTCGGCTAACCGAATTTCCCACTTAGGATTGGAGACGAGCCGTACACGCTCGGGCTTTTTGATACTGCTGGACAGGAGGATTACGATCGCCTTCGTCCCCTCTCATACCCGCAGACAGATGTCTTCTTGGTCTGCTTCAGTGTCACATCGCCGGCATCCTTTGAGAATGTCCGTGAGAAATGGTTCCCTGAAGTCCACCACCACTGTCCTGGCGTCCCTTGCCTGATCGTTGGGACACAGACCGATCTGAGGGAGGATGGATCGGTTCGCGAAAAGCTCGCGAAGCAGCGAATGGCGCCTGTCCGTAAGGAAGATGGCGAGCGAATGGCCAAAGAGCTGGGGGCGGTGAAGTACGTGGAGTGCTCGGCACTGACGCAGTACAAGTTGAAAGACGTCTTTGATGAGGTATGCTTCTTCTACGAACAACAACAATTTCTGCAGAAAACACTATCAATCCCTCTTGCCACAGCTGCTAATGAGGATCATTTCTAGGCCATTGTTGCCGCTCTGGAGCCGCCTCCTAAGAGTAAGGACAAGGGCAAGGGCAAAGGACACAAGTGCATCATCCTTTGACCTTTCAATCCTTATGAGCGATTTTTGAGAGGAAGGGAAACGGAAGGGCCCTTTTTGCACAGGGCTGTGACCCAAGACGCAGCCTCGGCCTCGATATCAGGAGCTGGGGCGCAGGTGCGTTATGTGTTTAGATTTCATTCCCATTGCCTTAGACAAGGGCGATTGGCCAGCTAGCATCAAGCAATTGACTGAAGAGCAAGCAACAATTTTTCTTTTGCCTTCCTGCACCCTTCCTTGGATCTCATTCCTCTGAATACGTTGGCTCCCTCCTGCCATGTTGACCTCAGTGGCCTCAAAGGTTATTCACGCATGGAAAGTTGACCTTCGCTCTTCTTCTTTCAAACCGATCATTCTCTAAGGCAGTGTGCCTGCAATCACAAAATGAGGCTAGCAGTGAAGACGCTAGGAATGAGCTTTAGTGCTGCGAAATACGTACTACTTCAGATATTCTTGTCTGGATAGAGACATTTCGAACTTGACGACTATGTATGCACATTATGTTCATCTCTTACCTGAAGTAAAGTCTGAGCAAATCTCCAAGTCGCCACTCGGCTCTCTAGTACTTGCACTTTGCCTCATTTACCATCGAAACCCACCGAAACCACTACCGATACTGAACTACCTAATTACCCCACGCTGCCTCGAAGGGCCCGGAAGGTGACATACCTATCTAGTGCTCACCCGAGATGCTTTTTGTACTTGTTTCACTCGTCTGTCTTCGTCAATGAAAGAGTGCAAGATGCTGGAACAACCAAATCTGTCCCTTTTCCGGTTTTGCCAGTACCCGCATAGTCGGGTTCGCTGATTGAATATCAAAGCGGCTCAAAATATCCAAGTACGCTGTATGCAAGGCACATTTCGAAATAGGGGGCAACAAGGTCTGACAAGGCTGGTCACGTCAGTCCGAAGAAGCTCGTGTTAAAGTCATGCAAGTCTCTCGATCCTCCAGACTGTCTTCACGGACACTTTTCTCACCTATCTGAGCTCGTCACCTCCAAGCACAACTCCCTCAGAGCCTGCCCAAAACGCTCTACCCACAAGCTCAAGACTCCCAAAACCACAACGAGAGCTCGGACCCCCCCAGACTCCTTCACTTAGGCCTCGTCGACATGGCTCGCCAGAGCCTTTCCCAAAAGCTGAACTACGAACCCCGACCCACCAGCTCAAAGCCATCCACAAAGCTCAACCTCGAAGTCCACGGCCCCAAACACAGCATGTTCCCCCCCCCGCCTGGGAAAACAGCTCTCGCGTGATCTTGGATTCAACACAGAAGACCCTCAACCCGACCGCAGAAGCCGACAACGGTATTATCTACCTACGCCTCTGCAACCGCGTAGACAATTCCCTACCCTCGACCCCCGGCCCCCAACCTCCATTCTAAGGGGAAATAGTATAGTCGGCGGGTGCCACCAAGACCTAGGCCTCTCCAAGCTAAGATCCGATACGACTCACCATCTCTGCCCCCCCCCGTCGAAGTCAGATCGAGTAAACACCCGGTCTTGAATATTCCACGTACAACTTCCTCCCGCGATCCGCGCGTGGCCGAGTTCATAACGCGAGGGGATCGCGCGTGTGGCAATTACAGGTGGATGCGTTTCTTGGCTTGGTTGTGGTGGCGTCATGGTGGGTGATGGTGGGGGATGGGTAGGGTGTGCGAGGTGAGTGGTTGTGGGGGTTTATCTTGCTTGTTCGAGGAGGGAGAGTGGGGAGAGTGGGGAGAGTACACTGCCATGTCAAAAGTCTGGGCCCCTACCCTATTTTACACCAAAACCTGTAATTTTCTTAAAGAGTCTAACTTTTTTTCCAGGTTATAAATTTTTTTAAAACTCGAAAATATACAAGATAATCATTCAATAAACAATCTTACATATTATATTTTTTTAAATATTCTATTAGCGTTGCGTATTTTATTTGCAAAATATACGTAAATTAAAAAGTTGATTTTCCCCGCAAAATCCGATCGTTATTAAGTATTTGTTTTTCAATTATATAATATATAATAAAAAGGTAATTTAATTACAAACGTCAATACGTAATAAATTAAATAATATAAAGAAGTATTCTACTTGAATTTTTTAGAATATTAAATTTTTATATAAGGGTTAAAATACTTACGTATAATATACAACTTTTGGTGTAAAATAGGGTAGGGGCCCAGACTTTTGACATGGCAGTGTAAGGAGGGATAAGAAGGGTAATGTGTGGGGTTGCAGGGGGGGAGTAGCTTTTCAAATAAGTAGAAGGGGAAAGGGGGGGAGGGAGGTGGAGCGATTGCTGTAACTGGGCATAAGTGAGCTGGGTGACTAGGATGAGGTGCGCAAATGGAGGAGGGGTATGTGTGGATTGTCGAGGGGAGGGAGTGGGTTTATCTATGAGTAGGACGCGGACACAAGCCGGGAGGGTCATTGTGACAGGCGATGGGCTAACGAAGATCTATCGTCAGAACTCTCACATTGGCGCCGTATAAATCTACCTGTTTCCATCCGCAAATCCTACACAGATGACACTTCCCAGTTACCTGTCCAGACCCATTCCTGAGCCCGAGACGAACCGAAATGTTCATCGTTCATCCAACCGAATCGCCCTGCGTACATGAAAAGTCTGAGTTTGCCAAACGAAGGACCGAGGACCTGGATACGCCGTACGCGGAACGAATGACGACGTGCACACTGTCGTACTTGAGATGCAAATGGCTATCTACATGAAGATGCGATGGAGGATTGCCGGCATCCTGCTCTGAAGATGGTGAAAAGAAGTCATGATGCGCTGGAAGGAACAGATTGAAAGCGTCTATGGCTGGCTTGCTTAATGTTCAGGTTGGAGACTTTTCGTTTTGTTGGCTTTACAGGTGCATGTGCCAAAATATGGAAGCACAGAGGAGTTGGTCAAGAGGAAGATCAGATAGTTCAGCGCTGTGGCGTCGTTAGCTGTATGTCTTTGAGTATTAGAATCAAATCAAATGCACTTACGCGTCCGCGTCTTCCTCCGTCTTGCTGGTGCATGATCGGTTGCTGTTGCGGGTAATATTGCATCGGATACTGCTGATAACCGGCCATACCATTGCTGCCCATCATTTGATTGAAGGCAGGAGGAGCGAAGCCGCTGTGCTGCAGCATTGGACTTGCGCTCATCCCCATGGGTCGTGGGGGGAGCTGGGCAAGTGTCGGTGAGGGCGACGTATAACCAGGGAGGCCTACACCGGAGTAGTATTCTGCAGGGAGATTGTTGCGGCCGAGAAGGGTTTGTTGGTATGGGGGAAGGGCGTTCATTGAATTGGGCGAGAAGTTTCCAGCCAGCTGGTCATACGCTGACATATTGATTGGATCCATGCCCGAGGATGCTGCGAAGCCTGTCTGCATTTGATAGGGTGGTTGAGGTGTCGCCTGGAAATATTGGCCATTGTATTGCCTTTCATTATCTTGCTGATAATTTCGTCGGTCTCTAGAATTGTGTTGTGGGGTCGAGCGAGGGCGCTCTTGGTGAGGGGTATGGCCATTGGGTGTGTGGCTTTCGCGCTCCGGCTTTCCTCCTTTAGCAGACAGTCCCACTTCATCCATAAGACGTTTGTACCCCTGTGAAGCCGAAACTTTCAGTCGTAGAAGCACGTTCCGTACTTTCTGCAGAACATCGTTTCTTTGACTGTCTTCGAAGCAAGGAGTCGTTAGAACCTTGAAAATGAGTGTAGCGCCACATTGCTGGTCACTCAGGATCTGCTCCAGCACCTTCTCATCCTCGGCGAACAAGGCGTTCAGAACAACGTCTCTAGCTTCGGGCTCATTCCGCTGGTTGATCACTTTGAGGACGGTGAGATATGCCACCTTGTGAGTGCACAAATGTACTAGGTGAGGAACAAGGCGTGGTGCGAGAGCCGCTCTGCGATGTGGGAGGTTGCACGTGTCCAGGAGCCATGTCAGTAGCAGCGCACCGTTGGCGTTGGTAGCCAGTTGCACACTGTGTAGCGCAATAGCAGCAGCCAGCATCCGCTGCTGACTCTTTGTGGCATGGTGGCTCTCGAGACAAGCTCTCATAGCTCGCGCACCAAATCTTCCTTGAGCAATGTCCCACATGCGGCTCAGCATGGTTTCGAAGATGAAGTTGTTGTGCGGGTGGCCGAAGCGGAGACAGCCTTGCAAAACGTAGTTCCCATATTGATCAAGAAACAAAGCAACGGTATACGGTCGGATGTGGTCTACAATCATTTGTACCTGGCTGCCTTTGGCACAATCGATGATCTTCTGGGCGGCCCACGTGCCATTCTTGTGCACCCCAATCTGGGCCAGGTGCGGTGCGATCTGGGCGAGCATCTGCTCCTTGATGTTTTCCGAACAAAACTCAAAGAGCTTTTGTACCACCGTGTTTCCGAGATAATCAGAGGCTAATTCTGCAACTTCAGGTATCATTGCTACGGCTGTCTCCTCGATTTCTGGCTGTGTCAAACCGTTATTGTCGATCCTCTTCCGAATATCCCTAAGTCTCGGTGCATCATAAGCTCTGATGTGACTTGGCTCTGGTATTGGTGCGATCTCGTCCATAAATTCTTTGAAATTTATGGCGGCCTCAATATTGTCTTCAATAGTATAGCGATCATCAGCAGTCGCCCCGAAGTCGTTAGCCATCTTCAACATCTCAGACTTGGCCTCCGATAGATCAGGGACTTCGAGGGCTGGTGCAGTACTCAGAGCATGCGCACCATTGACCGTTCGATTGCCGTTTGCGTCATCGCCAGATTGAGAATTTTGAGCGTCAGCCTGGCCATTGGTGTACGGATCAGGGCTCCTTGACGACAAGTTGTTCCCGGGGGTACCACCTACGGATTCTGGGGCTTTGGCGTACCCAATTCTGACCCCGCCTGCACCAGGGAAGATCTCTTTGCCATTCAAAGCAGCCTTTGCATTTCTTGCGCTCTCAGCGGACTCATAGTTGACGAATCCACAGTTTTTGTGCATCAGTACTCTCGCAGAGTCGATCTTGCCATAAACGATGAATACAGCCTCCAGTGAAGTACTGGTCGTGGAATTCGGTATGTTTCCAAGCCAGAGAGCACGAGTGGGCTTGTCCTGGCTTGTATCGTCAGAGCTTTCAAGCGTTGGTCGCCTAGCCATGGTATTGAGGTTCATAGCTTGCACCGCTTCCGGGAGTCCCTCGTAGTCGTCACTCCAGTCTAGGGCAGCAGCAGTAGCAGGGCTGTTGCTCACTTGAGGACGAGGCATAAAGCGTAGTGCACCAGTCGATGCTCTCAAGGGTGAGTCTAGAACACCAGCCGTCCGCGCCCTAGGCCTGCTGGCAGAAGCTTGCGTAGCAAATGCTTGAACAGCCAAGTTGTGATGATGTATTTGAGCTCTTGTTTGTGCGAGAGCCATGTCCATGGGAGTGATTGCGCCACTATTCTGACCAGAGTAGTCCGGAAGGTACTCCTCCTCCTCGTCTTCGGCGTATTTTTCTTTTGCGTTGACAGAAAAAGACCTCAGCCTGTTCAAGTTCCTGTTCATACCAACAATGTCGTTGAAATATGGCTGCAAGGACATTCGCTGTATTTGCGGTGGAGCGAGGCCAACTTGTGCCTGTCTGGGAGTCTCCTCCAGACCAAGGTAGTCGAGAGTCCTCACGCCGTTATCAGCTAGGCCGTCCTTGGAGAAGGAGGATTGGGCTGGCGATGTTGGTGCTTCTGCAGACCGAACGCTCGCTAGAGTCGAAGACCGATCTCTATTCCAGTTGGACGAAAATAATGACGAGCCAAAGGGGTTTGAGCTTTCGTAATTTCGCTGTTGTGGCATAGAACCCGCTCTCAAGCGGGAAAGTAGGGCGGAGGTTGTGTTTCCTGCATCACTGCCAATGAAGGAGGATGATCTGAATGGGCTGGTCGAAGGAGTAGGTCTTGAAGTTTTGGATTGGGAAGATTGTGGGATGCCGAGACCAGGTGGAGCGACTGGCGAGAAGCGAGACGGTACGGTACCAGCGCGCGCTCGACGCGCAGGGCTTTGAGTTGTGACATCAGAGGGTGGAATGAAGTCTGGAAAGCCATCTTGGCTTGGTGACTCCGGAATAGTCTCTCTTAGTGGAGTCGAACCACCGCTAGCTGGTGGGCCCCAAAAGCTTGGAGCGAGACCCTCTGAAGCTTGAATTTCTCTTGCACTACATTTCCATAATTGTCAGCGAGAGCGCGATATCTGTACATATGCGACTTACCGCTTAGAATACAGTGGTCGTGCTGCGCCAAGTTCATGAGATGGGGATCCAGCCCCAGATCTGGTGGTCGCGGCCGCCGCAGTACTCATCGCACTTTTACTACTCGGGTTGCCAAACGGCGACCGCACAGCATTGCCTCCTGGTGCCTCAATTGGGGATGTATTGGCTGTGGAGGAACCCGAGTGGGGCTGGGTTGCCGACAACCGAGGAAGGCGATCAAGATTCAGGCGCTGGTCTGGTTTTGCAGAAGGTGCCATTATGAATTATTGAAGTTGTGTAGAAGGTGGACTAGGAATCTGGTCACTTCGGTACAGTTCTTGAAGGGCTGGCGACCGAGCGCTACAGTCCAGAAACTCTTGAAGAGAACTTGGGTGGGGATCCAGTGTGGTAGGGAGAGTTGAAGCACAGTCCTGCAGGACTATCTCGAGATTGGTCGAATATCAGGGCCGACAGCGACGAGGCTCACTTGTTGATAATAAGATACCTCAGTGGGGATCTCCAGGAATTTGAGCACGGCTCGCAGGCAGGAAGCCGGCTTAGGAAGAGATGGAGAGAGGGGGCTTGGTTGCCCCTGGAATTGACGAGTATTGGTGGAACGTCTGGTCCAGCAGTCTTCAAGCAAAATTGCTCAAGTGGGGCAGCCAATTGACAGATTGGGGTTGAAATGGCTCCTTGCAAAGCACGAGATGGTGTAAAGTTGCTTTGTAGAGGGTTTTGCGTAAATGTCGTTGAAATGTCGAGCTTGAAACGCTTGTCGGCTGCGGCGTAAGGAGTAGGGGGAAAAGAAGAAGCGTATGGAAGATTAGGCAAAGTCAATGGTCAGAGCAAGATATGAAGAAGAATAGAGAATGACTGAAGATTATGAGGTGACACGTCCCGAAAGAATTGTTGGGCTGAAGTAGGTGAACAGGTGGAGGTGGAGGTGGAGAAAGAAAGGGAGGGAGGATGGTGTTTGAGGATTGGCCAGTCTCGCCAGTATCCGGCTAATGTGGTGATGCTTGAGTCTTCTTCTAGGTACCCATAGGCTCGTAGGGACTTTATTCAGGAGGTCGACCAGTGCGCCTGCCGTAGCCGCCCCAAGCAATAACATGCGACGAGGGGTGAGCATGCTTCCTATAGACTCCATAGAGCATTTTCATAGAGATATTATCTGATCTCTTCTTGCGCTACCTATGAATACTACTGCTACTGGACACTCCATCCACCGAGTTACTTCTCTCGAGCCTGGTTCGACCTCTGGCCAACATGCTCGACAGCCCTGAAACAAATTTCAGAGTTGCATCAACGCTCTTACAGTCTTCCGTTGTACAAGGTCCCGCGGTCCATCTCGGAAGCCAAAGTTTCTACCGTTGAATTGCCAATTTTGCAGAGTGAAAGTTTGACTTTATTCCCAGACAGGACGGAGCTTGACACAATTGACTCTGGCAGAAGTCTTGACTGATCCGGCCACCGCCGACATGTCTACCAAGGATCCGACCAAAAGCTCTCGCGAGCTGGAAGACAATTCCAGTTCAAACACCAGTAGTGATGAAGAAGAACACGTCGAATCACTGGTCGTTGGAAGAGAGAAACGAGCCACGGCTGGGAACCGGCTTTCCGCATTTGTAGACAAGGAGAAAGACGACGAGATCGAGTTACTCTTTGCCGAGGACGAACAAGATGAGGACCAAAGTTTCGATGAGGATGAAGATGATGCATCGGATGTCGCCCTTGACTCGTCTTCGGACGAAGACGACCAAGGACCCGCCAAAGGCGACGATGATCTGGCCGGCGAGAAAGAGTTGCGAAAGCAGGACAGAATGGAGAAGAAGAAACGCAAAGCCCAGGATATGCTTAAATCAGGGGCAATAAGGAAGAAGGTCAAGATTGACCCTACTGCCATCCAGACTGCCTCAACACCAGCGGCGCGTCCAAAGAAGAAGTCTGAACGAGTCTCATGGGTACATACTCCTGCCGATGCGCCCACCCGCATTTCCTCGAGAAAGCAGACAGTCCAAAACAGAGAGATCGTGCACCGAAGGCTCCTGGACAGCGAGCAACAACGGCTCAAGATCATGCATCAGATGGAAGAGGCCCAGAAGCGGAAAGATGCTTCAAAGCCCAAGGCATTGACTCAAGCCCAACGAATGGAAGAAGCCGCCAAGATGGAGAGGAAGAATGCGAAGAGCCTAAACAGATGGGAAGAGTCTGAGAGAAAGCGAGCTGAGGAGCAGAAGGCTAAGCAAGAAGCTCTACATAACAGGGAGCTCTCCGGTCCAGTAGTATCGTGGTGGAGTGGTATGTCAAGATGGGTCGACGGAAAGATTGAACAATTAGGTATCAAGGCAATCAGGGACGCCGGATTTAAGGAGTCCCCCAAGTCTCTCCATAGCAATGGAATCAATGAGCCTGGCGGTGATCGAAATAATACAATGGCTGAAGCTTCTGGTCCTCAAAATCTACAATCGTCTCAGTCAGAGCCACAATCAAGGCAACAGGCAACATATTTCCAATCTATCCAATTCACTGCTCCGCAGGGGCCCTATGGATTTCTTGATGGAATACATGCCTACGCCAATCTACCCATGCAGCAGCAACAAGCTGAATTTACCGGAACTGCAGATGGTGATATGGGATCTAATGGGCATCCATCACCAGCACCGCCGTACTATTACCGACATGGACCATCGGTTCCTCCGGCCCCTCCTCCGCCCAAGGCGCCGGAGATCGAGTACTCGAGCCGCAATATTGTTGCTCTCAAGAATGTTGACGCCAATGCGTCAAGGATCCCTGAAATCCAGAACGGCGTTCTAGTCAAGAAACGAAGCGTCAAGCCTCAAAGTGAATGGACCTCAAATGCAATACATGTCTCACTCAATGCTGATGATGCGTAGAGCCTCTCCCCGAAGCTTGTGCGATCACAGGTCAGCCGGCCAAGTTTCGAGACCCCAAGAGCGGGCTGCCATATGCAAATTCGTACGCGTATAAAGAGATCGAAAGGCTTCGGAACGGAGGTTCTCGATGGAGCAATCTACTAGACTGCTACGTTGGACCTACAAATACAGCCGCACGAGGCGTACCTGAGAGATTTTGGAGAAGGCCCTGACTCAACGTGATAGATGTTCTGGAGCGACTGAGAACCTCATGGGCGACGCCAGCAAAGCCCTGATGAGATGGATCGTTGCGTGATAGCACGACACAAGGTACGTTGTCATATGGCGATAGCGTGTCGTGCTTTGACTTGACGCTCTTCTAGATTCCTCCACGGACAGCAAAAGGTCAGTGCGCATCAGGGGCAGAAAAATAGGAGGCGCACCGTTGTGGAGAAGGGGGACGGAATATGCGCTGCGCCGTCGATGGCTCAAGATGGCTTCTAATTGGTGAGCCACAGCGCTAATGCATACCACAATACAGTCAATGGTAACCTTGAGGTGCACGACTGGATCATTCACATGTGGAGCTGTTTCGTAATATGAAGGCGCACGCCGTGCCATTGCATCTGATTGCGCGACCCTGTGATAAGTTGTCCGACTGATATGACAAGTACCTTGACTCCCCATGGTCCTTCCCCGGTGCCTGTTCCATCCCAAATTCGAGACAAGAAACCTCGAATAATTGACTTTTCTCTTCAAAATTTCTTCATCCTACACTCTCCCACGCTTCAACGGTTCTCCTTATCGGCTGTTCCGAGTTCGGCGTCGGCCCGTCTTTATCACATTTAACTAGCGCCACTCCATGAACCATTGAAAGTACGACTCAGACTCACACCCTCACACCCTCACTCTCCCCTCACCTCACTGCGAGTACTCGCACAGCAGAGTGCCCAGTTCACTCTCAATTAAGCCAATTACAGTTTCCTGGCTACTGTCATCACTGGTCTTGAATCTGAGCAAGCCATTGCCCCACAATAACCCCACCACAATATCACACCCTGCAGCAAATTCATTTTAGTATTTAAACATTGCGGCCTGCGTCTCCCTTGAACTCGAACATATTCCCTCAGTGCCCCTCAAATACAGCAGCATCGACTATCGTCTCACCTCTGTCCCTCACTCATCCAATGTCCGGCCTCCACCATGTCTCTACGCGTTCTTCCCCTCCTCAAGTGAGAAAGTCAGCCACTAAAACCTCTCGCTCGGCTCCCTCGACCAAGATCAACACGCAATCTAGGCTTGCAATTAAGACAGCCAAGGTCGGCAAGCACAGAGACGAGGAGGAAGAGATCTTTGACTTTGAGGAGTACGACGACATGGTTACAAGCTTCTTACAATACTGGTCCGTCTACACATCCCCAAGTGAAGCTGCAGTGTACAATCTAACCAGCTATGAACAGCGCCATGTGCGAAAAGCAAATCCTCACACCCAACAACTCCATCCTCTACTGCTCCGAGAGCTGCCGCCGTCGAGACGTCTGCCCCACCCCCACCAGCGCCTTCGCCTCTCTCAACCTCTCCAGCCCACGCTCTTCCCTCTGCAAAACCCTCCCCAGCTACTCGCCCGCCCCGTTTCCCCACCCCGACCTCACCACCGACACCCGAAAACCCCCTCTCCTCCACCAAGGGACATCGGATCTCGATCCCACCGAATGGAAGCCCTCAGACCCATCCCTCAAACCCAAAGAAAAAGAAAAGAAAGCCCCCGCCTCGGCTGGAAACCCTACCGACGCATTCAGTTACCTCAGCACCTTCCACCGCTCCACAGACAGCGTGGCCCTCAAACGCCGCGGCCTTGTCGCCAGCGCTGGGAGGAGCGTGCGCGCCACGCCGAGCCTGAGCCACACGCCCACCACGTCCAGCGCCAGCAGCTCTGAGGGCAGTCTTGTGGGGTCGACGCCGTTTGAATTCGTGGCGAGGCCGACGGTGGGTGGTGTCAGCATGCCCGGTTCTGGAGTCGGCAGTGCAACTGAGCTTGGGGAGGATGGTGTGGTAGAGGTTGCGGGGGGGGTGTTTGAGAGGAGGGTTTTGGATGGGGGAAAGGGGTGGGGGAGCGCGAGTGGGAGTTTGAAGAAGTTGTTGGGGAGTATGTAGGTTTGGGTGACGGGAAATGGGAGGCTGGATTCGAGAGTGAGGATCCAGATCTGTCTTCCTGCCCTTTGGATCTTGCACCTGCCTGTTGAATTGCCATGGAGCTGGATATATCTCTTCTCGGAATCGAGCTGACTGGCTGGCTGGGTGGATGTTCGGCAGATGAAGCGCAACAGCTTCGCGGGGTAGGAAGGATGGTTAGCTAGCTGGGTGGATGTTCTGTAGATAAAGCAGAACAGCTCAACACGATTGATAGGATGGCTGGCTAAATGAACAAGCCGTGCACACATCTTGCAAATCGAAGGGACGCAACGAGAGAAATGAATTCAGATTCTACAATCGTAGGCCATGCGGCTTCTAGACACGCGGCATGAAGTATCATTAAAGTAATCTATTAGTATCAGTATACTGAGTAGGCGAATAGTTAAGAGTCCCCCACATTCTCCGCCCCAGAACGCCCCATCATTTCGGCCTGCACTCATCGAGCATTATGACCCGCACGTAAATATCCTTCATCGACGTAGCACCCCCTCACCTCCTCCGTCTCTTAAGCTCCCACTCCGCATTCCCCACCTGCTCCCCCTCTCCCTTATCAACAACAACCCACTCCTCCCCCAACCCCCCTTCTTCCCCCCTCTCCCCCTCCTCCCTCACCCTCTCATGCACCCCCCCATCCTCCCCGTTAAATTTCTCCATCTTAACCCCCT